>Ga0194044_10001908_pt1 | contig 10534 bp, 12 predicted proteins | sample JunL4417m_MetaG_FD_155460 | JGI IMG/M metagenome (GOLD analysis project Ga0194044, IMG submission 155460) | Anoxic zone freshwater microbial communities from boreal shield lake in IISD Experimental Lakes Area, Ontario, Canada - Jun2016-L442-17m | ecosystem: Environmental > Aquatic > Freshwater...
CATGGGCTGGCCGCTGATTAAACTGGATATAGGAAGTCTTAAGGGATCACTGGTTGGAGAATCAGAACGTAAAATCAGACAGGCAACAGCGGTAATAGACGCATTTGGTGAAGCAGTTGTCTGGATTGATGAAGTGGAAAAAGGCTTTTCTGGCGCTAAATCAAGCGGAGAAACAGATGCCGGAACTACTGCAAACATGTTCGCACATTTCTTGACCTGGCGAGCAGAATCAAAATCTTCCATCATTGTGATGGCTACTGCAAATAGCATCCAGAATCTCCCCCCGGAGTTCTTAAGAGCAGGAAGATTTGACGCAACTTTCTTCTGTGATTTACCAACATTATCCGAACGAACTGAAATCATTAAGATCATGAACAGAAGGCATAATACAGAGATACCAGTAACTTTTGCTCAGAAACTCGACGGCTGGAGCGGCGCAGAAATTGAGCAACTGGCAAAGGACAGCCTGTTTGACGGTATGGACGAAGCGTTCAAATCAATTGTACCATTATCAAAAACGATGAAGGAAGAAATCCAGGCACTGAAGGAATGGAGCAAGACCCGCGCGAGATTGGCTAATGCTCCGGAGGAAGAGCAGAAATCACAGCGTAAAATTCATCCAATTAAAAAGGAGAAAGAAGATTGAGCCATATTGCAAAAATAGAACTTGAAATCAATGATTTAGAGTCACTGAAGAGCACATGTAAAATACTGGGCTTCGACTTTATGGAGAACCAGAAAACCTACCGTTGGTATGGGACATGGCTGGGAAATACCCCATTACCGGAGGGTATGACCATCGAAGATATGGGTAAGTGTACCCATGCGATTCATGTACCAGGAGCAGTATTTGAAGTCGGAGTCGTTCAGAATGGCTCTAAATATAACCTTCTCTGGGATTCATGGGTCGGAGGCGGGCTTCAGAAACACATTGGCAAGAATGCCTGTCGCTTGAAGCAGACCTATTCATTGGAGCAAATACGCAAAGGCGCCCGATTGAAAGGTTATTTAATCCATGAGACCAAAACTAAGACTGGAGCACGAATTGTATTAACCAGGAGTCGATGAATTTACCATTAAAAGGAATTATTTCACATGATTGATAATGGTAATGGAACAGTAACAGATGAGACCACTGGTCTGATGTGGCAACAGGAAACATCAGAAAAAATCATGAACTGGAATCAAGCGATAGTTTATTGTAAAAATCTGAAAATAGGCAATTATAAGAAGGGCTGGAGATTACCAACCATAACGGAATTGCGCTCTCTGGTTGACTTCAGTCGATATAATCCGGCGATTGATATGGATTGTTTTCCCGACACGGTTCTGGCCTTTCATTGGTCATCTTCGACAGAAGAGAGCCCTACGAAGTACGCATGGGGAGTTGCCTTCAGCTATGGCCAAAGCTACATCATCAACACGAATCGCCTTCACTATGTCAGAGCAGTAAAAGACCCAATTGGAGACACCAATGCTATACGAATTCGTCAAAAAAACAGATGAGATAATTGAAACAGAAAAGATGAAGTTTGAGAAATTCATTCATGCAATGGCGATGGTTGCAAAAAGTCCAGATCAGGAATTCAAAATCCTGATTGATAAAACAATTGAAATCTCTCAAGCAACATCCCGATAAAAGCCCACCTGTAGTAATCCCACCGTTACAAATCATAATAATCAGAAAGGAAATTGCAGATGAAACAGATCATCATTGACGTGTTGGACGATGGTGAAATTAAAATCGAAACCCGAGGATTCACCGGTAAGACCTGCATTGAGGAGACAGAGTTTATCAAAAACATTCTAGGAAATGAAATCACCAGGCAGCTTACTCCTGCCTATTACACGCAAGGTACTGAATCCGTAAAAAAGTATCTGCCCCTCTGCGGATGAACAGAAAGGAAAAGATCATGGATTTCCAAACTTTAAGAAACATTAAAGCTGAGGATATACTTATCGATTCAGTATGTTCCTGTGGTGTGGTGATTATCTATATCATGGATAAAAATGTTCCTTACATCGAAGAAAGTTTAGTGATTAAGATCAAAATTGAAAGAATTATTGATGCTTGGAAGCGGAAGGACACCAAATTTATCAACGAACCTTCAAACGAACTGATATTTACAAAAAATATCATCATGAAAAACCTGGAGAAAATCATCATGAAGATGAAGGCATATTTTCATGAATTTAACACTGGCTACTAATCATATTAAATAGGAGATTATAATGAAAGAATACAAAGAGTTATTTCAAAAGGCATGTTTGCTACAATTCAGCGTCAAGAGTTGGCAGTGTAGTAAAGTCATAGACCAACGTGTGATGCAGATGAAGATGGGCAGTGAAAGCGAATGGCTCAGGGGTAGAAAGTATTTAATCAATCCAGAGCTTCTGGGACAGATTAACACTGCAAGCCATCAGGCACGAAACGTGATCCAGCGTCATGCCCTCCCGTTTCCGATTACGTCAATCTATCTGATTCCCAAGGAATCCCTCAAGCTGGTTGATGAGCGACTGGAACAATATAAAACAAGATTCTGGCACACCGTTGACGAATTCGTGCCACAGTATATGCCGGCCAGGGAAGAAGCCCGAATTGAATTGGGCGAGCTTTACAATGACGACGATTATCCGGAAAATATCACCAAACGATTCAATTTCGAGTGGCGTTATCTTGCACTTGGCATACCAGGTAAGACATCCGTTCTCACTCCGGAGATTTACGAGCGGGAGAAAGAGAAGTTTCAGACCTTAATGGATGAAACCAGAGAGCTGGCCCTGGCAGCTTTACGGGAAGAATTTGGCGATGTGATCGGACACCTCGTCAACAGATTGAGCGAAAATGGTGGGAAGCCCAAAATCTTTAAGGGCAACATGTTCAACAAACTGCATGAATTTCTTGATGAATTTGGTACTCGAAATCTTTTCCAGGATGATCTTCTGATGGCCCTTGCTGAACAGGCCAAAACCATCATCAGCGGAACGAGCGCATATAACCTCCAGTACAATCAATCACTGAGGGATAAGATTCAACAGGACATGCTGGAACTGAAGGCATCCATTAATGAGTCAATTGTCGATGTACCACGCAGGAAACTGAGACTGGCTGCATAAACCATAAGAAGGAGCAAATCAATGAACGTAATCGTATTATCCGGAAACCTCGGAGATGACCCTGAATCCCGTTATTCACAGGAAGGGATGCACATTGCGACGTTTTCCATGGCGTTTAAATCAGGTAAATCTAAAACTGGCTGGATCAAGACAACGTGTTTTGAAAAACTTGCAGACATCGCAGTCAAGCATCTGCACAAAGGCGCTAAGATTGCTGTTACTGGTCAAATTGATCAGGACAAATGGACAACTGACAACAATGAGACCAAGACTGCTATCAAACTTATCGGAAAAACCATCGACTTCATTAAAACTGACGGTAGAGGTTTCGACGGTGCAAGTAACAATGGCGCGAAAGACGATATTCCATTTTAACAAGAAGAAGGAGGTTGCTAATGGCAGAAGAAGCATTGAAAATCCAGGAAAGAAACGGCCACCAATGCCTTGATCCGAGGTTTATCAAAAACCTCAAGGGAAAAGACTTCGTTCTCTATAATGGGCTGCTTGATCTGGCGCATCAAATAGGCTTGAAAAGCATCCAGGTTGAGGCTGTTCAGTATCCGACCAAGGATAATGGAAACGAGGGAATCTGTAAGGCCACCGTCATATCAGTTGATGGGCGCACATTTACTGAGATTGGCGATGCAAGTCCCAAAAATGTAAACTCGCAGATTTCAGTACATGTCCTTCGGATGGCTGCAACCCGTGCTAAGGGCAGAGCATTGCGTGATTTCACAAATATTGGCATGACATGTCTTGAAGAGCTGGGTAATCCCGAAGACACCATCCCAGGTGACGCTTCGAATGTAATCCCGATGCAGAAACAAAAATCGAAAAGGAGTAGTGATGAAACAAATAAACCAGAGACGCCTCCGAAAGATCAAGGTACAGATACGCAGAAGGCCCCGATGGAAAAGTCAACGGAGAAAAAACCTTCCGGAGCAATCATCAGTAACGCACAACGGAACGCAATCATGAGCCTCTGTAGCAACAAGAGCATCAGTACGCTGGAGCTCAGCAAAAAAATCGAAGTCGCATACAAATCCACGCTGGATAATCTTACAACATCGGAAGCATCCTCGCTTATCAGAAGCCTTCAACAGGCAGCTTAAGTAACTCTTGGGGTGAGAAGTAACATTTGACACCAGATGTGTTTCCTCACCCCAACACTTTAAATATAAGGAAATAATACTATGAATATTAGAGAGTTAAGATCAAAACCGCACATTTCAGTTTCATCTGTCAACGCATATTTGGAATGTGGACTGCAATATAAATTCAAGAGAATTGACCGAATTCCAATTGAGAGCGTTTCCGATAACCTTGTCTATGGATCGGTCATTCATAAATGTCTGGCTGATTTCAACCAGGAGAAGATGACCGGAAACAATCTCGCGCTGGAAGACATTCAAGCAATCTTTTATAAATATTGGCAGGAAGATGCTCAGGATAATAAATTCATCAGTTATTCCAAGGGTAAAGATTACGACACACTCAGAAGTGATGGGAAAAACCTTCTGGAAGCCTTCTACTCGGAGCTTCCACATGAAGGATTCACGATATTGTCCATCGAGGAACCGTTCGAATTCTATATCGACGGGATTGATGTGCCCATGATTGGTGTCATGGACCTGGTGGAAGAAGACAGTGAGAGCGGATCTGTCATCATTACTGAATACAAAACGGCCAGCAAAGCCTACAGCATCGACCAGATCGACAAGCTGTTTCAGTTGACCGTGTATCACATGGCAGCAAGGAAAAATGGATTCGGTGACAGGGAAATTGCACTGAAAGTCGATGCACTGATCAAAACTAAGAAGCCACGATTTGAATCAGTCTATACATACCGCACCGACGCACATGAAAGAAGAGCATCTAAAAGAATAGTTGAAGCGTGGAATGGTATCCAGAAAAATGTATTCATCCCAAATGATTCAAGCTGGTTGTGCAGCAGATGCGAATACAGAACATATTGCGACAACTGGGCCAACTAATAAAGGAGGTCCAGCTATGCAATTGAATGCAAACCAACTGGCAGCATCCAAATTTAAAAATGGTATTGCCAGTGTTGTCGCCGTTCCTGGGAGCGGCAAAACTTTAACAATGACGAGAAGAATCGCATATCTCATTCAACATTATGGGATTGCGCCAGAGAGTATCTTGGGACTGACCTTTACCAGAAACGCTGCTCAGGCAATGCGGGATAAGTTAAAACATATTCTAAATGACATTGCCGCAAAAGTAACTTTATCAACCATACATAGTTTTTGCTATACAATTTTGAAAAACGAGGGGAAGGTTTTCGAGTTGCTTCATGGAGTTGAGCAAATCAGGTTTATTCGCTCGATCATGAAGAAGCACAAAATCAGAACACTTTCACCTGGAACTATCCTGCGTGAAATAAGCCTGGCGAAGAACAATATCATCTCCGAGTATGAGTTCCGAGAAATATATCTCGATGATCCCACAATGGAGATAATTGGTTTGATATACCAATCTTACGAAGCTGAGAAAACAAAGAGCTTCTTAATGGATTTCAATGACCTGATCATTGAAGTCTGCGAGCTATTAAGAAACAATCCGGAAATTCAGGAGAAGTACCAGCAGACCTATCGTCATATTCTGGTGGATGAATTTCAGGATACCAATCCAGCTCAGGCTGAGATTTTAAATCTGCTGGTTAGTAGAGCAAAAAACTCATCGTTCTACGTTACAGGCGATGACTGGCAAGCCATATTCAACTTTATTGGCGCATCAGTTGGGAATTTGCTGAATTTCCAGAGAACTTTTCCGGGGAGTAAGCAATTTATACTGGACATGAATTATCGCTCTACTCCTCAGATATTAACCGCCTGTTTCAATCTGATTCAGCATAATATCAGAAAAATCGACAAATCACTGCTTACGGAAAATCCAGATGGACAAGAAGTCCTTGTCATTGATGCCTCAAACGAAGATGACGAAGCCATCAGGATTACACAGGAAATTCAAGGGCTTGTATCTGATAAATACGAATACCATGACGTGGCGATACTATACCGAGCCAACAGTCAGAGCCGAGTTATCGAAGATGTACTCTCGCAAAACGAGATACCATATCATATCGAAAATGGCATGACCTTTTACCAGAGACGGGAAGTAAAAATCCTGTTGGATTATCTGAGACTGATCCATTCTCCGGAGTCTGTCGAAGGCGATGATGCACTTAAAAACGTCATCAATGCTCCAAATCGCTACATTGGGAAGAAGTTCATTGCAGAACTGGAAGAATATGCACAACATGAAAACATTAACCATTTATATGATGCGTTAAAAAAGAAGCCGGTCGTTGTTCCTTATCTGAAGCATAATATCCGTGAGTTCATCAAATTGATTGACTCTCTTATGCAAAAGATAGAAACTACGAAACCGGCTGAGGTGATCATGATGCTGCGGGAAACACTTGACTATGACCGATGGATCTCAGAAGATGACATTCCGAGTCCGGATGATAACCTGATCGCCAACCTGAACGAATTACAAATTGCAGCATCGAAATATAAAGACATTCCGACATTTCTCAATTATACTGATTCATTCAGAGATCAAACGAGGAATGATAAAAATGGCGTGTCGCTGATGACGATTCACAAGTCAAAGGGATTTGAATTCCCTATTATATTCTGCATAGGATTTGTGGATGGGGTGATGCCCAATGTCTGTGGAGACATTGAAGAAGAGCGAAGAATTGCATTCGTTGGAATATCCAGGGCGATGAAACTGCTTTACCTGTCTCATGCAACAGTTCGTATGGGCCGACCAGTCAAACAATCGCCATTTTTGGATGAGATATTGGGGCTTAAAAAATAACACTCTTGCAAACATATCGCTATCCTGGTGCTGGAAAATATTCCAGTGCCGGGGCGATAGATTAATTTATTTTTTTATTTTTAATTATATTACTCGATTATCAAGTTTTCTTTGTAACATGTTGATATTGTTGTACTTAAAAAAACAAAGATTTTTTAAAATATCCAATTAAATCAGGTACTTACGTTTTTTAAAGGCAAAAAACTTGATAATCAAGTATTACTCAAGTTTTCTTCTGAAGTGCCGATAACTTATTTAATAAGACCATCAATTTCCTATGCATCAATAGTTTATGATCTGTATTTAGTTGTGCTAACAATATACGGGACGATAAAAATAACGGCTAATATTTCGATATAAGCATCAAAAGGAAAAGACTACATGATAAAGACGTTGGTAAGTGCTTTCGGTTTTATTATTTTGATGCTTACTTCAGTTGCTTTTGCCACACCAGTTCCAGATACTGGCATGACGAAATGTTATAACGACAGTGTTGAAATCGCTTGTCCTTCATCTGGTCAGCCATTTTACGGCCAGGATGCCCAATATACTATCAATCCAATGTCGTACACCAAGTTGGATGGCAGTGGCAATGCGCTGCCTGATTCCGCTGCGTCTTGGGTTACGGTGAAGGATAATGTTACGGGGCTGATCTGGGAGATGAAAACAAACCTGGATGGGGTACAAAATTACAGCGACCCGCATGATGCAGACAACACTTACACCTGGTACGACAGTAATTCAGCTACCAATGGTGGTGATGCAGGGACACCAGGTGCTGGTACTGACACCGAAGACTTTATTAAAGCTTTGAATGATGCGCATTATGGTGGCTACAGCGACTGGCGGATGCCCACCCTCAATGAATTGACATCTATTGTTAATTATAGCATCGCCAGACCGGGGCCGGGGCCGACGATAGATACAGGATATTTTTCCAATACTGCCGAGCGGGCTTATTGGTCCAGTAGTACTACCTATGTGAACAATACTACCTACTTCGCGTGGTTAGTTTATTTCGACAGCGGCGGTCACGTTCGTGGCTGGGTTAAGGATGGTGCCATAAATGTCCGAGCTGTTCGGGGAGGACAAACTCAGTCCGCCTATGTGGATAACGGTAATGGTACGGTTACGGATACTTCTACCGGCCTAATGTGGCAGCAAGCATATTCTCCTGGTACCGGTACCTGGGAGCAGGCGCTGGCCTATTGCGAAGGTCTGAATCTTGGCGGTTATACAGACTGGCGATTGCCTACAGTCAATGAATTGCGCAGTCTGCTGGACTATAGCAGGTATGAGTCGATGATCAATGCGACGTACTTTCCTGGTACAGTTTCGTCCTTTTATTGGTCTTCTACTACCGATGCAGAATTTACCGACCGCGCTTGTGGCGTGGGTTTCTACGACGGCTACGACTCCGGCCACAACAAATACAATAGCACCTATGTCCGCGCTGTTCGTGGGGGACAAACTGGTTCATTGGGTAATTTGGTTATTTCCCCATCCAAACAAATTGTACAAAAAGAAGCTGGTACCACATCATTCAGCGTATCCACCACCGGGACATGGTCAGCCACTGTGACATCAGGCAGTTGGCTTAGGATAACATCTGGAGCCAGCGGAACCAATTCCGGAACAATCAATTGCAGTTTCACGTCGAACACAGCACTTCGAGCCGCAACCATCCGGGTGACATCATCTGACACATCAGTCAGTCCAGTGGATGTGACCGTGGCACAGCAAGGGGTATGGGCAAACATAGCATTGAAAGTAAATGCTGCAAGCAATACGATGGCCAATAAGATTTATTATAGAACCGGAACATCAACAACACCCACAACTGTAACCTTACCCTGGACTGAAAAAGCGGTTTATGGAGGTGCTGCTGATGGAGAAGTGAAAGTTACGATCAACAACAAGATGGCTGGTGATCTTATAATAAAGGTAGATATTCTGACAGCTACAGGAGGTGTACTGAGTGTTTCAAGTAGCTGGTTAAGATATGATAACGATGCTGGCCCATTTGGTACTCCCGCGATAATACTGGCTGCTGATCAACAAGTTGTAAATGGAGCCAGAGTGGATAAGCAAATCCTGTCCACTTTGGTTCTGAAAAATGATTTCACGACAGCTACAACAATTACCTTGTTTGATTTTTTTACTAATCTTTACACGCCTGCACACATAATCTTTACAGCAGTCATGCTGGATAGCGCATTGTCGCCACATCCACAAGTTATAGGTGTTGATATTCAGTCAATTTTCTTTAATGCAATTGACACTACGGATATTACGACTCCTGGTGAATGGTGGTCTGTAACACCGATCTGGTTAACTTTAATTCAGTCATCTGGATCAGGACACTGAACCGTCGAATATAATTTCCCCAGGACAACTGGACATCCCACTTCCCGTCCAAACCATAAATCTGAATGTTAACTTTAGTACCAAAGTTAACATTCGACAAAATCAATTAAGTATAATCATATCATATAGTTAATGCTGTTTTTCCCGATATTGGATTTTTGGTTGCATTTTTTAACGTTATGTTTTAGTGTTCACAGCATTAAAAATTAACATTAGGAGCGGGGGGGAGAATATGCCAAATCCGAATCATCCAGTAAAAGACAGCCAAACGAAAGTCGATCCCATAAAATCAATCAAAGACATCAAGTCGATCAAAAAGCTGCTAAAAAACAATCTTAGAGATTATGCTCTATTTATCATTGGAGTGAATACAAATTTGCGAGCATCTGACTTGGTGAATATCACAGTCCAACAAGTTCAAAACTTGAAGCCGGGGGATGACCTGGTGCTGACTGAACAGAAAACCGGAAAGGAAAGACGAATCACCCTGAATGCCGTTTGTGTCGCCGCAATAGAAAATCTTCTGGGGTCACAAATACTCGAAGATGAAGCTCCAGTTTTTAAGTCAAGAAAAGGTGGGAAGCTCTGTGTCCAATCAGTTCATCGTTTGGTGAAGGGATGGTGCCGGCAGATCAATTTGACTGGGAATTACGGATCACATAGTCTCCGGAAAACCTGGGGATACCATCAGCGGGTCACATTTGGTGCGGATTTACCAACGCTTATGACATGCTTTAATCACAGTACCCAACGGCAAACACTGAAGTATTTATGTGTCCAGCCGGGGGAGGTGAAGGCGATTTATCAGAACGAGATTTGATAATGGGGCTTCGCCAGATGCGCCAGGACAGACGATCACATGCTGTTGCGGTAGCATGGGTAAAAAAGAACTCGTAAACGGTATCTAAGAAAAGATTCTGTTTCGACCAAGATGATACTGCTCTGTACTGCGAACGGGCATAATCTGCGATTTCATTATGTTCCATCCCTCAGCGGAGGAGAGTTGGGGGACAAAAGTACAGATTATGACCGTTATCGGTATAAAGCAGAGATATTTGGCAACAGCCGATTGGGGCTCCTGACTTCTGATTCTTCATACGGAATGAAGAAATTCACTCACCAAACGATTCCAGCCAACTTCTGGGACTTCACTGTATATATCAGAAATTGCCTCACCACCGGTTGCAGCCATTCTATATTT
>Ga0194044_10001909_pt1 | contig 10533 bp, 8 predicted proteins | sample JunL4417m_MetaG_FD_155460 | JGI IMG/M metagenome (GOLD analysis project Ga0194044, IMG submission 155460) | Anoxic zone freshwater microbial communities from boreal shield lake in IISD Experimental Lakes Area, Ontario, Canada - Jun2016-L442-17m | ecosystem: Environmental > Aquatic > Freshwater >...
CCCTCCTTGCAATACAAGTATAGCAAGTCTTAGAACTAAATGTCAATGGTTTCCAGTAGACAAAGCAAGAATGTTACGGCAACTTGATCCATGCTGGCCTATGGTTCGCGCCTCTCTTTCACCTACAAAGCGATAAGATGCAATTCACATTGAGGCGAGGATTACGGTTCGAAATGTAGCATCTAATTGCGTTTCGGAAACCGCAGCATCACCATCTGATTTCCACTATCAGGTATATGTGAAAACATTTCATGCATTCATTCCGACGCAGGGAATACCGTTGTCTTGATTTCTCTGGATGCAACCAGACCATCCCGAATTCAATAATTGCTCCGGAATGGTCTGCTGTCGTTCTGTAATGTCGGTTCATAACATCTATCAATTACTTTCCCTATAAGTCATGGTTGCGGTTCAGATGGTGTCCAGTCAGTCAAGCGACTCCAACTTCCATTATACTTCCAGACACCGTTGCCGCCGCTGCCATAATTCGTGAAGACAGCGGTAATGTAATCGCCGCTGGAACTCACCTTCTCAGGAACCCAATCAGAAATACGCTGCCAGGATGAGGAGGAGCCATTGAATTTCCAAATCCCATTGCCTGAATCACCATAATCCTTGAATACAGCTACCAGATCGTTTGTCCCAAGTATCACCATATCTGTTGGCACCCAATCAGTCAACCTCGTCCATGAAGAACCGTTGTAACTGTATAAACCGTTTCCAGAACTGTAATTGCCGAAAATTCCCGCTAATAGCGTATCATTCTTCCAGGACAGGATTTTCGTAGGTGTCCAATCAGTCGCACGTTTCCAAGAACCATCATTAATCCATAAACCATTACCATCACTTCCGTAATTGGTGAATACTGATGCCAAACGGTTGCCCCAAGAACTCATCTGGTCAGGCAGCCAATCGGTCAACCTATTCCATGATGCACCATCATGTTTATAGACTCCGTTTCCTGATCCATAATTGCTAAATTTGCCGGTCAGGATATCGGCACCCAATGTAGCCATACTGTCAGGTAGCCAATCTGTCAACTTGCTCCAACTGCCGTTATACCGCCAAATCCCGTTGCCAGATGAACCATAGTCGGTAAACTTCCCGGCAATGCTCCCGTTGTGGTAGGACACCATGTCACCGGGAACCCAGTCCGTAAGGTGGGTCCATGATGTACCATCGTAACGGTACAAGCCGTTTCCGCTGCCATAGTCGTTGAACGAGGCGGTGATTATCCCTGTTAGGGGTTCTATGCATAAATCGTCCAAAAGTTTAACAGATGCGCTATAGCACCGATTTAGCGATGAATTTCCTGCTATGTATCATAAACCCCGTCATTTTTGCAAAAGTGCCTGTCCTGCTTCCTTCAAGGAACCATCTCCATTGACATAAGCGTAAAGCGTTGTGGTGGTAATGCCAAGCCGCTTGGCCACATCGCCAGCTACCGATTGTAGATCGGCCATGGCGGTCATGGCCATTTTGAGAGTGGTGACCGTCATTTTACGTGGCCGGCCACCCTTTCGGCCTCGTGCTCGTGCTGCCGCCAAGCCAGCACGGGTCCGTTCCGCAATCAGCTCGCGTTCAAATTCGGCCAGTGATGCAAAAATCCCAAAGCATAAGCGCCCATTGGGTGTGGTGGTATCAATCTGGGCTCCGTTACCACTCAGCACCTTGAAACCAATGTTCCGTTGCCTGAGATCATCGATGGTATTGACGAGATGTTTCAGATTCCGGCCGAGCCGATCCAGTTTCCAGACTACCAGCGTATTACCTGGTTGCAGGGCTTTTAAACAAGTTTCCAATCCAGGACGATCATCTTTTCGACCTGACGCTAAATCTTCATAAATCCGTTCCGGAGGTATTCCAGCATGAATCAGGGCGTCGTGTTGAAGATCCAAGCATTGAGACCCGTCTTGTTTGGAAACCCTCATGTAACCGATGAGCATCGATTTCTCCTTATGTGGATATCAGAAAACTTGTTACGCACCATATATCCTTGTGTTGTTTTTTACAACGGGTTTTCTGGTGGCTTTTTGCCCAAAAATTGGCTATGACGCTTCCCACAAGGAAAACGAGCGTTTTTCTTGCACTTGATCAATGGAGATGGATTTGATGGATTTCGCAGAAAGAATCACGATTCTCTCACCCAATGAGATCGAGGATCTCTATGGCCTGCCCAAACTGTCCGAAGAGGAGCGTGAACTCTATTTCGACATGGATGCCGACGAACTGGAAATCGCTTGTAGCCATCGTTCACTTATGACAAAACTCATCTTTATTCTTCAACTGGGATACTTCAAAGCTAAGAGAATGTTTTTCCTGTTCACCTATGACGAGGTCCGCAAGGACATTCAATTTATCAGCGAACGGTATTTCTGCCTGAAATCTCTTCCAAAGACCTTCGAAATCAATAAGACCACACGCTGGAAGCAGCAACAGCGGATTCTCTCGCTTTTCAAGTACCATGATTTTAACGCCCTCAGGCGAATAGAACTCCAAGAAAAGGCGCACCGATCCGTCAGGATCTCCTCAAAACCTATATATATTTTTATAAATATGCTGGCCTATCTCGAAAAAGTACGGGTGGTGATTCCGGCATACAGCACACTGCAAAAAATCATCAGTAAGATCGTTATCGAAGAGGAAAATCGGCTTTCCGCCCTTGCGGAACAGCATATTACCGGCAACATAGCCAATTTGTTACAAGAACTTTTGATCCGGGAAGACCGTCAGTATCTGCTCACGTTGTTGAAAAAAGAACCCAAGGATTTTAAATACAAGCAGATTGCCCAAGAGATCGCGAAGCAGAAACTTCTAAAACCGCTCTACGATTTCGCCAATGGCTTTTTACCGCAGCTGGATATTTCAAATGACAACATCAGATACTATGCATCCTTGGTGGATTATTACACTATCTTCAGGATCAGGCAAATCCATAACAACGTCGCCAACATCTACCTCCTATGCTTTATATATCATCGTTACCAGCGCATTAACGATAACTTGGCCAATACCTTTACCTATTGTGTCAGAAAATACGAGACTGACGCCAAACTGGTAGCGAAATTGAGCGTCTACGAATTGAAGATAGAAGGCAACGAACATATGAAAAATGCCGGCAAGGTGCTTGATCTGTTTATTGATGAGGAAATCTCCGATAAAACTCCATTTTGGGAGATCAAGAAGCGGGCATTTGGTATCCTTGAAGAAGACAAATTCCCATTGATGGCCCAGTACATTTCAGGATCCGGATTTGACCACGCCGAGCTTGAGTGGAAGGCAATGGATACAATGTCAGCGTCGTTCAAAAAAAACATTCGCCCCGTGATTTTGAGTCTGGACTTCAAATGTATATCCCCCAAAGATGCCCTCATGGACGCTGTGGCTTTCCTCAAGACCAAGATGGAGGAAAAGAAAGGCTTGAGCGGCATTAATCCGGATAATTTCCCTCAGAACTTCATTCGCCGGAAGGTCAGACGGTATATCGTAGAAAAAGGGAAGGGCCGAATACCCGACATGCCACCGAAAACGTTAGCAATCCGCCATGATCGATATGAGTTTTTGGTGTATTCACTGCTACGTCAGAGCCTTGAGTCAGGCGCTGTCTACATCAGCGATAGTGAGCGGTTTCGCAGTTTTGAAGATGATCTCATAGATGACAAACGCTGGGAAAACAAGGATCAGCTAATGAGGGAATTAGATCTGCCCATCCTTTCCCGCCCAATCGAGGAAACCCTGGCGGAACTGAAAAAAGAGATCGAGACACTGTTTATGGATGTAAATCGACGCATCAAGGAAGGCAAAAATGAAGACATTAAGATAACCGGTTCAGGGAAAAACATCTCCTGGAGTCTGCCTTATAAGAAACCAGGGGACACGACTAACAATCCGCTTTTCGAAAGCTTACCGCAGATCGAAATCAGGGATCTCCTGTCCTTTATTGACTCCCAGTGCGGATTTATGGGTGCGTTCACACATATGCTGGGCCGTTACGTCAAAAGTGAAGTCGAAAACGATGCGATTGCCGGTGCAGTTATTGCGCTTGCGACAAACAAGGGCCTGTTTAAAATGGCCGAGTGTTCTGATATGACATATCAAGCTTTGTTCTCGGCCAAGAGAAATTACCTGAGATTGGAAACGCTGCGAAATGCGAATGATATCATCAGCAATGCCCTCTTCAAACTGCCCGTCTTTAAGTACTTCAACATCGTGGATGGCATCATCCATTCCAGCAGTGACGGGCAGAAATTCGAAACGCAAATCAATACGATCAACGCTCGGCACTCGCCGAAATATTTTGGGCTCGGAAAGGGGGTGACTTCATACACACTTGTAGCCAACAACGTTCCGGTCAACGCGAAGATCATAGGTGCAAATGACCATGAGAGCCATTTCGTTTTTGATATCCTCTACAATAACACTTCTGAAATTCAATCTGATCTCCACTCCGTAGACACCCATGGTGCCAACAATGTTAATTTCTTAATTCTCCACTCATTTTGTTATGAATTTGCCCCGCGTTACAGGGACATCAGTAGCAAGTCAGAATCGCTTTGCGGCTTTGAAAAACTTAAACATTACGAAGATTTTCTGATGAAGCCATCCAAGAAAGTCAAAGAGGACTGCATCATAAAGGAATGGCCAGAAATCCAGAGAATATTGGTATCATTGGGGTTAAAGAACACGACACAAAGCGTGATCGTAGGCAAATTAAGCTCATATGCCCGTAAAAATCGAACAAAACTGGCAATGTGGGAACTCGACAGCGTTTTAAGAAGCATTTATATATTGAAATACATAGATAACATATCCCTCAGACAAAACGTGCAAAGGGCTCTCAATCGTGGCGAGTCATACCACCAATTGCGCCGGGCCATATCCCATGAACATTACGGGAAGTTTCGTGTGGAGACGGAAGCGGAACAAAACATGTGGAGTGAATGCGCGAGACTGGTTGCCAACGCCATTATTTTCTACAACGCCTATCTCCTCAACAGATTAATCGACCAAATGGTAGGAAAAGAAAATTTGGATATAGTTGAACGGATAAAGAAAGTGTCCCCCATAGCGTGGCGGCATATCAATCTCGGAGGAAGATTTAAACTGATCAGCCAACAAAAATCAGTAGACATCGACCAAATGCTCGCCAGATTGGATAATTTTCTTGATATATCGGTCCATTAGCGAATCTACTAAACTTTTGGACGATTTATGCATAGAACCCCAAAATCCGTAACGAAATGTGCCTCGCTGATATTGTCAACAATACCGGCGTATGGTTATATCAGCCGCTTGGCTCAGAAACTCCTTATGCAATTACTTAACCGGACATTACTGGGAAAGACTCTGACTTGTTTGTCGCAGCCTGAATGATCTGCCTAAGTTCAACATCTCCGATATATTGAAGAAGAAAGATTGTCCTGATAACTTTTCCTAATTCCTTCATCGCTATATACAACCTGTTTTTTCTGCTGTAAGTGCCGAGCTTTCTGAGCAGTGTTGATGCAGTTATTCTTCCTGTTTTAATAGATAGAACAACCCTGAGCATGTCCGGAAGATGCGTTTCAAGGATGTCCCACTCTATATTTTCAGAAAACAAATTTTCTATGTGAGTATAATGAGTATCTTTCCTTGGCCTGAATAGCTTTTGATCCTTCCAATTACGAATTCTGGGCATCAGTTTGATGGCAAGCAGATAGGCAAGTCCGAAAACAGGCAGACTTTGGCCCTGCGTATCTGCATGAAGTGTGTCCGGTTGTATTTCTGACTTGTTTTTCAGTAAACCATCAAGGATATAAACAGCTTCCCATATACCGCAGGAAATAAAGTGGCTGAATAGGGCTATATATGTATCGGATACATGGTAGTACCCGATTCCACCATACCCGCCATACCTAATATGATATTCTGAAAGAAGATTCTGCTCATACAAGTCCCACTTGGTTCCATCCGCTGAAGCGCTTTTGCCCGAGCCCCACATTTTTGGCAGGGTGAAGAGATTATAGGCATTAATTATGGTGGTGATTGCTTCATTCAAAGTGTCTTCAGTGACATGCCTCTGATTTATCCATATCAACTGTCTACGGTCGATGTTCTGCAAAGCCTTGGCGGTTTGAGCAGGTCCCATATTGCATCCATAGCAGAACGTAGTCGCTACGTATCGTTCCCTGTGATCATCAATCTTAGCATCGAATCCTGAAATCGGGCCAAAAGCCTTTGACCAGTTAAGCCAAGCTTCTGTATCTGAGATTGCATCAAGGATTCCTATCTGCTCTATTCTTTCGGAAAGCAGTTTTTCAAGAACCTTAAATTTTGGAGGAACGGGCCTCTTTTCAATCTTCGTTAAAACAGGCTCCCCATTCTCTATACGAACAGAATTATTATCAGGGAAACCCTCATCAATTATCTTGGCCGTTTCCTCAAGCCAGGTTTGGGTCTCCTTAACGAATTCCTTGCTGTTTGATTTTAATCCAATTTGCTCACAGTAAGAATCGACTGTGCTATCATATTCTTCCCATGAAATAAGCTGATCCCTGTAGTCAGCATATTTATCACTGCCAACGATGCACAGGTCACCGCTTTTAAGTTCCAGCATTATTTGCGAAAACAGACATGCCTCAAACTGTCTCCTGTCTATCTGCTTAGGCTTGTCGTCCTTGTTTGATTTTCCGGTGACCAGTCTCCACCATTTATCGGGAACCCAGGAAATATCGAGGTTGAAGCCGTCTTCATGGGTCGGCAGTGAGTCGCTCTTGCTTTTCCTGTGTTTGATAATAAAATTGATGGCATCTTGGATGGAAGTATCATGGCTTGTCGAAATCAGTTCAAGATAATCTATAAGAGCGAAGATAGCCTTTCTGTGGCTCTTGTAGTATTTCCAGATAAAGGAATAGTAGTTGTTGTCTGAGAATGCGATGTAGTCATTGCACGATTCTATTATCTGATCCGATTTGCCTTTAAGCATCAGCTTCATTTCGTTGAGCTTTTCTTCCGGTGAACCATCCTTTTGCATAAGCGTTACCAGATCGTGTAGTATCTCTATAAGCTGATCAGTTCGGTTCTGATGGCGAATGCGGTATTCATCGAGGGATTCCTTTCCCTTGTGATGGATCTTTCGCATCCGTTTGATAAACATTTCACCGAGGTCATCAAGGCATTGTGCAACCTTTGTTTTGATCAGGGCTGTTGCGAGAGTATAGCGTTTATCGGGTTCCATCTCCTTCATCCGAGCAGCATCAAGGCTTTTGCCCTCTGCAGCAAAGTGGCTGACCTTCACATCCGGCAATACGGAAATGGCTTTAGCCCCTACGTTGAAAGATTTCAGCCAGTGCATGTGCTCAACCAGATTTCTTAGTTGAGTGAGAGTAGGCCTGCCTGGATCTTCCTTTATCGTGTTCCAGGGAGAGCGCCGGTTTTTCTCATCTGAAACAAATAACTTGTCAATCAGGTTACGTCCATCATCGCCTATCGTGTCATTGACAATGCGATAAAACCCTCTATTCACTTCTGCCCGAACACGCTGTGCTTCTTCGAATAGTCTAGAGAATCCCGGCAGTTCAAATCTATAACGGATCAGCTCTTCTATTCCCATATTGATGAGGTCCGTCAGGTCTTCTTTTGACTGCGCAGATTCACGAAAAGCTTCAGTCATTATTGACTGCGCATGGACGTCAAATGGCTTTACTCCTACATGTTTCCTTATAATCTGGACATGTCGCTGCTTTGTTCCAGAAGTGTCGTAAGTAGATATGTCCGGCAACAAGCGTTTCATGCCAAGATGCGCCCAGATGTATTCATAGATAGGCAATGGAACTTCTTTGAGCAGGATAAAATATCCTAATCTCTGAAAAGTTTTTAAAAGTAAAAGGAAACACAGTCTGGCGGGATATCCTTTTGCGATAGACGTTGCCAGATTCATTTCAGATTCGGCTGGTGTAAAAGCATCTGTGAGATCTTTTTGCGTAATCGTTGATTTCAATCTTGGATATGCTGTTTCGTGGATAGCGGGCATAATAATTATCTCACGGATAAAAGAATTTCTTTGATTATAACTCATCAAGCGCTTATCATAAAGGTTCGTTTATGATAATGCTTTTAATGCGCCAAATTTTACCCCATTTCAGAGCGTTTTTCATTATCAAAAACCATTCTTGATTAAAAATTATCAATAGGGTATATTCTTCTTGAGTTCTGAGAAAAAGGAGGCTTGAATGCAGAGATCTATAATAGTTGATTATCCAGACACGATACCTGCGGTTACAAATCAAAGCCCTGAGGATTTTGAAGCTGAAGCAAAAAGGGCAATGGCAGTAAAGTTGTTTGAGCTTGGTCGTCTCAGTTCTGGCCAGGCCGCCCAGCTTGTCGGAATGAGCAGAGTTGAATTCCTGCTGACCTGCAAACAGATGGGAGCCGCCTCTGTCGAATGGGATGATAAGGAAATAGAATCTGAGTTGCATTAAGGTCATCCGATGGAAACCATAATAAGCAACACAGGGCCGATTATCGCCCTTGCCAGCATTAACAAACTCGATATTCTGAAGAGTTTTTATAAAACTGTCATCATCCCGGGACCTGTCCACATCGAGATCATGGCAGGAGGGAAATCATTTGCCGGCTTGGACGAATACAAAAAAGCCACATGGCTGGACGTCCGAGAATTGGAACATAAACCTGAACCGCTGCTTGCCAAACTCCTGGATGAAGGAGAAGCATCCGTAATCCATCTTGCTTGTGAATTAGGCCTCGAAAAAATCCTGATGGACGAAAGAAAAGGACGCCGTATAGCGAGAGATGTCTATGGCCTCATCGTAACGGGTACCATCAGACTTCTCATCAATGCAAAAAAAGCGGGTTTAATAAGCAACATGACCGATGTCCTACAGGAGATCAAATCTTCTGGCTACTGGATTCATGACAAGATTGTACAAGCAGCCGTCAAGGAAGTCGGAGAATAGAGAAAACATGCTGATTGGATATGCACGTGTATCAACATTTGACCAGAATATAGACCTTCAAGAAGATGCGCTGAAAAAGTCTGGCTGTGAGAAAATATTTTCAGACAAGATATCCGGCAGCAAAAAAGAGCGACCGGGACTGAATGAGGCTATATCCCATCTCAGGCAAGGAGATACTCTTGTCATCTGGAAACTTGACCGGCTTGGCAGGTCATTAAGAAATCTGATGGATTTAACAGCTAAACTTGAAAAGATGGGGGTTCATTTCCGGAGCATAACAGATGGGATTGATACAAATACGCCCGCAGGGCGGTTTTTCTTCCATGTGATGGCAGCTCTTGCACAGATGGAAAGAGAGCTTATAATAGAAAGGACAAAAGCGGGTCTGGCAGCCGCGAGGGAAAGAGGTAGGACGGGTGGCAGAAAAAGGGCCATGACTGAGAGCAAACTTGAAGCCGCAAAAAAACTTCTTGCCGAAGGCATCCCGCCAAAAGATGTTGCTCATGATCTTGGCGTTTCTATTCCGACTCTATACAGGTGGTGTCCAGCAACAAGTGTTTTGGGGTAGATTGTAAATCATGAGCTCATCAGTGATTACACAATGTTAAGAGCATATGGCTGTTTTCCCGGCGAATCGTTGTCTATGGCCTTCCCTGCAGTGGGAAAGGATGTTCTCTGTCAGATTGTCGAAGAATACGAAGGCAGGGAACTGAAGTATGAAAACACTCAGGCCAAGGAAAAAAAGAAACGATACACTGGTTCCTACCGGAAAATGATGAAACCTGTCCTCGAAACTCTGGTTTTCAGGACTACCAATCCCACCCGCAGACCCATCATGGAAGGCATTGACCTTGTCAGGAAATATCTCGATAAGAAACATGTATGCTATCCCGAGACAGAGGCCATCCCGGAAGAGCTATTGACGGATACGTGTAGAGAGATGGTGATCGAAGATAGTTGGGGTGCTCCGCGTATAGTTAAGCACTATTTTGAATTATGTGTACTGCAGAAGCTGGAGAAGATGTTGAAAAACAAGGAAATCTGGGTCGAAGGGTCCTACAAGTACCGGAACCCTGACCAGGATCTTCCCCTAGACTGGGCGGGAATGTGGGTAAACTACTGCAGGAAGCACAGGATTCCGGAGAGATCGGAAGATTTCATACAGCCTATTCAGAATGAGCTTGTCTCTGCATTGGGAAAGGCCAACGAGTTTTTCAGCGAAAAGCAGGACGTCTACATCTACTACCCTGGCAACGGCGAAAAAGGTTTCTTCCGTATCCCCAAAATCGTCCAGGGACCAGAACATCCAGTGCTCCAGGAAATCAAGCAGAAGACCGTAGAACGCTGGGGCATCCTCGATCTTGCAGACATTTCTCCTTGAAGCCGATAGGCAGGTTAATTTCTCGCGGTTTTTTTATTCTACCGCACAGCGACAAGTGTTGAAACGCGAGGAGATCAGGGAACGGCTGTTGCTCAGTCTGCTGGGCCGTGGTACTGGATTGGGGCTGAAACGGATTCACGCTGCAGCCAAACCGCTCTTTTCCTATGATGATCTGATCTATTTCAATAAGCGGTTCAT
>Ga0194044_10001910_pt1 | contig 10528 bp, 12 predicted proteins | sample JunL4417m_MetaG_FD_155460 | JGI IMG/M metagenome (GOLD analysis project Ga0194044, IMG submission 155460) | Anoxic zone freshwater microbial communities from boreal shield lake in IISD Experimental Lakes Area, Ontario, Canada - Jun2016-L442-17m | ecosystem: Environmental > Aquatic > Freshwater...
TCCTCGGCTTCGCGAAGCTATAGCTAGAGAACCACCCTGTTCAATCTGCATTTCAAGTAGGCCAGCCGAACGGCTTACGATCGCCGAGAGATCTTCAACCCCGTAGTGCTCGAGACGGTGTTGGATCCCGAACCGATCCCGCAGAGGTCGCGTCAATAGACCAGATCGTGTTGTAGCTCCGATCATTGTGAAGGGAGGCAAATCCAAAGTCACGATCCGAGCCCCTGCCCCCTGTCCCACCGTAATTGGCAGTTGGTGATCCTCCATCGCCGGGTAGAGCGTTTCTTCAACCGCCCTCGGCATACGGTGAATCTCATCAACGAACAGAACCGCGCCCGGTTCGAGGGCACTCAGGACTGCAGCAACATCGGCTTTGCGCTCTAGTGCCGGTCCGGCGGTCGGCACAAACTGAGCACCGAGTTCGTTGGCGATTATCTGAGCGAGCGATGTCTTGCCTAGACCTGGCGGCCCTGACAGAAGAACGTGATCCATTGCCTCCCCTCTTAGTTTGGCAGCCTCTATTGAGACTGACAGCTGCGACTTGACCGGGGCCTGTCCGACAAACTCTCCGAGCAGTTTCGGCCTAAGAGAGCGCTCAAAATCATCTTCAGGGAGCTCGTCAGGTGTCTGAATTCGATCACTCATGACGCTGACCTGCGCAGCGCACTCTGAATCAGCTGTTCAGCCGTGTCACCTTCAGCCTCATCGAGTAGCCGTTCCGTTTCGCGCTCGTCCATACCCAGCCCGACAAGAGCCTCTCTAGCTACTGCTCGCGCGTCATCGCCATCGGTTGAGGTTTCGACACCTGCAGCGATAGCCGCCAGACCAGCTCGATCCCGAAGGTCGAGACAGATTCGCTCCGCAGTTCGTTTACCGATGCCGGGAACCGTCTGGAGTCGAGCCGCATCACCTGAGGCAATCGCTGCCAGAAGAGTCGAGGGATTTGCACTGCCAAGCACGGCTAGTGCGACCTTTGGCCCGACCGATGGCACGCCGATCAACATCAGGAAGAGTTCCTGCTCCGCCTCGGTAGCGAAGCCATACAGCTGAATTGAGTCGTCACGAACCACTAAGTGAACCTGCAGAACAGCCTCGCCACCGATTGGAGGGAGTGAATTAATCGTCTCGCTCGACACGCTCAACCGGTAGCCAACACCTGCACAGTCGATTACAACGTGATCTGTCCGTAATGCAGCAATCTCTCCCTTGATGATCGCGATCATCGAGCAGCGGCTGCCAGCAGCGGTGAACGGTTGTGGTGACAAATCGCCACCGCTAAAGCGTCAGCAGCATGGTCAGGCTGTGGCAACTCAGACAACCCAAGTAGTACCTGCACCATCCGCTGAACCTGGTCCTTGTCCGCCCGACCTTGCCCGCATACAGCGCTCTTGACCTGCTGTGGCGTGTAACTGTGACATTCGACCTCAGCAGCAGCCGAGGCGACCATTACTGCACCACGGGCATGCCCTACAGCGAGAGCACTCCCAACATTGCGGCCAAAGTAAAGGTCCTCAATCGCAACCGCATCCGGTGAGTGCTGGGTGATCAATTCCGCAACCTGATTGTGGATCCGAAGCAACCTCTCTTCAAGCGGCGTTTGCGGCGCCGTCTCAATCACCCCGCCATCAAAGGCGACAGTTTTCCCGTTGCGCAAACCGACAACTCCAAATCCGGTGTTGGCAGTGCCAGGGTCGATTCCTAGAACAATCATTAGAGGTTGATTCTGCGCGCCGCCCCGGACGCCTGCGAGAGCTCGCCCAGAACCGCGTCAGTCGGCGGTCAGTCGCTCTAGAACATCGTCATCAATGTCGAAATTCGCGTGCACAGCTCCGACATCATCATTGTCCTCGAGAGTTTCGACGAGCCGGAGCAGCTTTCGCGCTCCATCCTCATCAAGCTGCACTGTTGTCGTTGGTCGGTACAGAACCTCAGAGGAAGTGATCTCCACCCCACCAGCTTCGACAGCTGACCGAACCTCACTAAACGATGCAGGGCTACAAATAACTTCTAGAAGGTCATCATCGGGAACAATGTCACTCGCACCTGCGTCGATTGCAGCCAGCAGGTCATCCTCACTCCAGCGGGTGCCGTCAACTCGCACGACACCGAGTTTTTCGAACAGATACGAAACCGAACCCGGCTCTCCGAGACTCCCGCCAAGTTTGGTGAAGGCGAGACGAACATCGGAGCCGGTCCGATTTCGGTTGTCGGTGAGAGCCTCCACTAGGACGGCCACACCACCCGGACCGTACCCCTCGTAAAGAACTGCTTCGATGGCGTCAGCATCGGCCCCATCGCCTGTCCCTTTTGCGATAGCACGCTCAATGTTGTCCTTTGGCATTGAGGCGTCGCGAGCCTTTTGAACCGCAGTGGCCAGCGAAGGGTTGCCTTCGAGATCCCCGCCTCCCTCACGCGCCGCAACCGTTATCGCACGTGCGAGCTTCGTAAAAGCCGCACCGCGCCGACTATCGACAATCGCCTTCTTGTGCTTGATTGAGGCCCATTTTGAATGTCCGGCCATTACTAGCCCTCGATGCTCTTTGTTCGCGACGGACCTGCCGAAAGAGCCTCTGGATTTCGGCGATACCAGTCGATCGTCTGCGCCAACCCCTGTTCAAGCGTGACCTTTGGGGTCCAGCCAGTGAGACGTTCAAGCTTTGATGCGTCGACCCACTGCCTCGGAATCTCGCCAGTTGGAAGTCCATCACCCTGAATATCTGGCGTTAGGTCGGAGCCTGCGAGGCTGCAGATCGTCTCAACTATTTTGCGGACGCTGACTGGCTCGCCGTGCCCTGCGTTGATTGCTTCGCCGGCAGCCGGTCCTTCAATGACAGAAGCTGCGATGGCGAGATAGGCCTCAACGGCATCGTCGACGTACAGATAGTCACGTTCGGGCGAACCATCTGAGCGGATCACGGGCCGCCGGCCTTGAAGTACCGCTGATATCGCTTCCGGGATCAGTCTTGACCGGTTGAGGTCGCCGCCACCGTAGATGTTCGCGAAGCGAGTGACTGCGACCGGTAACCCCCATGTGTGGTGGTAACTGCGGCTGATCAAGTCAGCGGCAGCCTTGCTTGCGTCGTAGGGGTATCTCGGCCGAAGTGCCATTTCCTCTGTATATGGAAGCTGGTCACTGTTGCCATAAGCCTTATCGGAGGCAGCTACGACGACAGCGTCTACTCCCTGTTGCCGACAAGCCTCTAGCAGTATCCACGTACCACGAACATTGCTTTCGAATGTGGAGAGCGGCGAGCGATTAGCAACAGGGACGATTGTCTGAGCTCCAAGGTGGAAAACGAGTTCGCACTCGTACTCGCCGATCGCTCGTTCAACGAGGCCAGGCTCACATAGATCTCCGGTAACAACGTTGCAGGCCTGCTCATCACCAGCCGTTACAAGCGGTGAACGATTCGTTATGTCACGCCTCAAGACCGTTACCTGAGCACCACGCTTGAGCAACTCGTGGACAAGCCACGAACCGAGCAGCCCGTAGCCACCCGTGACGAATGTTGATTTGCCTCTCAGCTCCAGTTCACCCATGGTGCCCTTCCATCCTGCCACAGGTCGTTGAGCGCCACCTGATCCTTATAGGTATCCATGCAATCCCAGAAGCCCTGATGTCTGAACCCGGCGAGCTGTCCATCGGCTGCGAGACTGGCAAGCGGAGCGCGCTCAAGCACATCGTCGAGGCCAACGGCTGCTAGTGCCCGCCGTTCAAAGACCATGAACCCCCCGTTAATCCAATCACTCGATTGGGGCTTTTCTACGAATCCGGTGACTCTGTCGCCGTCAAGCTGTGCAATGCCGAACGGCAACTCCGGTCGGACGAGGGTCATGGTTGCTGCCATCTGATGCTGACAGTGGAATCTGATCAGGTCGGCAAGGTCAATGTCAGCGACGCCGTCCGCGTAGGTGATGCAAACGGGCCCGTCACTGAACTGAGCTGCCTGCGCTACCCGACCGCCGGTCAGAGTGTCCTCACCAGTATCGATGCAGCGCACAGTTATTCCCTCTGGCCAGTTGCATGATTCGGCAAACTGCTCTATCCGCGCTCCTTGGTGCCCTGTGAGCAATTGAAATTCCTTGAAGCCTTGGGCCGCATAGATCTGGACAACGTGCCACAGAACTGGCATTCCGCCAATCTCTACCAATGGTTTCGGCAGCGGCTCAGACCCGGTGCGAAGCCGCGTGCCACGGCCGCCGCAGAGAATCATCACCGTTGGGCGATCAGTCGGTTGCATAATCTGATTGTCGCAGGCTAGGCCCATCGCATGGCCGCCTGCAGGGGTAGGATCGGCCGATGGCAAATCTAGATCCAGCAATCTTCAAGGCGTATGACATTCGCGGACTTGCTCGCGATCAAATCGATGTCGATGCCGCCAGGTCGATTGGGCGTGCTTTCGCTCGAGTCTTGGCATCTCAGTACGGCTGTTCTGCATCAGAATTGACTATTGGACTCGGCCGCGACATGCGCAACGAGGCCAAAGAGCTCGCCGAAAGTTACGTAGAAGGCTTAGTTGCTGAGGGTGTGGCTGTGATTGATGCCGGCCAGGTCGCCACTGAGCAGCTCTATTTCTTAGTTGGCTCGCGATCACTTGATGGCGGTTTAATGTGCACCGCATCTCATAATCCCGCGCGATACACGGGCGCAAAGCTCGTCGGCCGAGGCGCGCTGCCTCTCTCTGGCGATCGTGGAATCCAAGAGATTCGGCGAGCGATTGAGAGTGGGCTCCCAGAGGAGTCCGGCGGTGGCAGCGTCGAAAATGTAGATATATCTCTGGAATTCACTGAATGGATGGGTCGTTTCCTTGGTGATGAACCTCTCCGGCCACTAAGAGTCGTAGTAGACGGCGGAAATGGAATGGCAGGCCCGATGATCAGCCCGCTACTCGAGGACTCTGGAGTCGAACTGATCGTTAACTACTGGGTTCCGGATGGAAACTTCCCCGACCACGAGCCCAACCCACTGCTCGAGGAGAACCGGCAATTCATCATTGATGCTGTGGTGAGGGAACAGGCCGATCTCGGTATCGCCTGGGATGGCGATGCCGATCGATGCTTCTTCATCGACGAACAGGGAAGGTTTGTTGATGGCGATTTCCTTACGGCATTGCTCGCTAAATCGATGCTCAAGCATCACCCTAGTTCAACAGTTCTCTACGACGTGCGCGCTAGCCGGGCCGTAGCTGACAGTGTGGAGTCAGCCGGCGGAACCGCGCTCGTCAACCGTGTTGGCCACGCATTCTTCAAGGCACGGATGCGCGAGATCCCCGAGGCGGTCTTTGGCGGCGAGGTTTCGGGGCATTACTACTTCCGCGACTTTTGGTGTGCTGATAGCGGGAGCATTCCTGCCCTGCTTATTCTGAGAATGCTTTCCGACAGCGGCAGCAAGATGTCGGAATTGCTCGCGCCTTTCCATGCTAAGTACTTCATTTCAGGTGAGGTTAATTCGGAAGTTGAGGATGCTACGTCGCGGATCAGGGCCGTTGAAACCGCTTATAGCGATGCTGAAATCACGAAACTTGACGGCATCAGCGTCGATTACGCAGACTGGCATTTCAATGTTCGCTCCTCAAATACAGAGCCACTACTCCGGCTCTGTCTTGAGTCGCTCGTCTCATTTGAGGACATGGAGGCACGTCGCGACGCTGTACTTGATCTTCTCCGCAAGCCAGAATAAGCATTTAGGCGCCATTGACGGGTAAATCGCGTAGCCTGTCAACAGGCGAATGCACTTAGCTCTTGAACTTAAAGTCTTCCTTGCAGCGCTGATCGCTGTCTCGCTCGTTGCGGCAGCGGTCGTAAGACCGCCTCCTCGTCCACAGCCGGGACTTACTGGGCTCGTCCTCGGTGCCAGCCTGACCGTCTATGCCCTCTCGGCAGCGCTGCTCTTCTCAGGAAGTTCGGGAGCTGGCCTTGTCGCATTGGTACTCGCCTCTGAGGGCATGTGCGTGACAGCGTGGCTCGGGCGAGCAATCATCACTTCCGAAGGAAACGATGACGACGATCCGCAGAGCAATCCGCGGAGTCCACGCGATCCAGACGGCGAGCAACTTGACTGGCCGATGTTTGAATCACTTCGGCGCAGCTGGTCAAAGGAATCCACATCACGTTCAACTGAACCGGATGACTAGTTAGCAGTTCGCAGAGCAGCTCCCTAGAGCTCCAAAGCCTGAAGATGGACTCGCGTTTCGCCGATTAGCTCTGGATGGAATGAGATAGCAGTGATGTTGTCTTGCCTGACCGCAACAGCGGATCCGTCAATCGAAGCTAGTACCTCTACATCGGGTCCGCTTCTTACAACTCGCGGAGCGCGAATGAACAGGCCTCTTAACGGTGGAGCTTCCAGGCCCTGATAATCGAGGTCAGCCTCAAAGGAATGAACTTGGGATCCAAAGGCGTTCCTTTCAACTGTCACGTCGATCAGGCTGAGGTGCGCGTCGCCAAGCAGAACCATGCCAGCGCAGGTGCCGAGAACTGGCCGGCCGGACTGTGCAAAGTCTCTAATCGAGTCGATCAGGTTCTCACGCACTAGCGCCTTGGCAATAGTCGTCGATTCACCGCCGGGAATTACAAGCGCCTCAATCCCCTCTAAATCGTTACGACTCCGAACCTCTAAGCATTCAACATCAAGGGAATGCAACAGGCTGATGTGCTGGGCGAAGTCGCCCTGCAGAGCCAAAACACCGACACGACTGGGCAAGGCGTGCTACCAGCCGCGCTGGGACAGCAGTTCACCGTCAGAAAGCTTTGAGGATTCCAATGAATCCATTGCCCTACCTAGACCCTCAGATGCGCTTGCAACTCGAGCTGGGTCACGGAAGTTCGTTGTTGCGTCGACAATCGCTCTTGCTCTAACCGCCGGATCCTCACTCTTGAAGATTCCCGATCCAACAAATACAGCCTCTGCTCCGAGTTGCAGAACTAGAGAAGCATCAGCAGGCGTGGCAATGCCACCGGCGCAGAAGAGTGGCACCGGAAGGCGACCGTCTCGGGCCACTTGGCGAACAAGATCCGCAGGTGCTTGGAGGTTCTTTGCGGCAACTGCAAGCTCCATCTCGTCAAGCGTCCCCAAGCGCCTAATCTCGCCGTAGATCGTCCGTAGGTGGCGAACAGCCTCGACGATGTCGCCAGTGCCTGCCTCGCCCTTTGACCGGATCATTGCTGCACCCTCGCCAATCCGCCTTAAAGCTTCACCGAGGTTAGTGGCGCCGCAAACGAATGGAGCCTTGAATGCCCACTTGTCAATGTGATGTGCCTCGTCAGCTGGTGTCAGGACTTCGGACTCATCGATGAAGTCAACCTCGAGTGATTCGAGAACCTGAGCCTCAGCAAAGTGACCGATCCGAGCCTTGGCCATCACTGGAACAGTGCAGATCTCTTGAATCTCTCGAATCATTGCGGGATCGCTCATACGCGCAACGCCCCCGTCGCGACGAATATCAGACGGGACACGCTCAAGTGCCATGACGGCGCAGGCACCAGCGTCCTCGGCAATTTTCGCCTGCTCAGCGTTCACAACGTCCATGATGACGCCGCCAGCAAGCATCTCAGCAAGGCCGACCTTTACTCGGAATGTACTTTCGTCACGCATTGGCTTCAGTCTACCTACGGATCGCAGTCGGCCACCGGTTCACAACCTGGCAGCCGACGCGATCAAACTCAATTACTTGAGTCGGTAGGCCTTAATGCGGTCGTCGAAGGTGGCTGCATCCTTCGAATAGACGCCGTGTGCAAGCGACTGAATCAGAGAAAGAAGGCCTACATGCGAACGCACGTAAGCTGGGCTGCTAGACGACCACCAAAGCTTGTGATCAACCAGCTTTCCAATGTCAGACAGCGTCGCATCTGTAATTGCCATTGTCGAAGCACCCCTGTGCCGCGAGAGCTTCAAGGTGCGAGTAACCAATGGATGAGCGCGACCTGCCGACAGAGCAATGACGAGTGTGTCGCCATCAATCCGAGCAATGCGCCCAAGAGCTTCCTTTGACGTACCGGCAACGATCTCGGCTCGAAGATCGAGCAGAAGCAACAGGTGCCGCATGTAAGAAGCGAAGAAAGCCATCTGATCAACACCGACGACAACGACTCGGTCAGCGTTTGCGATCGCTTGAACTGCTGCTTGGAACTGGCTGCGATCAAGTTTCAGAGCCGTTTCAGCGATGTCAGCGTGATCGGCTGTAATCACCTCCTCGGCTGCGGACTGGTCCAGATCGAAGAGCGGACCGGTTGGACCCTCCCCGCCCTCTGATGGCCGACGGCGATACTCCTCCCGAGCAGCCGCCTGCAGTTCAGGGAATCCCTCGAAACCAAGCGCCTGCGAGAAACGAACGACAGTGCTTGACGAGGTATTTGCCCGGCGGGCAAGTTCCTCAGCAGTCGAAAACGCGGCTTCGTCGAGGTGGTCAACAATGTACTGCGCAACATCGCGTTGCGATCGTGAAAGCTGCTCGATCTGATCTGCGATGAAGCCCGAGAGTGAGCGTCCCGGTGCGCGGTCGGTAGTGCTGCTTGAGTTTGGCATAGGCCGACCTGTTTCGACGGCGCTGGGCTGGCTCCTTCCCAACCCCGCGATAGATAGCCTCCCAACGATGAAAACCGTTCCGACAAGAATCGATGGACTTGTACTGATTGAGCCGACAGTCCATGGAGACGAACGTGGGTTCTTTGCCGAGACTTGGCGAGCAGATAGTTGGCCTGCTGCAGGTGTAACTGCCGATTTTGTGCAGGACAATCATTCGCGCTCGGTTCGAGGAACTTTGCGCGGCATGCACTTTCAGACCTCTCCTGGACAGGCCAAACTTGTCCGATGCGCTCGTGGCTCAGTACTTGACGTTGCTGTTGACCTACGAGCAGGCTCGCCAACATTTGGTGAGTGGGAAGGGTTCGAACTGAGCGACGCAAACATGCGACAGCTGTTTGTTCCAATCGGATTCGCTCACGGGTTCTGCGTTCTGAGTGAGGAAGCCGATTTCACATACCGATGCTCTAACTACTACGACGCGGCCACCGAGGCGGGTATCGCCTGGGATGACCCCGATGTAGCTATCGATTGGCCGAGCGATCTCGAGGTTCTCGTTTCGGAGCGTGACGCTCAGGCGCCACTACTCGCAGACGTCGCTGACGGGCTGCCGTTCCGCTACTGATCCTCTTTCCGGCCGGCGCCAAATTCGGTCGATTTATTGGCAAGACGTAGGAGTGCCCCGGGCGGGATTCGAACCCGCGCAGTCCGGATTATGAGTCCGTCGCTCTAACCACTGAGCTACCGGGGCAGCGCCATTGTCGCGCGAATGATTGGATACGCGCAGTCCGGCCAAACCGGATCGATTCATTCAGACCATCCAAAGGGGATTGAAATGGCCGAAAAGGCAGCGATTATCACCGGTGCATCGAGCGGAATTGGACTTGCAATTGCACGCATGCTCGGCGAGGAGGGCTACTCAATCACGATGACAGCGCGCCGACCGGACAAACTTTCGGCTGCAGCCGCCGAACTTGAAGAGCTCGGAATTGAGCTCCAGTTCGTCGCCGCTGATATGCAATCCGAGGATGACATCAAGCGCGTAGTTGAGACGCATCGTGAGCGATACGGCCGACTTGATGTTCTGGTCAACAACGCAGGTGTGGGCTTCGGTTCGCCGGTTGGTGACTTCAAGACGAAACTGATCGACATGCAGCTCGACGTAAACATCCGAGCGATTGTTCTTTTCTATCGTGAGTCGGTTGAGATGCTCCGTGCCGCGGCAGCGGAGCACAACAATGCGATTGTGGTCAACACGTCCTCGATCTCGGGCAAGGCCGGCCAGGCCTGGCTGTCCGTCTATTCCGCAACCAAGCATGCCGTTGTCGGCTTTACTCAAGCGATGAACAAGGAGCTGAGCGGCGAAGGGATCAAGAGCACCGCCCTCTGCCCCGCATTTGTTGACACACCGATGACTGAATTCGCCAAGGGTCAGGTCGCGGCCGAGAAGATGATTACGCCAGGCGATATTGCCGAGAGCGTTCGTCTACTGCTTAAGCTTTCACCTGCTTGCAACATTCCGGAGATGATCTTTGAGCGTCCAGGGGAGGACATGTTCTAATGAAGCTCGGCGTAAACATTGGCTACTGGGGACTGGGCTTAACCTCCGAACAGCAGTTGGAGCTTGTCAAGGAGGCTGAAGCGGCCGACTATTCAATCGTCTGGGCCGCGGAGGCCTACGGGTCCGATGCAGCCAGCGTTTTGGGATGGCTGGCCGCCGGCACGAGCAAGATTGATATCGGCTCTGCGATCTTCCAAATGCCCGCACGCACGCCGGCGATGACTGCTATGACCGCAGCAACTCTTGATCAGCTATCAAATGGCCGATTCCGGATGGGTATCGGCCCGTCTGGGCCACAGGTCAGTGAGGGCTGGCACGGAGTTCGTTTCGCCAAGCAGATGCAGCGCACGCGCGAATATGTAGATGTTCTTCGTATGGCTCTTGCGCGCGAGCGGGTCGTCTATGACGGCGAAACGATCACACTTCCGCTCCCCGACGGCCCAGGC
>Ga0194044_10001912_pt1 | contig 10525 bp, 8 predicted proteins | sample JunL4417m_MetaG_FD_155460 | JGI IMG/M metagenome (GOLD analysis project Ga0194044, IMG submission 155460) | Anoxic zone freshwater microbial communities from boreal shield lake in IISD Experimental Lakes Area, Ontario, Canada - Jun2016-L442-17m | ecosystem: Environmental > Aquatic > Freshwater >...
CCCCTATTGATCGATGCTCTTGACACATTTCTTTTATTCTAAGGAGAGCGAAACCAGTCTTAAATTAAAAAATGAAAAATACTTTAAGCGTTATTGAAAATTTTTCCCCGATCTGTTCGCGGACTTTGAATAAATCCTTGATCAGAATACTATGTGATGATAATCGAAATGTAACGATTTGGCACGGAGAAATTACGGGTTGCCATGGAACTCGTTGAACTCCATCGTAGGTCATCAACTTTAATGGGTCTTTCTGTCACTATTCGGTCTGAACAGCAAGACACCAATTTCGAATATATTTTGTAGGTTTTTAAAGTCGTGGAATCTTTTGGATCATACCTGAAAACAATTCGAGAAGAACAGGGTAAGAGTCTGGAAGATATCTCCGAGAGAACTAAAATAGCCGTTACCAATTTGGATTTTCTTGAAAATGATCGTTATGATCTTTTACCGCCTCTGGTATTTGTGAAAGGTTTCTTGAAATCTTACGCAAGACATTTAGGACTTGATCCCGAAGAGACGGTCGGGCGTCTCGATAATTTTCTTGGCCAAACTCAGCCTCCTGATCGCCTTGAAGACGAGCCTTCAACCAATGAGAACGATAAATCCTATGGCTTGGCCTTCGTTCAAAACATCTGGTTTACTAGGATTCTAACGGCCGCAGGCTTTATAGCCCTGCTCATTTTGATAATGACTGGTGTGAGCAGAGTTTTTCTTGACGATGCGCCAAAGAATTCTAAGACTGCCGGCAAGCAGGTATTTTCTACCGGCGCGCAGACAAGCCGTGCTGAGAAATCACAACCTTCACTAACGGCTATTCAACCCCCTCACGCTGGAAAAAAAGTGTTGGAGATAAAAGCCCTAGCCAACGCTTGGGTTCGTGTGGAGCCTGATAGCGGCCCAGCCGAGGAAATGATGATGGCTCCAGGTGATATCCAGGTTTTTACCGCAAAAGATAGTTTTAGAGTTATAACAGGAAACGCAGGGGGGATAAGAATGAGATTTGACGGGAGAGTCATGCCTGTATTAGGGAAATCTAATCAGACACTGGCCTTGACTCTTCCGTGATAAAGATTTAAGTCATTGATCAGTCAGGAGTGTTGATGTCCCGGAACGAAATAAAACTACTCTTAGTTGTGCCGATAAGTAGTCATGATGACTTACAGTTTGTGGTGGAAGCTGAAGAATGGCACACAGTGCAGGACATTTTCAAGAAAACAGGAACTTCTTTCCTAAGGGATTGGAACGGCAACTACGTGTTGGACCTTGATGAAATTCCTTGGAAGGCGTCCGCTGAAGAACTTAACTCTCTTCAAATAGTTGAGGGAAGAGTTATCGCGGTCATAGGATCCGAATATAAAATATCCCAGAGCACAAATTTGTACAAGGACAAAAATTCGGTTTATGCGCTAGAAAACGACGTGAAAGACCTTTTCAGCTAAAGGCCTGTTCCCTTGGCGCCGGATTGTGACCACTGGGAATGATGTTGTCCCTGAATAAGCTCTCCTCCCAAGAATGGTAGCGTTAGAGACCGTGAGACGAAACAGACCCAGATTAAGGCAAAAGAAAAGGCTGGCCGCCATCAAAAGGCGGCGAAGAGTGAGCGAAGCGTTTCGTTACTTTTGTGAAACTTCAGAAGAAGCAATTAATTCCAGGGCCTGCCAAAAGTTTTCCCTTCCGACGCCATCGGAAAATTCTGGTAACTAGTTTAATACATGTCATTAACGGGATGGTCAGAATAATTGAGCAAGAGGCCCCAGTTAGCCGCCCTTTACTCAGTGGCTCTCCTAAGCCAAATCGGCAAATTGGATCACCTTAAAATTTCCAGCATTGTTCAATCCGTCTGTGTTGATTGTCAATCAGTTGCGGATGTTCCAGAATGTTTAATTTCTCTAATTCCAACAGTTTCGGGTTTTGAAGGAAATTTGCCATGTCTGAGAAACCCAAGGGGCTTAGAAGCCGGGTTGGTTAAGGCAGAGCAATGGTTTGCGAGTGGAGTGAGGGTTTGTCTCACGAGGCAAAATCAAAAGTTACAATCGATTACTGATTGTTGCGGGGTGGTGTTTACCTTTGGGGATATTGGAATTCTGAAAAATACTCTGGCCATGATAGTTAATTCGCGCGTAAGCAGAAAAATTTGTTCGGATACCCCTTGGGTTGTAAAAACTATTGGGCTTGCCGATTACGCAACCAAGAATAAGTGGACCCTTGTTTCGAGTTGCGGATCTATTCCTTATCTTCTGGTAAGTTGGCTGGCCAAGGGAAGATCGGCCGTAATCGTTCTCGATTCGACTCTTCCGTTCATGGGCAGCCGAAGAATTCGAGAGAATTTCACCCAAGAATTTATGAATATTTTCGATATTGAAAGAACCTTGTTTATATCCCAGTTTGGAATGGGAGTATTGCCCAATGCCGGCCGGAGAATGATGAACAGGGACGCAATGGCCGTATCAATTGCTGATGTACTGCTGCCATGTGAGGTCAGGCCTGAGGGCAACATGGCACAGTTGATCATGTCCGCGCGGGCCAAAGGGAAAATCATATTTCATAATGAAAATTCCGAAACCATATCAAATAGCTGCAAAACGAATGACACATCTTTGTCCTCGGCTTCACGAAAAATACGTTTCGATAAATCGGCCGACTTCTTTCCGAAGAGCGCTCATCCGGAAAATCCGTTTGCAGATTACTTCTTCCATTATACCAGGGCATGTTTTGGACCCTGGCCCGGACAGTCATGGGCTGACTATCTACATGAACTGACTGTCAATGAGGTGGGTTCGCAACATGAGGCTGTGGATGCATTAAGAAGGATCTTAAAAGAAAAAAGAATCAGGGCGAGCGGAACATGGATAAGGGGAGCCTATCGAGTGGTATCATTTACAGAAAGGCCACCAGAAGAGTTTGATATCATTTGCAAGTGGCGCAGGGGACTGATGAGAAAAACATTTGAGCCCTGTGGAATAGCGGTGAAAAGGAGCGTATTGATTGAAAAGGGAGTGAGAAAGGTCAGTTACGGATCAGAAGAGCTCTTCAAAAACATGACTGATGAAATTAAACCGTACTTCCAGAAAGCCTCAAGTTCTTGCGCTCAATGGTCCAGAGAAAAAGAGTGGAGGCTCATAGGGGACCTCAAATTCAATAATCTTCATCAATCAGACTGGTTCGCTATGGTACCAAGCCTCATTGATCTGGATAATCTGGTCAGGACCTTTGAGGCGGAAGAATTCCGTATCCTTGTATTTGGAAACGCTGTGGTTGAAGAAGCTGGTAACCAGTCACAGTCGCATACAAACAAGTTTGTAACCATATCATGAATATTAGCTGGGAAATTATCTGTTACCCTTTGATTTTTCTCGCTGGGTTTTCATTGGGGCGCTTGGTAAATATCGTGCTCCAATATTTTGTGGATAAGATCGGACCCAACCATCTACAAACTACGCGTTCAAGTTTGATAGGCTCTACGAATTCAACTCTAATGAGTCGGTCAAGAAAGGAAAGATTGGAAACCCACAAGTGGGGAGAACTCGTTACAGAACTTGTTTCAGCAGTTGGAGCTGTATTGCTGTTTATCAAATTCGGTGTAAGTCTCAATTTTTTCGCTGTTATCATTTTTTGCGCAAGTCTACTGGCGGTATCCAGAATCGACATGCAGGCTATGATAATACCGGATGCGATCACATTAAGCGGCACAATAGTCGGCTTTATTTTATCGTCATTGAATTATGACCCATATATGGACTGGAAATCATCCCTGGCGGGCATCCTGATTGGGTTTGGGATGTTATATGTTCCTGCATACATTTTCCGGCTTATGAAAGGAACAGATGGACTTGGGGGAGGAGATATCAAGCTAATTGGAATGGTCGGGTCGTTTATAGGCGCGCAAGGAGTCTTGTTTACGATATTCTTGGCTTCACTGACTGGTTATTTCTTCGGACTAGCCCGGGCAATTTGCCGCAAGATTCCATCTAACGCTGTCATACCTTTTGGGCCCTTCATCTCCTCTTCTGCGATTTTTTACGTTTTTTTTGGCAAGATAATTATCAACAATATTTTTGAAATTCTCTATTTTTTTTTCGAATCCTAACAATTTGCTAACAATCGTGAATGACAATAAAGATAATGGGCCCTAAATCCCAGTTAACAAATTGAAGTGAATTGGAGGATTGAAGTGTTCTCAAGAATTTGTTCGTTAGTTATGTGCGTTACATTAGTTATGTGTTCGTTGGCGCTGGCGGTGGAATTGGATCCTAAACTACCTGCATATCAGAAAGTGAGCGGAGTTTCAGGTGACCTGAAATCTGTCGGCTCAGACACCCTCAACAATCTCATGACCTTCTGGGCTGAAGGGTTTAGATCGGCTTATCCTGGTGTGAAGATTTCCATAGAGGGTAAAGGCTCATCTACGGCTCCGCCCGCACTGATCGAAGGCGCGGCGCAATTTGGTCCAATGTCCAGGGAAATCAAATCCAAAGAAGTAACGGATTTCGAGAAGAAATTTGGTTACAAACCCTCTGTAGCCAGAACGGCTGTAGACGCTCTCGCAGTTTTTGTCAACAAAGACAACCCCATCAAATGCCTAACCATGCAGCAACTCGACGGAATATTCTCCAAGACTTACAAGAGTGGAGGCAAAGACATACCAACCTGGGGAGACCTCGGATTAACGGGCGAATGGGCCAACAAACCCATTGCGATTTACGGACGGAACTCCGCGAGCGGCACCTACGGATTCTTTAAAGAAATAGCTCTTTTTAAGGGGGATTACAAAGACTCGGTCAAGGAACAGCCAGGATCTTCGGCGGTTGTTCAGGCTATTGCGAAGGACAAGTATGCGATAGGCTATTCGGGCGTGGGCTACAAAACCCCGGATGTCAGGATTGTTCCGCTGGCTTCCAAAGATGGGGCCACCTGTTATGACGCAAACGCCGAAAACGCTTATGCCGGTTCCTATCCTCTTGCACGGTTCCTGTACATCTATTTCAACAAGAAACCAACTGAACCGTTGAATCCTGTAATGGCCGAATTCCTCAAATATGTCTTTTCAAAAGAGGGCCAGACAATAGTTATCAAGGACGGTTTTTATCCGGTTTCCAGCGCTATTGCTAATGAAGATTTTGCAAAAATAGGCCTTAAATAGGCGAAAGATTGCTTTAATTATGATATTTATGAGGGGTGACATCGATGACCGAGATGTCATTCCTCTATCTGTTTTATGAGGAGTTGCATAACTACTCCGATCATTAATACGAAACATGACCAAAAGGTGTCAGTATGGGAAACCCTGGCGCGCGTAGCCGGAAAAAAACCCGAAGATGGGTCCTTATAGCCGATAAAATAGCCGACAAAGCCATTACTATAGGTGGCGTTCTGGTTATAGCGGCTGTAATGACTATGACTGTCTATCTGATTTATGTAGTTGTGCCGTTATTTAAAGGAGGAGAGGTCCTCTCGGTTAAACAATACAATGCGCCAATTGACCCTTCGGACATAGTTAATTTGACTCTTGATGAGCACGGCACACTTGCGGTCGCTGTTTCGAAAACAGGGAAAGTGGACATTTGGCATGCGGGAACCGGGACTCCATTAAAGAGTCTTTATTTTGATTTTGGCGCCAAAAAGCTCACATCCGTTGGTAAGACCATCGATAACAATAGTATCGCGTTTGGTTTTTCTGATGGGACTTTGAGACTGGCAGAGATTGTGTTCAGAAATGACATAATTTCTGAGGATAGCGCGCCCCAAGGTCTCAGGGGACTTGATGATCAGGATAAGACCGACGGTGACACAATCTTCTCAAAAATCCCAGGTAAGGGTTTGAGAAAAGTTGACGTTGAATTGAACCTGCAGCCCGAGATAAGAGTTTCGGAATCCAGGCTCCCAATAGTGGCGTTAGGTTATCGTCTAGTTGAATTTGGAGACAGGCCAAAGAGTTATCTCGCCGTGGCCGATTCTTCCGGAGAGACTCATTTCATATCTACTGAAACGAAGTCCAACATGTTGACGGGGGCTAAGACCACCGAAGTCAACAAATCTGCGTTACCGTTGCCTGGCAAAAAGGTCGAATTCAAGTTTACCGTCATAAATGATATGGGCGACCAAGTAATGCTCGCTGATAAAAAGGGGCGGGTTTTTCGATATGATGTGAGAAACGAGTCTGAACCTAAGCTCGCAGAGGTTCTAAACCTGCTTCCTTCTGAGCGCGAACTTACGGTATTCGACACGCTGCTTGGAGGCAGATCAATAGTTGTGGGAGACTCCAAAGGCGGTCTATCGATATATTTTCTAATAAGGAGAGACGACGCCCAATCGACAGATGGTTTAACCATGGTTCGCGCAAGGGAATTTGCTCCCCTGGATTCCTCGGTCACAGGGTTTAGCGCAAGCCAGAATGGAAAATCCTTTGCCACTCTTGATTCTAATGGGTCCATATGGCTGATACACGGTATCAGTCAGAAAATACTTTTGAAATTGGGTGGTACGACTATATTTGCGAGGAAAATAGCTCTTTCCCCTCGTCTTGAAAGTCTGGTGGCAATAGGTAATGATGGCCATGTTGGTTTCTGGAAACTATCCGTTCCCCATCCTGAAATCTCTTGGCGAACACTATTTGGAAAGGTTTGGTACGAAGGCTACCCCAGTCCTTCTTTTACATGGCAGTCCACAGGGGCTACCGATGCCTTCGAACCTAAGTTATCTCTCGTTCCTCTTATTTTCGGGACTCTAAAGGCAACCTTTTATTCACTTTTGTTCGCAGCCCCACTCGCTCTGCTGGCGGCTATATACACGTCGGAATTTGTGCCAAAAAACGTCCATGGCAAAATAAAGCCTATAATGGAAATAATGGCTTCACTGCCGTCCGTAGTGCTTGGATTTGTGGCGGCTCTAGTGCTGGCTCCAATCGTGGAGTCATGGATAGGGGCTGTAATACTTGCCTTTGTTGTTTTGCCAATGAGTTTGGTAGCCTCAGCCTACTTATGGCAGTTGATCCCAGTCCGTATCACACTCAAGCTCGAAGGCCTCCCCAAATTGATTTTAATGGGTTTATCCGTGTTCCTTGGGTTAAGCGCCGCTTATTTTTTAGGACCGGAATTTGAGAAACTATTTTTTAATGGGGACCTTAAGACCTGGTTAAACACCAATCAGGGCAGTAGTCAACCTTTGCTGTTTCTGTTGGCCCTGCCTGTCGCCGGTGTGGGGCTGACCTATGCGATATCCAGGACTATAGGCCCGAGATTAAATATCTGGCTTAGATCATTCAGAGATCCTTACGGACCGCTTCTCGACATGCTTCGTTGGCTGTTGGTTATCCTGGCTACGGTAATTATCTCGTATTTGAGCTCGTTATTGTTGACCTCGTTGGGATTGGATCCCCGGGGTTCAATCTTCGGAACCTATATCCAGCGCAATACTCTGGTGGTAGGTTTTGCAATGGGGTTTGCCGTCATACCCATCATTTATACTTTGGCCGAGGATGCTCTGGCAGCGGTTCCTGACCAACTGAGGTCAGCCAGTCTCGGATGTGGCGCCACCAACTGGCAGACTGCGATGTGGGTTGTATTGCCAACAGCGATAAGCGGAGTATTTTCCGCTATAATGATAGGCATGGGGCGAGCTGTCGGAGAGACAATGATTGTGGTGATGGCGACAGGTAACACGCCTGTGCTGGACCTGAACATATTCAGTGGCTTACGGGCTTTGTCGGCCAATATTGCCGTCGAACTCCCAGAAGCTCCAAAAGACGGAACATTGTATCGAACCCTTTTTATGACCGGTCTTGTTCTTTTTGCAATGACTTTCTTCATCAACACGTTGGCTGAAATAGTTAGGCAGCGCTTCCGAAAAAAAGCGCTTAAACTTTAGGACTGATCCGTGAACAAAGACAACACTCGACCAAACGAAAACCGAAAGCGCTCCTCTGATTTTAAGGCTAGAGGTGAACCAGCCTTATGGTTACTGGGAGGAACATTGACCATAGGTCTCATGATGATTTTCGGTTTTCTTACCCTCATAATTTACAACGGTTTGTCAACTTTCTATCCCAGACCTATTGAAGTCTTGGGTCTGGCCGACGGATCGAAAATTGCGGGAGAGTTTGTCCGGTCGGAAAAGTACAAACCTGAACCGGATAAAATGGCGTCACTTCCTGAAGCCGCTAAAAAGGAATTGGCGGACAACAAAGGCTATTTAAAGAGAATGCTTTACAAGATCGGCAATTTTGATCTTTATCATGAAGACTACAAATGGGCGCCGGACTTTGAAATAATTGAACGCTCGCGACCGGAAGACATGATTTATGTGAAGAGAATTGAGTGGGGGCCGTTCATTGGTAAGATAGTTTCCCTGGATATGGATGGAACCACCGTGGGGGTTTCAAATTTGTCTTCGGCCGAACTTAAAGAGGCGCATCGAGAGGCCGAAAAACGTCGGCGCAGGATTCAGGAAATAGAGCGAGGGCAGCTTGCGTCCGTCAATTATTATATGGATAGGAACCGCCTTGCCTTGAGAAAAGTCGAATTGAAGCAAGGCAAAGAAAGCCAAGCTTACGTTAATGCTTTGGAGAAATTCAAAACCGAACAGGAAAAGCTCGAGAAAAGATACAACGAATTATCCAATGAAGCTGCTTCTCTAAGACAGGTCGATTCCAAATATACCATCACTCTGGCGGATGTAGCGGGCAAGGAAAAAACCATCAAGATTTCGGATATCGTTGAATTCTACCCGTCAAACCAGCTCTCCTTAGGACAAAAAATTAAAATCTATTTGGCAGGATGGTCGGAGTTTTTGACTGAGGAACCAAGGGAGGCAAACACAGAAGGGGGTGTGCTGCCAGCCATTTTTGGAACTTTCTGCATGACAGTTCTGATGTCCATTTTCGTTGCGCCATTTGGGGTGGTGGCAGCCCTGTATTTGCGAGAATATGCGAAGCAGGGGCAGTTGGTGTCGGTCATAAGGATATGCGTCAATAACCTTGCGGGTGTGCCATCAATCGTTTATGGGGTCTTCGGCCTCGGATTTTTTGCCTATGTTTTCGGGGTGAGCATCGACGAGTTGTTTTTTCCGGAAAGGTTTCCTAATCCGACTTTTGGAACGGGTGGTATACTTTGGGCTTCTCTGACGCTCGCCCTTTTGACTGTGCCAGTGGTTATAGTAGCCACAGAAGAGGCCCTGGCCGCTGTTCCTCAATCCATGCGGGAGGGCTCACTGGCTTGCGGCGCATCCAAATGGCAGACCATAAAACGTATCGTATTGCCGAGGGCAATGCCTGGGGTCATGACGGGACTAATCCTTGCCATGGCGAGAGGGGCTGGTGAGGTAGCTCCACTAATGCTTGTGGGTGTTGTTAAGATGGCGCCTGAACTGCCTATTGACTCGTTTTATCCCTACGTCCATCTGGAACGGAGTTTTATGCATCTTGGATTCCACATTTTTGACCTGGCTTTTCAGTCTCGAAATTCTGAAGCAGCCATACCCATGGTCTTTGTGACGACTTTATTATTGATTACCCTGGTTTTTGTAATGAACATCGTTTCGATCATTGTCAGAAACCGTTTGAAGAGAAAATTCTTCGCGGGGCATTTCTAGGAGATATTGGATGATGTCTAAATCCGAAGCGCTTGACGCGACAGTGTATCATGAAAGGAGGGGAGCCCAGGGAAGACTGCTCGAAATCGAGAACTTCAATTTGTGGTACGTAAAGAGTCAGGCTCTATTCAACATCAACATGTCGATAGAACGGGGTCTGGTTACTGCGCTGATTGGGCCCTCCGGTTGTGGGAAGTCTACTTTGTTGAGGTCCATCAACCGTATGAATGATTTGATAGATGGCCTTAGCATCAAGGGGAAGATCATTCTCGACGGAGATGACATTTACAATCCCGGATTAGACGTCATAGCGCTGAGGAAAACAATGGGAATGGTTTTTCAAAAACCTAACCCTTTCCCAATGACAATCTTGGAAAACGTGGCTTATCCGATGCGAGTCGATGGCGTGAGAGACAGAAAGATTATCGAGGAGTCTGTTGAGCGTGGGCTGAAAAGCGCAGCTTTGTGGGATGAGGTAAAAGACAGATTGAAAGAAAATGCGCTGGGTCTCTCTGGTGGACAGCAGCAGCGTCTGTGTATTGCCAGGGCGATAGTCGGGGAACCGGAAGTGCTTTTAATGGATGAACCATGTTCCGCTCTTGATCCAGTCGCAACCGCAAAGATAGAAGACTTAATTGATGAACTAAAGGGCGACTATTCAATTGTAATAGTGACTCATAACATGCAGCAGGCTGCCAGGGTTTCCGACAACACGGCATTCATGTATCTTGGGAAACTCATCGAATACGGGGAGACTACAGCAATGTTTACAAGACCAAAAGTGAACAAGACCATGGACTACGTTACAGGTCGTTTTGGTTAAATTTAATTAGTAGCGGTCTATGAATTGTGGGATCCGACTGAATTTGTGAGAGGCAATTGCGTTTTTCAAAACAAGTTGTGAACAATTCCAGACTAATGAGCATGTCCGGAGACT
>Ga0194044_10001913_pt1 | contig 10523 bp, 6 predicted proteins | sample JunL4417m_MetaG_FD_155460 | JGI IMG/M metagenome (GOLD analysis project Ga0194044, IMG submission 155460) | Anoxic zone freshwater microbial communities from boreal shield lake in IISD Experimental Lakes Area, Ontario, Canada - Jun2016-L442-17m | ecosystem: Environmental > Aquatic > Freshwater >...
AGGAGGTATTGGCCAGATCCTGCGCGTATTTTTCCTCAACACGCCAGGATAAAGGCATCTCCACTGTAGGGCGCTGATAGTCAGGGCCGACCATGCAGCCGGCCAGAGTCAAAGCAATAAAAATGACCATGATGAATTTACACATGGTGATCACCTTCCTTTCCATCGGCGTTGACTGGAGATTTTGGTAAATGGGCGCCCGCACCCCCCTTGCCGCCAAGTTTCTCGATGACATAGTACGATACCGGAATCAGGAAGATAGCGATAAAGGAGGCCGCCAGCATCCCGAAGATGACCGTAGTCCCCATGACCTTTCGAGAAATGGATCCGGCCCCGCTGGCGATGGCCAGCGGCACACAGCCAAGGATAAAGGCAAGGGAAGTCATCAGAATCGGCCTGAGCCGAAGCCTTGCTCCGTTGAGGGTTGCGTCTAAGAGGCTCTCCCCTTTTTCGTACTCCAGCTTGGCGAACTCGACAATGAGAATCGCATTCTTGGCAGCCAGGCCGATAAGCATGACAAGACCGATTTGAGCGTAGATATTGTTCTCGAAACCTCGGAACAACAGCCCGCAGAAAGCCCCTGCAATGGCGATGGGGGTACACAGAAGTACCGAAAAGGGCAGCGACCAGCTCTCGTACTGGGCCGCCAAAATCAGAAAGACGCAGAGGAACGAAAATGCGAAGACCGCTACCGGAGAAACCCCTTGCTGGGCCTTCTTCTCCTGGAACGACATTCCGCTATAGTCGTAGCCCATTTCATTGGGCATGGTCTCGGCGAAAACATCTTCCAATGCTTTCATGACCTGGGTAGAACTGTAGCCAGGGGCTGCCGAGGCGTTGATCTGGGCCGACCGGTAGAGGTTGTAGCGCATGGTGAACTCCGGCCCTGCAATGTTGCGGACGGAGGTGAGCGCCGAGAGGGGCACTGTCTTTCCGTCGCTGTTACGGACATAGAACTGGTCGATATTTTCGATATTGGTCCGGTAGTCCCCTTCCGCCTGGATGAACACCTGCCACTGGCGGCCAAAGCGGTTGAAGTAGTTGATGAAGCCACTTCCCATGAAGCTTTGCAGAACTTTGTAAACTTCGGAGATGTTAACCCCCTGTTTCAGCACCTTGTCCCGGTCCACATCGACAAAGAGCTGTGGCACGGTGGGAAGGAAGGTGGTGGAGACTCCGGCCATTTCGGGCCGCTTGCTGGCCGCTTCGACGAACTTCTTGGTGTTGGCCGCCAGAAACTCGATATCTTTGCCGGCCCGGTCCTCCAGGATAAAGGTTACTCCTCCGGATGTGCCGACCCCCATGATAGCCGGCGGCGGAAAGGCAAAACCAATGGCGCCTGGGATGGCGGCCATTTTATGGGAGATCGCAGTCTTGATCGCCTCGTACTGCTCTTCCGGTTTCTTTCGCTTCGACCACTCCTCCAGGCTGATGAAAAAGAAGGCGCTGTAGGTATTAGTTACCTGGCTAAGCATGCTGTAGCCTAAAACCGAGGAGCAATACTGGACCCCCGGGGTCTTTGTGATAATTTCCTCGGCCTGCCGGGCTATTTCACTGGTCCGCTGAAGTGAAGCGGCGTCGGGCAACTGGATGCCGGCAAAGATGAACCCCTGGTCTTCGTCCGGTAGAAAACCGACGGCGAGTTGCTTGCCTGAGAGTCCGGCCAGAGCCGCTATTCCCGCCAGCAAGATGAAACTGATAAAGGACTTTCGGATGGAGGCTCGACATACACTGATGTAACCGTCAGTAGCTCGAGCAAAAAACCTGTTGAACAAGTCATAGAACTTCTGGAGAGGTCCTGTACCCTTTACCTTTGGCTTGAGGAGCAGAGCGCAGAGAGCCGGGGAGAGGGACAGGGCGTTGAAGGCGGATACGATAACAGAGATAGCGATGGTCACCGCGAACTGCTGATAGAGCTGACCGGTGATGCCGGGGATGAAGGCAGTAGGGACGAAGACCGCCGCAAGAATGACGGCGATGGCGATGACCGGGCCAGAGACCTCCTCCATGGCCTTTAAGGACGCTTCTTTGGGAGAGAGGCCGTGTTCGATGTGGTGTTCCACTGCCTCCACGACAACGATGGCGTCATCCACAACAAGGCCAATGGCAAGAACCAGGCCGAAGAGCGACAGGGTGTTGATGGAGAAACCAAGCATGGGAAAGACTGCGAAGGTCGCCACCAGCGACACCGGCACCGCCAGGAGCGGGATGAGAGTTGCCCGCCACCCCTGGAGAAAGATGAAAACAACAAGGACCACAAGCGCAATGGCCTCAAAGAGGGTTTGCTGGATTTCTTTCATTCCCTCGGTGACCGCCAGAGTGGTATCCAGCGCTAACGCCACCTCCAGATCCGGCGGAAAGCTCTTCTTCATATCTTCCATCAGTTTCTTGGCGTTTGCTGCGGCATCCAGGGCATTGGTCCCCGGCATTTGGTAGAGGGCGACGAGCGCACATGGCTTGCCGTTCAGCCGCGACTCCATATTGTAAGTCTGGGCGCCCAGTTCTATGCGGGCCACATCCTTGACCCGGACGATGGAACCGTCCTGGTTTGCACGGAGCACGATATCGCCGAACTGTTCCTCGCTCTGGAGCCGCCCCTGGGCACGGACCGCATAGGTGAATTCCTGGCCCTTGGGAACAGGGTTCGCCCCCACTTGTCCTGCCGGATTGACGGTGTTCTGAGCGTTGACAGCATCCATGATTTCGGGAATGGTGATATTGAGCTTGGCGAGCTGATCTGGCCTTACCCAGAGCCGCATGGCATACTGACCAGCGCCGAAAACCGTAATACTGGCGATTCCCTTGATCCGGGTCATCTGGTCATTGATGTTGATGTAGGAATAATTGGCTAAAAAGACGTTGTCGTAGGTGCCTTTGGGGGAATAAAGGGCGAACATAATCAGGGGGGATGAAGTGGATTTCTGCACCGTGACCCCGTAATTGCGGACATCCGCCGGGAGCTGCGATTCGGCTTGGCCTTCCCGCATCTGGGCCAGCAACTGGTCGGTATTGGCGTCTGTACTCAGGTCGAAGTAAACGTAAATGGTTGATGCGCCGTTATTGGCATTGATGGAATACATGTAATCCATGTTGTCCACGCCGGACATCTGTTGCTCGATGGGGGTGGCCACCGCCTGCTCGAGTGTGAGGGCGTCGGCGCCGGTGTATGTAGCGCTGATCTGGATGGCAGGCGGCACGATATTCGGGAACTGGGCGATAGGAAGCCGCGACATGGCGACCAGTCCCATGATCACCATAAGGATGGCGATGACCATAGCCACTATGGGGCGATTAATGAAAAATTTTGACATGGCGGGCTACCTCTTTGCGTCCGTTGGTGCGGCGACCTTTTTCTCCGGTGCGTCGGGGGTGAACGGCTTGGGGTTCACCGTGGCGCCGGGACGGACTTTCTGGGTCCCCTCGGCCACCACTGTTTCGCCAGGTTTCAATCCTTCGCTGATGATCCATTCGGAACCGATCCGAGGCCCTACCTTTACCTGACGAATATCAACCTTGTTATCGCTCCCCACTACTGCCACCAGGTATGTTCCCTGGATGTCGCTCACAGCCCTCTGGGGAATCAGGATAGCCCCTTTCTGAATCGACATGAGCGCCCTGATTGTGGCGAATCCGCCAGGACGAAGAATGTTCCCGGGATTGGGGAAGAGGGCGCCAACCTTGAGGGTTCCTGTTGAAATATCTATCTGCCGGTCTGCCAGAGCGAATTTACCCTTGGGCGGGTAGATACTGCCATCGGCCAGGATCAGTTGCAAGGGGATATCCTCTATATTCTGACTACTGTCCCGCACCGATAAATATTCCCGCTCGCTGACGTTGATATACGCCTTGATCGGGTTGACACTGGAAACGGTGGTCAATTCCTGTGAAGAATTTGGTCCCACCAGGTTGCCGAGCTGGGTTTTGGCAATACCGGCGATACCCTCAACCGGGGAAGTGATTTTCGTAAAATCAAGGTTCAATTTGGCGGATTCCACATTGGCCGTGGCCGCTACGATGGCGGCCTTGGCTGCTTCCACCGAGGCCAAGGTACCCATATCTTTGCCAGTGGCGTCGTCCAGGTCTTTCTGAGAGACTGCATTCTTGGCGGCAAGGGGCTTAACCCTCGCCAGATCTGCTTTGGCAGTGGCATATGCCGCCTCAGCACGGGCCAGATCCCCTTTGGCCTGGTTCAGAGTTCCTTTTGTCTGGTCCAAGACAGCCTGGAAGGTCCGTGGATCAATCTCAAAGAGAACCTGCCCTTTTTTGACCAATTGCCCCTCTGTGTAATTCTGCTTGATAAGATAACCGGAAACCTGAGGCTTGATGATGGCGTTGACATTGCCATCCAGGGCTCCAACCCATTCCTGGTAGATGGGAACATCGCGAACGGCCACAGTAACCACTTCCACGATCGGCGGCGGTGGCGGGCCCACGGCCTCTTTTTTCTTCTCGCACCCGGCCATCGCCAGCACTCCCAAGAAGAGGCATACGATTATACCTCTGCTCACTATCACCCTCAGACCGGGTTTCATACAGATTCCTGTCTTTTGCATCATTGGTCTCCTGTCTCGAACAAAGATAAACTCCTTTAATTTCATTCACAAAATTAACTGCCTTAGCAACAAATGGGAAAAGTGTAAACTACTTTTCACGCAACCAATGGGCGAAGGCCGCCGCAACGGCGCAAGAAGCCATCCGGGCTTCGGCCGAATCCGCCCGGCTGGTCAATATTATGGGGACCTTTGCTCCCAGAACGATACCGGCTGAATCGGCTTTGCTCAGGTAGGTCAATTGTTTGGCCAGCATGTTGCCGGCCTCCATGTTGGGTACGAGAAGAATGTCCGCTTCGCCGGCCACAGGTGAATGTATGCCTTTGATCAGGGCGGCTTCTTTGCTGATGGCATTGTCAAAGGCTAATGGGCCGTCGATGACAGCCCCTGTGATTTGCCCGCGGTCAGCCATTTTACACAAGGCAGCGGCTTCGATGGTGCCGGGTATCTTCGGGTTTACCGTTTCCATTGCCGAGAGAATGGCCACCTTGGGTTGTGGAATGTTCAGCGCATGGGCCAATTGAATAGCATTCTTGAGAATATCGACCTTGTCTTCCAGGGTCGGGTAAATATTGATGGCCGCATCGGTGATGAACAACGGCCGGGGATAGGTTGGCACATCCATGGCAAAAATATGGCTAATTCGCCGTTCAGTGCGCAGCCCCGTGGCCGATGGAACGACCGCGCTCATCAACTCATCGGTGTGCAGGCTGCCTTTCATGAGCGCTTCGGCCTCTCCGGATCGGCACAACGCCACTGCTTTTGTTGCTGAATCATGACTGTGTACCGCATTCACCAAACGATAGGAACTGATATCAAGATTCAGGCTCTCCGCCAGGGCCCGGATTTTAGCTTCGGGTCCCACCAGTATCGGCTCGATCAAATTGTTCAGGGCCGCATCAATGGCGCCTTCCAGAGCCTCTTTACTGCAAGGGTGGCACACGGCTGTGGGGACCCTATCCCAGTTTTTGACGTGATCGATCAGCTTCTGGAAGGCGGCTTTATCCCACAGTTGCAAAGGAGTGCAAGTTGATCCGACATCGGTCGGCTTTTGGGCCGGCGCCTTTACCTTGGCTATGCCTGTGATGATTATCTCGTCGCGTTGATTGACTGCCCGGCAATCAAAAATCACACTGCCGTCCGCCGCATTCTTGGATATTGCATTTATGGTAATGAAAATCGTATCGCCGAGTTCCAGTGCATTGTGGAACTCGAATTGCTGAGATTGATAGACCGTGCCGGGCCCCGGCAGATCGTTTCCCAGCAGACTTGATATCAATGCCCCACCCCACATGCTATGTCCAACCAGTTTGTGGTGCTCCAGCAGCATCTGCGCGTATTTGTCGCTGAAATGCGTCGGGTTCATGTCCCCGGATAAAAACCCGAACAGGTCAATATCCTGTTTGGTCAACACCCGCTGCATGCTGGCACTATCGCCAATATTAATCTCATCAAACGTTTTGTTGGTGATCATCTCGTAAATCCTCTTTCTTGGTAGATGTTGCAGTTTTGTTCCCGGTTGTTTGGCCTACAGAGAGGAAATGAAGAGTCGCTCCAAATCATAGTCGAATTTGGAATCTATATTCATTCTAATTCTCCTTGAGTCGTTTTAAGCAGGCGAAGGGTATGACGTGCAATCATTAATTCTTCGTTTGTCGGGATGACCCAAACGGCCACGCGGCTCGATCTAATGCTAATGCAGCCACTGCCTTCCGTGTTGGCCGTTTCGTCTATTTCAACGCCCAACCAGGCAGCATCACGGCAGACACGGCTGCGAATGGCCGGAGCATTTTCTCCGATTCCGCCCGTAAACACAATTCCATCCAATCCTTCAAGGGCTGCCGCCAGAGAACCCAGTTCGCGGCGGATTCTGTAAAGGAAAAGGTCAACGGCAAGTTTGGCCCGCGGATCGTGGCTATCAAGCAGCGTGCGCATATCGCTGGAAATGCCGGAGACACCGAGCAGTCCGGACTGTGTGTAGATGAGTTTTTCGATAGCCCGGGCATCCATTCCTCGCTGATCCATTAGATGCAGGATGACACCGGGGTCAATCGAGCCGCTGCGGGTGCCCATCGGCAGACCATCTACCGCTGTAAACCCCATGGTGCTGGCGAGACTTTGCCCCGCCTGGAGGGCGCACATGCTCGCACCATTGCCTAAGTGAAGCACAACAATCCTCTTCTTTGCAATCATCGGAGCAAGTTCGGACAAAGTGGCGGTAATGTACTCATAGGACAACCCGTGAAACCCGTAACGCATGATCCCCGCCTCCCGCAAGTCGGCCGGCAGCGCATACATCTGAGCCACTTCAGGCTGGGCTCGGTGGAAAGACGTGTCAAAGCAGGCCACCTGCGGCAGATCGGGAGCGCGCTCCAGAGCGCGGCGAATCGGAGCCAGATTGTGCAGTTGATGAAGAGGAGCCAGCGGAATGAAGGTTTCCAGCACCTTCAGCACTTCCGAATCCAGGCGCACCGGTTGTGTGTAGGCCAGACCGCCGTGTACCACCCGGTGCCCTACGCCGATCAGCCGATTGCCCGCCAACTCCATCCTCAAATAGCTGATAAGATGGTCGAGCGCCCCATCGTGTCCCAGCGCGACACCATCGGGAAAAATCTTCTCAGCTTTCACCGCACCGTTAGGCGCCTTTGATACAAAGTGGGCTTGCGTGTAAAGACCTTCGATTTGGCCCCGAACGTCGGGCTCCAGGGTTTCCTTGCGTTCGACAAACAGCGAAAATTTGATGCTCGATGAGCCTGCGTTGAGTACGATAATAGCGTTGTTCATGGGGATTGCTTTCCTTTCACGTTAGTGCGCGTCAGATTGTCCCTCACAGTTGGAGCGTCACATGGACAACTGATGGTGCTGCAATCAGGTTAGTATCAATGGGGGAGACATTTTCTATGCTCATTAATACCGCCACATTGAAAACAAGCTGACGTACAACAATGCCACATGTACATCATAATCGCTCATTAATCAAAGCATTTTCCTTGCGGGGTTTTGGTTTAACGATTACCGGAGAATCAAATATCCCCGCAGGACCGTTGCCGTTTTTATTCGTTTTGTCCATAGGTGAATGGCTTCATTTAGTCTGGGTAAAACTCCCAGCCGGGAGTTTTACCCATTTGTTCACAGGAGATTTTATGCGAAGACAAAAGAGGGGACTGCGATTTCCAGAGGTACAGATCGATTCCTGGCTGCATACATATACTATAGACCGGATAAATTTATGAGTTTCATACTCTAATTTTCAAAAATTCATACGGTTCGCAGTATATCTCGCTATTTCGGCATTAAAGTTTCATCAAGGAAATGAAGGATGCCCAACATTCTAATATTTCATCAGGGATTGATCTTGGTGATCTTTGAACCTTGAAGTCCCATCCCCGCCATCTGACCGAATCCACACTTCATTGAATGGTTTCATCAAATGAAAGCTCATCCGGCCATTCACGGTCATGGCCTTCTTCCGGGCCTTTTTTGCAGGCATCAATGACGCAGCGACCCTGACGGAGGGTCACATCCCGGCCCGGATCAACATTGTTGAAGAGTTTCCAGAGAATGAAGGAGTTATCCCGGATGTCCACGTTGCTGTCATAGAAAAGAATCAGATTAAATGGCATAAGGATATCGGCATTCAGCAACCGTTCGGCAAAATAGCTTCCGGAGAGCCCAGCCGCCTTTTGAACCTTCAGTACCAGAATCCGGTTGCGCCGGACTGTATCACCTTTCAGGATGCGAAGCGACAGCACGCCTTCGCAGTCAGCCTGAATGCCGGAAAGGAGCGCATCCTCATTTAATTTTTCGGGCATGGAAATGGGCAGGAATGAATTCCGAAGAGGTTCCCCGCTGATGCGATCGGTCAAGTCAATCCCGATTTTATTCCCGAAATTGGCATAAGGCGAGGAATGGTCCAATACATCCAGGATGCCTTGGGCATTCACGATGTCGGTTGTCAAATCGAAATTATCCACGAGCCTCTGCATAACCTGATCCGGATTTTTGGGATCGACGGTTTCATCCACAACAAGAATGGCCTTGCAAAAGCTCATCTGGCCCTGTCCCCATAGGCCTGAGATGACTTTCTGGGCGTGTCTGGGGTATTCTTTTTTGATGGAAACAATAACGATGTTGTGGAAAACCCCTTCCCATGGAAGCCAGTAGTCCATGATTTCCGGAAAAACCGTCTGTAGCAGCGGAAGAAATAGCCGCTCCGTCGCCTTTGCCAGATAGCAGTCCTCCATTGGTGGGCGGCCCACCAGAGTGGCGCAGTACACCGGCGATTTTCTGTGGGTGATAGCAGTTACATGAAACACCGGATAATCATCGGCCAGCGAATAATAGCCGGTATGATCTCCGAACGGGCCTTCGCGCCGTAGTTCATTCGGTTCTACATAGCCTTCCAGAACGAATTCGGCTTCCGCTGGAACTTCCAGATCACAGGTCAAACACCGGGTCATGGCGACCGGAGCGTTTCGAATAAAGCCTGCAAGAATCATTTCATCCACATTCCGGGGCATGGGGGCGGTGGCAGCGTAAATGGTGGCCGGGTCCGCGCCGATAGCCACTGCTACTGGCATCCGCTTTCCCGCCTTGCGGTATTCGTTGAAATAATTGGAGCCATCTTTATGGATATGCCAGTGCATGCCGGTAGTCTGCCGATCAAAGACCTGCATTCGGTACATGCCAACATTGCGCTTTCCAGAGGAAAGGCTTTGGGTGATGACAAGCGGAAGTGTGATAAATCTGCCTGCATCCTGGGGCCAGCAGTGAAGGATCGGCAGGTCAAAGAGATTGATGTCATCGCCTTTAATAACGACTTGCTGGCAGGGGGGGACCTTGGCGCGGCTTTTTCGGGGAAAGAACCGGGATACGGAAAACGCGGTTGTCAGCATTCCCAGCATATCCCGCAGATCCTTTGGAGGCGACATGCGAATGATTTCCCTGATCCGGTCTCCAAGGTGTTCCAGGTTTTCGACGCCAAGCGCCAGGCAGATGCGCCGCGAGCTGCCAAACAAATTGGTGGCGACCGGAAAAGGCGAGTCTTTCACTTTCTCGAAAAAAAGCGCTTTTCCACCCCCAAAGCTCTTGGATTCCGCATCGGTCAGTTTGCTAATTTCCAGAACAGCAGATACGGGATAGGAAATGGTTTTCAGCTCGCCTTCGTGTTTCAGTGCTTGAATGAACTCGCCAAGATTATTGTATTTAATTGATTTCATTGGTTTTCCTCTTGGAGTTATACGCCGCTCCATTCGGCGGCTAGATGATGGGAAATCCCCAGGTGATCCAGTACCCGGGCGACGGTAGCATTAACGATATCACGAACGCTTTCCGGCCGATGATAAAAGGCCGGCACCGGGGGATGCAGCACCGCTCCTGCCCGCGCCAATTTCAGCATGTTTTCCAGATGAATGGTGCTAAGCGGTGTTTCCCTTGGCAGCAAAATGAGGGGCCGTTTTTCCTTCAGGCAAACATCCGCGGATCGGGCGATCAGATTGTCTGCAAAGCCTGAAGCAATGGCAGCCAGGGTTTTCATGGAACAGGGAGCTATGACCATGCCGGAATGCCGGAAAGAACCGCTGGCAGGCGGCGCAAACAGGTTGTCCGCCGAATATTCTTTTAGAACCGAAAGATCGTGAGGAATCACCCCGAATTCAGACTGCAGAAAAGGCAGCAACTGGCCCGAAATACCCAGCTCATGGACCATGACTTTGCCGCCATATTCCGATACGATCAAATGCACTTCGATTGGCCGCTGCAAAAGCTCCGAAACAAGCACCGCGCCATAAATGGCGCCGGATGCACCGGTAATAGCCACAACTATTTTTTGGGTCATCATTCGTCTCCGTGTAAACAGCCGTTGACTGGGGTGATGAAAATCATCAAAAAACTGGTTTTAAATTGATCCCATTTTTATTCCTCATTATACGAGCGGAACAAAAATAGGATCAGTTTTTCACTAAAATATATGGC
>Ga0194044_10001918_pt1 | contig 10515 bp, 9 predicted proteins | sample JunL4417m_MetaG_FD_155460 | JGI IMG/M metagenome (GOLD analysis project Ga0194044, IMG submission 155460) | Anoxic zone freshwater microbial communities from boreal shield lake in IISD Experimental Lakes Area, Ontario, Canada - Jun2016-L442-17m | ecosystem: Environmental > Aquatic > Freshwater >...
CCCCCACCGGTGCGCCGCGGACAAATGCTTCCAACAGCGGCCGGTTGCGCGCGGACAACATCTTGGATGACATGTCGAGAAAGTTGCCGGTTTGGTTTTGAGCCATTTCGCCCCTCCTTTGCGGTAAGATATTTTGCCCAAGCTGTTTATTGTACGTACTTTAGCCATTTAGATTATAAACGATATTCAAGAGCTTGTCAAGACCCAATTTGGTCCGAAATTCACACTTGACAACACCGAGATCTTGTGGTAAGATGTTTTTTGTACGGACAGTTAGACAGATTGATTTCGAGAACGGAGGGCCATAAAGTGGCAGGGGTCACCAAGTACCACAGAATTCTCCAGCAATTGGAGGGCATGATCCAAAGTGGCTTTTTCGCGGACGGCAAGCTCCCCTCAGAGCCGGAGCTGGCCGAGCGCCTTGGCGTTAGCCGCAGTGTGCTCCGCCAGGCTTATGGCGAGCTCGAGAAGAAGGGCGCCATCGAGCGCCGGGCCGGGTCGGGCACTACGCTGTTGCGCAAATTTCCGAAAAGGGATCGCATCGTTTCACTGACGGATCAGATCAGGGCTGCTGGGATGGAACCATCCACCGTCGTTTTGGCGGCAAAGCGCCTGTGGGCGAATGATGTGGCGGTGGCTGAATGGGTGCGCGAGGCATTCCAGCTCGCGCCTGACGTGACAGCCAAGACGCATCTCTACTGCATTGACAGGTTGCGCTGCGGTGACGGTCAGCCTGTGGCCAGGCAAACCATCTATCTGCTGGCAGAGCAGTTCCGCGCTGACCTGCTGGAAACTGCGGATTTCACGAAGAGTATCTTCGCGGTGTACGCCGAACATAATCGTTTTGTGGCCCGCGCAGACGAAACCATCGAGGCGCGCCCAGCAACGCCCGAAGAGGTCGAGGTGCTGAAGATGGCGCGCCTGCCCGCGCCGCAACAGTTGGTCTACGTTCGCGATCGCGTCACCTATGACTGGCAGGAGCAGGAGCGCGTGCTGGAATGCATGCACTCGATTGACCGGTGGGATTTCTTCCGGTCCTATAGGTACAGCATTCAGGGCGCAGAACGCGTCAATCTAAAAGACCAACAGGTCTAGCGCCATGTCTGGCATCCTAACGGAGAAAGGTAATGCCATGGATCAAGACACTTTGTTTGTGGTGGCCGCAACACTGAGAGTGGAATACAAGAAGATCGGGGACGGGTCAGACTATCGGCCTCCCCCCCAATCCCTGGTAAAGATCGTTGCCAGGTTAGCAGAGCACGCTGCTCAGGGCGCGTTTGCCGGCATTCCCGATGAGGCCGTCGAGAACATCATCGCCTTGCTCTGGCAGATTGCCTGGGCCCTGTCCCAACCCTCCAGAGGGCCTGAGGCTTACACCTTATTCGTGGATCAGCTTAAGGCACTGTGCCGGCTGCCGCAGGCTTGGTCTTTCGTCGCCTACGAGGCGTTGGCGGCCGAGATCCTGCCGGGTGAATTGAAGGCTTGGATCGCTGCTGGAAAAACGGTGGCGCCAGCAACGTCCTTCAATGAACTGGATGACGACACCCAGGTCTTGCTGCGAGGTGTCGATCAACAGGTGATTAGCTTCACCGGAGTGGACCTCCCGGAGGATGTCCGGTTTGAGTGCCTCCTGTTTGTGTTTTTCGACTGCTATCTGGGACAGAAAGAGCAGGGCAGCGCAGACTCGTCGGCTTATCGGACGGTGATTCGCGAATGCTGGCAGCGGCGTTTCCGAAAGCATCGACGCTATATTCCCACCGGCAAGCGGGTGTTGTTGGCGTACAGCGGCGGTCTGGACTATTCCGTCCGCCTCAATGCCAACTGGTTCTCCAAGTTCATCGCCAAAGTGGCCTCCGCTGAAGGCAAGACACCAGCGCTGATCTCCCGCGAAGTGGCCGATTTTCTTGACTCCCTGGATGATCAGCCGTCCCCTTCGCTGCCCACGAGAATCCGGACACCATCGGACTTGTTAAAGGCCCTACTGGGCTATATCAAAATCACGAATACGGGGCGCAGCGCCATCAGCCGGTGTGACATCGACACTTCGTCAGCCGAGGAATGGTGGGATATCGTCGATCTGCTGAACGAGATCGTGCAGGAAACCGGCGGCGTCGCCGGGGCTGGCGGCGCCGCGGTTACCGGCGCAGAGACATTGCTGACACTCGGTGAGCCACCGGAGAAGATAAACCTGGTCGTACCCGCCCTTCCGCCGAGCCTGCTGCGCTTACTCAGCGCGAATCTACTCGTCGCGAATCTACTCGTCGGGTGGTACGGGGGCGCTCCTGGCGCTCGGACGCTGCAGTTCTTTGTGCCTTCTGCGCTGCCGACTTACCGTCATCCCGAGATCCACAACACCATCATCGCGTTTGCACCGGGCGCAAAGATCGTTTTCTGCCCCCACTGCGGCGCCGGCGTGCGGCCACGGAACTCGGATCGTGTGATCGTCCGGAATCGCTTCCTGTATTATGAGGCAAACGGCCGCGTTGACCGGGCAACCCAACAGCGCAATGCCGCGTTCAAAGTGCGCAGCTTGTTTGGCTTCGACAGCAGCATCAATCCAGGTCTGACTCCAGCCGATTGCAAGTCCCTTGCAAAGCAAGCTGCATCCCGAGAATATGATATCGTTGTGATTGCCGGTCTGCAGAGCCTTGACAAATCGGCCCGTCAGGTGACTGAGGAGGAAATCAAGTGGTTACGCGGCGGATCATCCCATCCCAAAATCCATGTCGAGGTATCGGGGGATGCCAGCTTGGACTGGCTGATCAACCTGGCGCGCAACTGTTACATCGACAGTCTGAGTCTGGGCGAGGAAGTGTCCCAACTGTGTCGGGCCGTCTTGCCGCCGGATGAATTTGTACGGCTGGAGCGCTCCTTGGCGCGCAAGTCGGGCGGTTTTAGCAGCGCCATTCAGGCGCTGGAGGTTGCCAAGCGTTTGGACCTTCCGCGGCTATACGGTCATGACAAAGACATGGATATTATCATCCGCAAGGGAGAGCTTAATCCGGCCCAGGTCGCTGTCGAAATCCGAGCCGCCTTGGTGGCCAAGTGGGTTGTGCTGCGCAAGCTGATGTCACGGGGTCAGATCTCGCTGAGCGAAGCGCGCGATAACATGACGCAGATCAAGGAAGAAGGGCTGCGCGCCCTGTGGGAGGCCGCCGAGGAACTCAGCACGCTCGCTGGGCTGCCCCTATCGACCGCCACGCCGGCCCTGGATGGCGTCTATTTGAAGGACTACGATCGCACCATCATCCTGGTGCCCCAGCGCTGGGTGTATGGTGCATTGCAAGATCAACTGCGCATCGTCGGCGCCGGGGACACAACCTCTGTCGTCAGCGCCGTTCTGGTCATCTGAAATCTATCGAGGAGTATACTGATATGGATACCATGGATACCCGTGAATTGCTCAGGAGCATAACTACTAGTGCGGATGCCATCCCACCGCAGTGGCGTCTCCAGCTTATCGAGGAACTTGCCCGGCGACGCCGGGCGGCCGCCATCAATCCGGCGAATCACCTGAGTGTCTTGCCGGGCCGCGGCGAGCTACAGGCCGTCATCGGCAATCGCGCGCTTCCCACCGAAGTGCGCTGCCAGGCGGCAGCGGTCCTGGCAGAGACCGATGGCCGCAGCGCCCTCGCCACCTGCGTTGACCTCCTTTAGATGCCTGTGGAGAACAGCGGCCATGCCAGATATAATCCGGGAAGTGCCAATCGCTCTGTTTACTGAAACGCCGCTCACCGAGCGCGGTGGTGAAATCTGGCAGCTTGCGCCGTTTGGCGCTGATAGGCGTCCCGCGTGCGGCAAGTTCCATCTCACGTGTGATCCACTTGCATCTCTGAAAAATCAGGAGGGCGATTTTCTCAACTGGATGGGTAACCAGAACAAAACCACTGCACGGAGGTTCGGGACCCAACTCGCGAATATTGGCCAGTCCATGCTGGCCGGCGATCTTGCCGACATGTTGCAATTACGCGAAGCGACGAGCGCGAAGCCGCCGGACCGCCTGTTGATACGAGTGCTGATGTACACCGACGAGGAGGCTGGCCGTCTCCCTGTCGAGGCAATCTACCGGAGCTTTGACAACGGAAACGAGCTGCTTGGGGGAGGACCGCTTGGCTTCCTGGGAATCAATCAGACGCGTAACATTTCCATTGTCCACCAGTTGGGCTTGGAGCCGCTCGCTTCCATCGAGCTCAAAAAAGCAGAACCGCTGCGAATGCTGGTGGTGTTCTCGAACCCGGTCGATGCGCAAACCAAGCTAGGTCAGGTCACAGAAAACGGTAAACTTCTGACTTTTGACGGTGCTCTCCAGAACGAACGCGACGCGCTGGAAGCCGCTCTTGGGGAACTCTGTCGGCTTGACTTGCTAAAAATCGATTTCCTGGTGGGCGATGGCGATAGACCGAACGGCACGGTATATGCAGGCGAAGTTTGTTCCCTGGCAGATCAACCCAACCTGGCGTGGCAAATCAAAACCCCGCTCACGGGCGAGACGGCTTCCCTGGCTGATGAACTCGTGACGAAGCTGAAACCCCATGAGGCGTCAGCACCGTATCACATGCTTCACTGGTTTGGCCACGGAGTTGAGACCGAGAACGGCTCCGGGCTTTTTACGACGCCAGGCGATGTATTGACGCCCGCGGACATCAATTTCACACCTACGCCGCCGATCACGGTCCTGGCTGGCTGTCACACAGCCGTGCCGTTCGGGAACGCAGCCGGTCAGCCTGTACGCAGCTTTGCTTCCGTGCTGTTGTCGCGCGGCACCGCAGTCCTGGTGGCCATGCAGACCTACGTGACCCCGGAGACCGCGACTGCAACCACAAAGGCGGTCTATGAGGCGCTGGTCAGCGACCTCTTCAGCGATCCCCTGGCAATCGAGTGGGCACTGCTCAACCTACGGCGCGATCTGTTCGCCACAAGAAACTTAGACTTTTTTGTGCCTCGCCTGTACGTTCGTTCGGTCGCCGGCCCGCTCTTCGACTATGCGGATGACCGGCGCGCTATCTGGAAATCCATCACGACCGGGGGACTGCCCAGGTCGCCCTTCAAACTACGAAAGATATTGCAATGGACAAAAACCATGCTGGCCGGTCTGAGCCAGAACAAGAGCGGATCGAGCGTCTGAAACAGGTTCGCTCGGCTGCTCGGCGCCGCGTGATATCCGAGGCTGCAATCGCGGTTGGGTTGGTGGCTCTGATTGTGGGCATCGTCGTACTGTTAAGTCAGACCTGCGCGCTGGGCTTTCTGCTCGGCCCCGGGCCCATTACCGTGCAAGAGCGCTACTTTCGCGCGATGGGTGGTACGTCAATACAGGTCTTCCCGGGACAGGAGCACATGGTCTCTGACAACGATATCCTACTCGGCCTTCGGCTCAGATTGGCCAGGCGTTGTTACTGCTCGGATCTGTACGCCGAAGTACACAACTACACGACGGATCGGATCTCCGGTCGTTGGGTCGAACCGGCATGGGGTGACGGCACGCTGACTGCGGTTGAGGGGGACACGGCCTGGCTTCAGGGCACGTGGGTCCGTCCCCCTGTCGGGCGCTACAGACTGGAAACCTGGCTCAAGTGCGCTAGTCGGCCCACGGAAACCGTTTTCGTATCAGAACTCACTACCTTCATTCTAGCAGAGGAGAAACACCCATGAACACTTGCCACCGATACCTTGTACTTTTGGCGCTATGCTTCGGGATCGTAGGATGCGGCTCGCCCACGCCTCCGCCAAGCCCTGTAGTTAAACTCAGCAGCGCAGGCGAAAACACAACGGTTATGACAGTTGGAAAGCCGCGGCAATTCGATGTCGATGTGACCCCGTCCGACCAACGTGGTAAAGCCAGTGATGTCGAACTAACCACCAGCCACGTCAGCATCGGGTGCGAAAAATCACGCGATATGTGGACGTGGTACTGCACCGGGGCGGAAAAACTCGATATCGGTACAATATTCGTCCATCTCAAGGGACCATGGGGGACGGTTGACGGCAAATACACCATTAAAGTAGTAGAGCAGGCGTCTGTGCCATCGCCCACACTACCACCCGCGACTCAGTCGCCGCTGCCCACCACTGCTACGACACCTACGGCTCAGACTTCAACCGGTTCTCCCGGCACCGGCGCAAAGCCATCGCTCACCCCTGCCGCTGTGCAGGCCACCCAGACAGCCAAACCTGCGCCATCCTCACCGCCACTGGCCGCTACCGGCACGTCTGCCGCATCGGACAGCAGCACAGCCGAGATCCTTGTGGAGTGTTGGAAGAAGTGGGACGCGCGTAACTTCGACGGCATGCTGCAATGCACCGACAGCATCATAAACAATGCGGGCTGGGTCGCTGCGGCTGAGGAACAGCAAGCCGCCCGGATTTCCTCCGATCAATGCAGTGTCACCCCTGATCCGAAGACATGTCCTGATGGTGACGCGTGCCGAGACTACTGGGCCACAAATTGGGCGCTAAACGATGTGACCACCGCTTTGTTCATCCGCGAGCTGGCTCTCAACAAGCAGAGCAAGCAAGCCGAAGCGAAAGCAGCCTGCCTGGCCACGGCAAAGTATAGCTGCGCTTATGCGTGGGACACAAAGGGATGGTTTTGGAACCTATCGAAGGGGGCGCGCACTGAATACCGCACCGCGTTCAAAGAAGGGTGTGACTAGATTGAAGCGTTACTTCGGCCAGCTTGTCCTCATCTTCGTCGCATTGGCAGTCGCAGTTGCCGCATGTTCGCCAACTCAATCGGGGGGGCGTGGGGCGGTATCGCCCCCTTCGTCTGGTCCGGCCGTGGTTCCTGCGCCAACTGTGCTGATCCGCATCAAACCGGTGCCGACTGAGACACCGGCACCAACTACGGGACCTATGGACTGGCAAGCCCAACTCCTGACGCGCTGCTGGGTGGCCTTTTCGCCAACCGGGCAGAACCCGGAAAAGGGCTTGCGCCCGGATGATCTGAGCCTGGTCGAGGATCTCCAAACGCTGCACGCAGCAGGTTTCGATGGTTTGGTGACTTATGCCGCTGATGCCCGCACGCACCGACTGGCGCGACAGGCGGGGTTCAAGGCCATGATCGTAGGTGTGTGGGATCCGGCTGATCCCGCCGAATTGGCGCTGGCCGAATCTGCGGGCACAGATCCCCTTGTCTTGGGGTACGTCGTCGGAAACGAGGGCCGCGGAAAGCGCTACGATAACCGGGTGCTGGAGTACGCCGTGAACCGGCTGCGACAGGCGACCGGTAAGCCTGTGACGACCACGGAAGAGGCGGGTGATTACGACGACCCAAGCCTGGCGAAGATGGGCGACTGGATGTTTCCAAACGTGCATCCGTACTTTGCCGGCCATACCGACCCGGTCAGTGGCGCGGCGTGGACAGCAGCCATGTATGAAGAACTGAAACCGATCGCGGCCGGACGTCCCCTCCTGTTCAAGGAAGTTGGCCTCCCAACGGCTGGCGCCCTGGAGATCAGCGAGGAAGGCCAGGCCGAATACTATCGATTGCTTCAAGACACCCCCGTCCGCTTTGTCTATTTCGAAGCGTTTGACCAGCCCAGCAAAAACAGCCTGCCCATCGAGCCGTACTGGGGGCTGTTCCGCAACGACCGGTCGCCCAAACCGGTCGTTGCGCATGTCTGCGGCAGGTGACAATGCCGGTTGCCCTCATCGTCAGGCTCCGTTCAACGCTACCGTCATTTTTCGGCCAAGTTTCCTGAACCAACAACCTTGAACGACCAGGGACGCATTGACAGGAGTTCCCGATGTATTGCCGTCTAAACTGGCTAAAGAGCCTTCGAAGTCTTCCTGCACTGCGCTGCATTGTGCTGGCCGCGATTCTAGTCACGGTCAGCTGCCCACTACTACGGCTCAACAGCCAGGTCCCGCTGCTTGAAGCATCTCCAAGTGCGGAAGCAACCGACACAGGGCCTGTTGTCAAAGAAGTGCAGTCTGCATATCTCTACCTCCATCTGGAGTTGGCGCACTACGCCACAGGCAATGATCTTCGCTTGCTGGACAGCTACGTCACCACCGCCAACTTCGACGACGGCGACACCGCTTGGACCTACGACAACGCGCTGGTCATGCTGGCCTTCCTAGCGCGCGGCACTGCCGAGGACCTGCCGGCCGCGCGCGTGCTGGCTGATTCGCTCGTCTACGCCCAAACCCACGATCCCGAATTCAGCGATGGCCGCGTGCGCGACGCGTACCATGCGCAGACCTTTGTTGGCGCCGACGGCAAGGTTAACGTAGCGGTGAGCGGGTCGGCTACCGGCAACATGGCCTGGGCCACGCTGGCCCTGGTGCGCGCCTGGGAACGGTTGGGGGAGCGCGCCTACCTGGAGGCAGCGCAGCGGTTGGGGCAATGGATTTTCGACCAGGCTGCCGACCCACGCGGCGCTGGAGGCTACAACGGCGGGGTGGACGAGGCGGGCAACCGGTTGTTCTGGAAGGCCACTGAACACAATGCCGATGTCTATGCGGCGTTCATGAACCTCTACCGCGCCACCGGTGATCCTGCCTGGCGCGCCCGTGCGATGGATGGCAAGCGTTTTCTGGTCACGCTGTGGGACGCCGCCGGTGGCTTCTTCTGGACCGGCACGACCGAAGATGGCGCCACGATCAACCCGTATCCACGCCCGGAAGACGGCCAAAGCTGGACGTCACTGGCTATGGGTGAGCCGGGGCGTTATGGCCGTGCGCTGGCGTGGGCTGAGTCGGAATTGTACTGTGAAGCCTGTCCCGCCTGCGAAGCGGCCAGCGGTTACCGCTTCAGCGATGCCGGCAGCGGTTGTTGGCCCGAAGGCACCGCGCATATGGCGCTGGCCTGGCAAGCACTTGATAATCAGGTTCGTGCCACCAGGTTACTTGAGAGCTTACGCAGGATACGCGTTCCCGTGCCAGGTCTGGCCGGCGAAGCAATTCCTGCCGCATGTGGGGCTGACGCCGTCACCGGTTACGGTTGGAACTACCCGGCGGGCGTGCCGCACATCGGTGCGACTGCCTGGTACCTTTTCGCCGAGTTAGGTCACAATCCCTTCTGGGGAATGTCGGTTGATCAGCCGATACCCTTTGAGGGCCTTTATGACGAGAAAACCGTTCGGCAATTTCTGCCCGTTGTTCGGGCAGGCTTAGCCGCACCAGCGAGGTAAGACAATGCGCAAGCTGATTCAGCCATGGTTTGCTCTGCAAACGGCAGTGATTCTGACGGCCATCGTGATGAGCCTAGCTGCGTGTAGCGCGGCGCCGACGCCCACGCCGACCGCGACTTCCACGGCTACGCCGACTGCCACAGCGACGCCGACCTCAACGCCGACCGCGACTTCCATGGCTACGCCAACGTCCACAGCGACGCCCACCTCAACGCCGACCGCGACTTTCACGCCCACCGCCACTTCCAGCCCAACACCCACCCCGTTCGTGACGGTGAAAGAAACCCTGGTGAATGTGCGCAGCGGTCCGGGTACCGTCTACGATCGCGTCGGCCAGGTGCGCCAGGACGTTCCACTGGCCGTGACGGCGCGGAATGCTGTAGGCGACTGGTATCAAGTTTGTTGCGTGGATGGTAAACCAGGCTGGGTCAAAGCCGATCTGGTGCAGATCGGCCATCCAGGCGCAGAGATTCCTGTAGCCCGGGACATCCCACCCACGCCGACACCGCTTCCCGTAACACCGACTCCCCCCGCGACTCTCACACCCGTCTCCCATTGCATCTATGCGGGGACGACGCTCTGTCCAGGTTACGATATGGGCGTGGACGACAAGGCCAAACAGCGTAACTGGGTGACAGACATGAACGGGTACATGCAGATGGCATACCCCCGCGACCTGGAATGGGGCGCCGTCTTCATCACCGTCGGACCGCCCACAGACTCGCCCCGCCCTGGCCAGGACTTGTCGCACTATCGCTGGTTGTCGGTCGAGTTGAGAGGCAAGATAGGAGGAGAATACGTCAACATCGGGATCAAGGACAACGATGACCCGGATGACGGCAAAGAGAAGAAGCTCCCGGCCGCCGCCCTCACCACAGCCTGGCAGACTTTCACTTTTGCGCTGGCGGACTTTCGGAGAGACGATAGAGCCGACAATCTAGATAGGCTTTATGTGGTCATCGAGTTCGTCTTCGAGCCGCGCTGGCCCCAGACCGTCTATTTCCGCAATGTCAGGTACTTGCCTTGAACCCCGCTGCCTGCTCACCTGACGCGTGACCAGGCAGCGGCGGGCCAGGGAGCCCTCAGCGACGGTTCGTCACTACAACTGAGTGTAACCGATCCTGTAAGAAGGAAAGTGCCAAAATGAAAAAAACCATCAGCGTGCTGGCCTTTCTCGTGTTGGTGTGCTGGCTAGTGGCCCTATTTCGTATGCCACCGGCGCCTAGCCTGGCGGCCGCGCGAGTTGCCAGCACGGACACGCAGCTCTATCTACCTTCGGTTATGAACAAGTATGCGCCGCCAACGTCAACCCCAACGCCGACTTTTACTACGACGGCGACGCCCACGCCAACCATGACCCCCACGCCCACGCCTACCCCAACCA
>Ga0194044_10001919_pt1 | contig 10513 bp, 7 predicted proteins | sample JunL4417m_MetaG_FD_155460 | JGI IMG/M metagenome (GOLD analysis project Ga0194044, IMG submission 155460) | Anoxic zone freshwater microbial communities from boreal shield lake in IISD Experimental Lakes Area, Ontario, Canada - Jun2016-L442-17m | ecosystem: Environmental > Aquatic > Freshwater >...
AAGGGTCTCGGTGGTGGGTGCCAGATTTCGGCTTTTGTCGATGGAGCCGAAGGCCTCAGCCCAGATGATGCGCTGGTCATCGACCAGAGCGAGCGAGACGGCGGAAGGACTGCCTTTGGCCGCCAGGTTCCTGGCGATTTCGGCGCGGATATCGGTAATGGTTGCCTCGTAGTTTGGTAACCGGTAGAAAGTTGTACTATCCATTTTCCAGTACAGATCGGAAGAATCATTGGGATAAGCAGAATGATTCAGAACAAACGCATAAGCGGCGCCCTGATAATTGACACAGGAAAATTTCAAATCCAGATTGTCTTCAACACGGATGCAATTATCACCCGATTGGATCTGTCTGAATGCTGCGGCATCAATTTTCCAATACAATCCGGTATCGTGCGGTGAAAAAATAAGCGGAGTCTGATATTTTGCGCCCCGATATTCAACGCAGATATTGAGTTTCAGATCATTTTCCACTGCGATGCAGTCCGCGCTGAGGTTGCCCGGATTGACCATCGTCATGATTGTCAGAATAAAAATTGCTGCAATATAATTTCGTTTCATAATTTCCTTAAAATATCAGTTTAATGAAAGTATCTGAATGTATAACCTAAAAACTGCAATGCTGTGTCAGTAATCAAATAATATCAATTTGTTATGATAATTTTAAATCACCAATACTTCTGAGTATATCGATTTATTTCAGATAGTTAAAAATTGATTGCAGGATTTAGGTATAACATGAACATCTGCGGCTTGCCTGCAGGATGTTCATGTTGGGTTTTTATCTTTTAAATGTATCTTTTCGTGGCCCAAATTGCTGGTTTAAGATCATTTTTAATATCGATTTTCACTATTTATCTTTACATTTCCGTTGGTTGTGGTGGTCCGACCTCATTCGCATCCATTCGCCATTCGACCATTGATTAACATTCGCTTGCATGGCTCGGCAGATGAGTATTCATTTCTGAAAGTCAGAATTGAACGACTGGGACAGCGCCAGCAGAGTCTTTCAGAAGGAAAGGTATTGCTTGCATATTCATGGTAGTGTCCTGCCTATTACAATCCATATTGATCACCATTCCTGCGCAACCACTCTTCATGGTGTTCATATTCAGGCGCCGCTCGTCGCAATCTCTCGTAAAATGCCGGGCTGTGGTTATGCTCATGCAAATGCACCAGTTCATGTAAAATCAGATAATCAATTCGCTCTGGCGGTAAGAGGATCAAGCGCCAGTGAAAAAAGAGCTTCCCATTTTCAGTGCATGACCCCCAGCGAAATCCCAGATCACGGATTTCAATGAATTCGGGCTTCACGCCTGCACGGCCTTGCAACAACCGAATGCGCCGTGGAATCCAGCCGACGGCACGTTCGGTGTACCAGTTGATAAAGACTTCTATGCCTTTGGGAGCCAATACTCTGGACATCAGGAACCGGCCACTAAGGAACCGCAGACGATCGCTATTTTTAATGGGCTGGGGTTCATCAACGAGCTTCAGCCGATATTTCCGCCCACGATAGTAAAAACCCTCACCAGACACATATTCCTTCTCCGGCAACAGATGCAACTCTTCCTCTTTGCGACCAAGTTGCTGATACATCCAGAGCAGCTTCTCCCGGACCAGAGATTCCAATTTGTCCTTGGAAGCACTTTCCGGCGCATACAAAATGATGCTACCATTCCGCTCAACGGTCAGCTCAACTGTTTTGCGGCGGACACTGCGCTTCACCTGGATTGTAAGGTTCTTAATCGCGATGCTTTCCATTACCCCATACCAACAGTCGATGAAGATTTCTGGCCTGCTCGACGACTCTCGTTGCCAGTTCCTCCAGTTTATCCCTGGCAACCTTGCCACTCCGCAACAGGGATCGATACACCGATTTTTCCAGTGACCGACGGCTATGTTCATCCCGCCAGAAATCAACCATGCGAATTTTTTCTCGAATATAATCAACCGTAGCTACTGTTAAATCAATGACTTCTTTAAAGGCTGGGTCATCGCTTTTCAGTTCCGCCCCAGTCTCCTTTTCGATCGCCTCTTTCAGCGTGCCAAAGAATGGCGCGTGAAGGCGTGGATCGAGCCCCGGAACGGTCTGTTTTCCTTCCCGTTCCAGCTCTTCGTCGATAAATTTCCTTAGCGCCTCTTCCAGGGCATCCCAGTTATCCTTGAGTTGCTTGATTATAGCTTCCAATCGCTCACTCAGCTTGCGAAAGTGCGCTGGGTCTTCATCGTAACGCAGCCGGATTTGATGCCGCAGTGCATGCTTCATCTCCGATGCCCTGGCGCGCGAGTTTTTCTTACGTTTAACCTGTTTTAGAAAGCCGATATCTGTGATGGCAACCGGAGCAATGCGCGGATCGATCCCCTGAGCCGAGACATATTCATCGATAAGCCGCTTCATGCGACGATCCACCCCTTCCAGATTGAGTTGGTTGTCGCGGTAGAGATTCGCCGCCACCTTAGCAATGAAACCAAGTATCTTGGCATCCCGAACAAAGGGCAAGGCTTCGGGCCGGGGCATGACTATAGCAAGGCTTGCCAGAAAAGCCTGCACTCGATTGAGAAATTCCGCCCGTATTTTTACGTCTTCCAGCAGGTCCACACATGGATCAATCGGTATCAAATCAAGAATTCCTCTAGAACGGAAAACATCCAGCACTTTCTGATGTCGGTCACGCAGGCGGGGGATTTCGTCGAGTACCCCATCAATGCCTGTTGATGGACGGGAACCACCCTCGGCGCCTTCTTCCGAATCCGTCAAGGCAGCCCTTAGCTCACGGGCAAGCCCGATGTAATCAATGACGTACCCGCATTCCTTGCCGAGTCGTTTCCGGTTCACCCTGGCGATGGCCTGAAGAAGGTCGTGCTCAATAATTCGGCGGTCAACATACATGGCTTGCTCAACAGGAGCGTCAAATCCGGTCAAAAGCATTCGCATGACACAAAGAATCGTCAGATTACTGCGTTTATCCTTATCCTTATGCTCAAACGGCTTCTTGAAAATTCTGCATAATCATCCGCCTCCATTTTTTTTGGCGGCGCCGGAACTTCATATTCCAGGACCAGCACCTCGCCCTCGCGGTCCTGGTTCTTCTGTACCATACAGAATACCAGATCCGGCCCATCCTCACTGAGTATCCGTCTGACCTGATCGCTGCTGGACTCTCCGGCCTGGAAATCATCTTTATCGGGTCTAACCCGTTCGCCCGTCATCCTGGCTGTTTCCTGTAACTGTTGTTCAAGGGAGGTTCGGTCGGTAACTACCACAACCTTGAAGCCGCAGAGATCAACTTTCGTGCGGAGTTTGCGTACCAGATAAACCATGGTGATGCTTTTCCCCGATCCCTGGGTGTGCCAGATGATGCCGCCCCGCTCGTCCCGCTGCTTGTCCGAAATATGTCTGGTTTTTCCTTCCGAAAGGCGCGTCATGGCCTTCTGTACTGCACGATATTGCTGATAACGCGGACAGAGTTTGATGAGTGCGCCATCCTCTACCGTAAAAAGAATGAAATTACGCAGAATATCAAGTAGATTAGCCTGCCGAAGCATTCCGGCGACAAGTTTCTCCTGGCTGCGCAGCTTATTGCTGGTACTATCAATTTCGGTCAGCACTTCGGCTTCAGTGAACGGGACGGTATCTTTCCATTCCATATAATGCTTATAACCGGCCCCGTAGGTAGCAACCCTGGCCGCGTAGTAGCAGGTGGAAACCATGAGCTGATTCCAGTGGAAAAGATGTTCGACCCCTTCCTCCAATTCTACCTCTTCACGTTGGTTGGAGTAGCGCAACAACTGGTTAATGCCCGATTCGACAGGCTTCCAGGAACCACCGTCATCGGTTTCTGCCAGGCTTGGGCTTTTACATTCAATGACAACCAGGGGAATACCGTTGACAAACAGGATCACGTCGGGAATGACAAAACCCACTCGGCCGATATAGTCGATACGGAACTGGCTGATGGCCAAGAAGGAGTTGTTGCTTAGATTAATGGGATCAAAATCAATGAATCTGACCGTCACATTGCGTGAGTGCGAGCCGTCGCCAGCGACAGCCCGATGCACCGACACCCCCTTGATCAGTTTTTCGGTCAACTCACGGTTGCGGGCCAGACCCTCGGGCTTGTCCGAACGTTCCAGCTCGCGGATGGCCCTGTCAATCGTGATTTCGTCAAGTTTTTCGGCGGCGTTGATACGGCGTATAGCGGCGCTGAGATGGTCGCGCAGCAGCACATCACGGAATCTTTCCCGAAAGGTCTTCTGTGGGTAGTCAATATCTCCCTGCTTATACTCCCATCCCAGGGCTGCCAACTGCTTCAGGAGCGGCCGCTCCACCGTGGTCCATTCGTTCGGGGTCTCGCGCTCTGGATCAGTGTCTATTTCCGGAATCATCGTTACTATGTCCTTTTGGTATGCCAGCGGCCGTGGTTCGATAAGCTTGAGCCGGATGTGTAGGTTGTTCCGGAAAGCGCAGTTCAAGCTTACCTCGCTGGACCAATTTTGAGATATAGTGATTCTTCAGGGTTTCCATACTGCGTTGCAATATCTCGGCAAGTTCCTGTGCCATGACATACCGGTCTGCACAAAGGGCAAGAAGGGCATTTTCCATTTTACCGGCTTGGCTTCGTTGCCGCCCACGTATTTCCTGAACCAGAAGGGGATATGAGTCAGCGGCCACAGTTGGGATGTTGGCCTGTCCTGAGTCCGCTTCTCTCTGTTGGGAACTTGTTTCTTTATGTTGGGAGCTTGCGGCTTTGTGTTGGGAGCTTGCGTCTTTGTGTTGGGAGCTTGCGTCTTTGTGTTGGGAGCTTGGGTCCTTGTGTTGGGAGCTTGGGTCCTTGTGTTGGGAGCTTGGGTCCTTGTGTTGGGAGCTTGGGTCCTTGTGTTGGGATTTGGGCAATTGTCCTCTGCCATACTTGCCAATGGCCAGCTTGGCTTCAAAATCCCAGCCTTCCCGGAGAGAATCAATGTCAAGGGTCATGGTGCAGCCTCCAGCAGTTTTTCCGGCACACGAACTCGACCGGTGAGGAGGTCCTGCATAAGGGCTTGTTTGATAATTGTTAATTTTTTACAATATCGTTCTTCCTTACCAATCTTGTCTTGTATGCAAATGAGACTTTTTGAAATAAGAATCTGTTCGTTATAAGAAGGCAATGCAATTTGAAAATTCTTTATTTTCTCAAGCGTAAGACGGGTAATAGCGTTTCCTGACATTGATTCTTGAATAATTTTTTGAAAAAGTGGACTGAGCAATGTTTGGAGAAGGAATATATTATCAAGTTTTTTTTCATTGCACCTGATCAGAGCAACACTTGAGAGTAAAGAAAATGGCTCTACAATTTCATTCACAGCAGCATTTCCGGTGTTTGCTCCATCTTTGGTTATGAGGATGTCCCCAGGCTTCACGTCACATCTTTTGTAAATTGCATCATGTTCTTTCTGGGATATCCACCCAACGTCAGTTAATTCCATATAGCCAAAACGAATGTTTTTTGAAGTAATATACATGCATGGACCAAATGCCGAGGTCGGTGAAAAATGGGTTCCATCTTGTATCTTGTCGCAGATATTTTCAAATGTTTGCACGTCCCATCCAACGGGAATCCTTCCCAAAGGTGAATCCTCGAACTGTTCGGGATATCTGAGTGGGTCGCGAAGTTCGCCGTTTTCATCAATACCGCGGGTAAGGAGGTCGTGGAGCATCCCCGCCCTCATCAGTCGCAACTTGCCAATCACAGCGTCGGTCCGCCGAATGGCATCGTCCACACTATTTAGGATAGCAGCGATGCCACGTTGCTCTTTGTAAGGGGGGAAAGTGATAGCAATACTCGCCATTACTTCGTTCATGAGCTTTGGGTTGCCATGATAAGAAACATAGTTTTTGCTTATTCTGTTGAGATGACATGTCAGGAAATTAAGGTCGACCGATTCTGCGATTTTCGGTTGGATGGTACCACATACGTTGGTACAATTGAATTTTCCTTTACGATAGAAAACCGTACCGGCATTTGCACCGTCTGTAGTCCATGTTGCGTATTCCCCATCAAAATCGTTAGTGGCCAAATAGCCCATACATCCTTCATTTATCGTTTGTGAGGAGTAGACTGGATAGGGACCCGGTTTTTCATGAATTTCAATTTGGCTTATTACACGTCCTCTACCGATCTTACACTTGCCACCAACGCTGTCATATTCCCATCCATCAGGCACACTATCAATTCGAGAAATAGATTTAAGATGTTCTAATAGAAGATCAGACATACCCCAACTCCTTCACAAAACCATCCAAACATGCCGTTGCCAAATCCCGTTCCGCTTGGGTCACCTCAAGGCTGACACCGTACTTATTCCACAGGTTCTCCACTGCGGTTCGAACCTCCTGGCGGTGTTCTTCCACATAGCGCTTCAGTATCAGCTCCAGATATTCTCGACTCAGATCAAGCACCAGGGTGAGGCAGGCATCGGCCGACAGTTCCGCCCGCTTACTTTTCAATACTATCAGCAGGGCGCGGCTGATAGTATTGAGAGTTTTCCTCGCCTTCTTGAGGGCTGAGACTGTTTCTCTGTAAGGAGCCAGTTTTTCTTCCAGAACTTCCTTTTCAGTAAGCAGGGTATCATTGTCTTTACTCGTATTGAGCTGGAGTTTTACATTTTTCAATTGCTCTTCAAGAACCTTGGCGTAGTTGAGTGTACTCTCCTCCTCGTTTTCGTCCTCACAATCCTCATTCACCTCACTCTGCTGTTCAAAAGCATCCTTTTCCCCCTCCAGACGACAGATTTCAGCTCGACAGTTATCGATCTGCTGTAAATAATCCGGCAGCAATTTGACGACAAGCTTATGTTCAAAGGGGTCGAAAAGTTCATTCTTCTTCGTTTCAGTATCCTCAATCACATCCTGGATCAGGTCGATCCAGCCGTCCACCAGTTCCTCAAAGCCACGGGCGCTGATGGTCTGTATCTCATCCGGGACACTATTCCACCATGTGGCGAGTACACCAGTCACCTTGAAACGGTCGAGTATGCCTACGGGCAGCAGAGCTGCCTGGAAGGATCGCAGATATTCCTCCCGCAGGATCATTGGATCACGGGTTTCCGGTAACCCAGCCAATAGCGGCGAATGCTCAACCCACCAACCATTATAAGCGTCAAGCATGGACTGCTCGCGTTCCTTAATTCCTGAGTCCTCATCAACAGCCCGGCACAGAGCGCCATTGCCGGCAGTCTCAGGGGCAAAATCGCAATACCGGTCATCACGGGGGACAAAAAGACGGGCTACCTCAAGGCCGTGGGCCTCGAACAGCGGCCGGAGGCCATCCACTTCTGCTATGGGCACTCCGCCCATCAGGTGGGCGCGCACATCCTGGTTTATGTGTGGAGGAGAGTTATCAGCATAGCGGCGAATATTCAGATTAAAGTCTTCAGCCGCGATCTGCCCGGAAGTCACAATCCGGGAATAGCCGGAGATTTCGTCAAAATTCTGGAAGGCCTGGACAATTTTTTCGCTATGCTCGGCCCGCAGGTAGTTCTGAGCGCGCCCTTCCTCGTAATCCCGGTCGGCATTGATGAAGAGGATTTTGCCCTTGCGCTCGGCGGGTTTGTCGCCCTCACGTCGCATCACCAAGATGCAGGCTGGAATACCGGTACCGAAAAAAAGATTGGCCCCCAGGCCGATGATCGCCTCAATATGGTCCTTTTCCACCAATTTCTTACGGATATCATACTCGCCACCACTCCGGAAAAGGACGCCATGGGGCATGACCGTGGCCATGATGCCGCCGGACCTCAAAGAGGCCAGCATGTGCAGGGCAAAGAGAAAATCCGCCTTCTTTTTCTCAGGCGGGAAGCCATAGGCGGAAAAGCGCTCCTGATGGCTGAGCTGTTTCTTTTCATAGGGCAGGCTGAAGGGCGGATTGGAAAGGATACGGTCAAAGCGCATCAACTCACCACCTTCCAGATGCTGGGGTGCGGTGAGCGTGTCATCGTTGGCAATATCCACGCCTCTGAAAACTCCGTGCAATATGAGATTCATTTTGCAGATTGCCCATGCCGAGCCCTCGTTGTCTTGGCCGTAAAGGGCAAGGTTTTCAGCATTGCCGCCATGTTCACCCACATGCTGCCGAGCATAGATGAGCATACCACCGGAGCCGCAGCATGGGTCGTAAATACGCTGGCCCTCTTTGGGGTCCACCAGGCGGACCATGAGGCTGACCACGTCGCGGGGGGTATAGAATTCGCCCCCCTTCTTACCGGCCGATTCAGCAAACATGTAAACCAGATACTCGTAGGCTGATCCAAGGAGATCACGATGTTCGAAATCCTCGTTTCGCATCCGGTGTTTACGGAAGTGAGTGATGAGCTGTCGGAGTTTGGGGTCAGAAACGGGCTTTTTACCGATGAGCCGGGCAAAGTCAATCTGCTCCAGAACGCCGGAAAGAACAGGATTATTCTCGGAAATAGCGCCCAACGCCTTGTTCAGCGTGTCGCCAATGTTCAAGTGGGCGGATTCGTCAATTGATCGGAAACGTGCCTTCGGCGGAACGAAAAGACCTTCATACAGATTGTGATCCTCTGCCAGCTCCTGGGCCTTCTGCTCTGTTGCACCGCTTGCCATCTCGTCACGGATGACCCGCTCCCGCTCCTCCTCGAATACGTCGGAACATCGTTTGAGAAACAACATGCCAAAAATAAAATCTTTATATTGTGAGGCGTCCATCTTGCCACGCAGAATATCAGCGGCAGCATACAGATGACGTTTGAGTTTTGGTAATGTCAATCGGGCCATGTATCAATATTTCCTGGTACCCAGACTTCATTATTGCGCATACCGGACTACTTGAGTCCAAGATTGACAGACAACTTGAAGTAACCACGGGATGTGATGACTATCGTTGTGTATCACGATTTACGGTATGCGCTATAGTCTGATATTTTATGGTTTTCAAAGCATAATTTTGTATTGAGTTTTTATATTTCGCTCATTATTTTTTGCATAATTGATTTATTTTCTTCACTTCGATCTCTATTTTATCAGAAATTAGGTATTGATTCTCCACTTTGACCAGATCGCCATCAAACAAGCATTTATCTCTCGTTGATACTTGATATAGAATATGCACCATTTGGTGATTTTTGGGCCATTAGCGGGGGAATAAAAATAAAAAAACACTTTAAAAATGAGCGAAATGTAAGGAACTTATGAATTTCGACAAATTAAGTCAACAAAATTCTTGACAAAACCGCCAATACGAAACAGATACAAACCGATTAAATCTTAACATCCCACAACATTCTTGAGTTTTCGAAAAAAATTACTTGACTTTTGATAATTTTTTTAAATCTTGTATTTTTAGATAGTTATACATTCTTGCTGTTTATGATATTTTGATTAAAACCGCACATATCATGCAGACACAAAAAAATAGTTTTGCCTAACCTATTGAAAATACAGCAGCTCATATTTTATGCAAAATGTCAAGATATAAAATTCGAAAACTCAAGAACATTATACAGCGAAGATTCTCATTGGTGTTATGGTGAATTCCGTTCAATCGCTTTGCTTTTTAAGAATGGAATATTGGTGTTGACACAATGTTCACCTGCGAAGATAGGTGGCTCGCACAGCAGCACAAAACCCGACACAATGCGCTCGCTTACGGGCCGTCCCGTTGAACAGCCAGTTAGAACACAGCGGATATGACTTTAGGCAAATTAAGAATCCACGCAACCTCATTTCGCAGAGTTTCGCACTCAGTTCGCTTCTCAATATCCACAGAGCCTTGTTCCGCAAATGTAGATGCACCAGAGACTTTACGTCAGTTTCATTAAATAGAAACTCTCCTGCCGGAATTAGAAACAGTTTGTTTGAATAATGCTTCTCTAATTAAATATGTGTAATTCAGATAGTTATGAATTAGAACAAAATCATCGTGGATTAACGCATTCCGGATAGGTGCCCCTGGGTGAGGAGTGGCTCTTTTCGACTCATACAAAAACGTGCGCCACTGCCCGAAGTCATTGTCAGCGCGACTACAGGGGGCCGTCATTGAAAGAACCTACTTCTCCATTCAGAAATCGGCTGAAATTATCCAGGCGGTTCCGTCCACAATTCCGGAACAATGTGCATCGTGTCCATATCCACCTGAAACGCCGGCCGGCAGATCGGAATACTTCGCCGGGTCACGAAACCGGATCATGAACCATTTTTCAAAGCATCGAGGCTGAGTTATTTCTGGGATAACATGCACTGGGTTGAGATAGGGCGAAGCCAGGAGCGCAAGGCTTGGCGTTCAGGCTGATGCCGCACACCGGAAACCAAACGAATACAACCAGTCAGGACAAAGGGGAATTGTTTCTTGTTTTGGATGCCGGGCTACTCAGCGCCACCATAGCTTCATCATTTTATTGATTGCAAAAAGATTCACGGCTTACATTCTCCACACGGCCTAAATCCTGTCTTTATCGCCATGTCCCGGTCAGGAAAAACCGCAGTACAGTTTTTGCAGTCATAAAATTTGCATTT
>Ga0194044_10001921_pt1 | contig 10509 bp, 19 predicted proteins | sample JunL4417m_MetaG_FD_155460 | JGI IMG/M metagenome (GOLD analysis project Ga0194044, IMG submission 155460) | Anoxic zone freshwater microbial communities from boreal shield lake in IISD Experimental Lakes Area, Ontario, Canada - Jun2016-L442-17m | ecosystem: Environmental > Aquatic > Freshwater...
CTTAGGGGGATTTTACCCCCCCCCTATACACTAAGGTAGCTTAGTGCACATTCCAATATATATATTCCAATATATATATTCCACTTAGGGGGATTTTACCCCCCCCTATTGTGCTAAATATTCGTTACCAATCAGTGGATGCGTTTTATATTATGTGGTATACCGGGCGTCGCTGGGTTACAGTAGCGAAAAAAATATATGTTGATTTTGGCCAATTTTAAAATCTGCAGTAGCGAAAAAAAAACGTTTTACATTATGTGATTAATGAAGATAACTGAAAAACAATTTCCGGATTATAAATCGACCTGTCTTATTTTATCTACTATTTGTTTTGGAGTTATATGAGTATAAGTATTTAATGTGTCCGGTCTTTCATGTCCTGTCCAGATTGCAATATCTTCGTTTGACATTCCATCCATTCTGCATCTAGTAACAAAGAAATGTCGGAAGCCATGCAAGGTATAGTTTTTAGTTATGCCAGCTCGCTTTGCATGGATCTTAATTTTTTTCTTAAGTTGTACCAAACTTTTTTCTCTGAATAGAAAATCTTTGAACTTTAGTTTATTGGTTGCGATATATGTTTTCAATATTTCTTTATATTCTGGTTGCATAATAATTATTGCTTCCTTTGGTTCCGTGTACCGAAGTCTGTTTTGGTCTACAATCGGTAGCTTGTTTCCGCAGAATGAACAGAACGCATTTTTGATTGTTGTTTTATTTTTACAGTTCTCACAGATGATCTGAGTATTTCGTTTCTTAGTTTTCAAGATGTACGATTTAATTTCATTCGTGTTGAAATCAACATCGCTAATTTTTATTCCGCCTATCAGTTGTTTATTTCTGTACGTTCCATAAATTTCACCGATGCGTCTTCCACTGTAACGTAGAACTTTATACAGCGTAGAAAAATATAAATCACCTGCAACAACATCGATGAGTCTATCCATCTCCTCCTTGGTCAGTAGTTCAGATTTATCTCCTGGTTTTTTTCCCTTGCCCATGTTTTTATTCCAATATATATATTCCAATATATATATTCCACTTAGGGGGATTTTACCCCCCCCTATATATATATTCCACTTAGATATATATCCCACTTAGATATATATTCCACTTAGATATATATCCCACTTAGATATATATTCCACTTAGATATATATCCCACTTAGATATATCAGTGCCAGCCATCGCCTTGTATACTAAGGTGACCTTAGTGCACAAGAATATATTAAAATTATTTAATATATTATTTTAATCCTTTTTGTGCTTATTATATATTAATAATAAGTAAAAGGCTTATTATTTTATATTAAATAGTCATTTAATATATATCGTATATGCTCTTTATAAATCTTATTAATATTATGCTTTCATAGCCTGTAGAGTATATTATATAGCGTACCTAAAAAGGTGCTTTATTTTTGGATCTCTATGTTATTAGGAATCATTGAAATTTTAATATGGGGCTTCAATAACATGTAAGTATATACTTATAGTGGGTCCAGAAGGGTTTAAATACGCGCGAATTATATATAATGTATAAAAAAAGTTCAAAATTGATAAAAAAAAATAATTAATAATAAAAAAATAATTAATAATAATCTAATTATAAATAACTTTGTTCAATTACTATTATGGCAAGAAGAAAAATTCCAAAAAGAAGGTTAGGGCATATTACTATTTATATACGTAAAGATTTTAAGCCTATTTTTGATGAGTTTGTTTCTATGATAGATAGGGATCCAAGATTCGATACAATAAAAACAATTCGTGGAAAACCCGGAATTATCAGTCCGGCAATTATGCAATTAATGATTAAGTATGTTAAAGAAGGTCGTATGAATCTTCCACCTAAAGAAGTAGTGGTAAGTGGTGATGAAGATGATGACGAAGATGGTGAAGAGGTTGAGGATGAGTAATTCAAAAAATATTCGTGTTAATCGTCCATTATATTGTGAGACTTGTGAAAGAGTGGAAAGGTTTGTTCTTGTCTTGAAAGATTATAATATTAAAAAAGATTCTATATATCGATGTGATTCATGCCATTCTCAAGAAGTAATTAATGCGGAGGGTTTATGCGAGAGATTAAATTAATGATAAAAAAGTTTAGAGTTATTGGAGTTAATTTCGCAAGAGGGGCTGGTGATTGGGGTAGATATTATACTATGGAAAAAATGATTATGAAAACAGAAGTAGACTTTAAAACAGAAGCAGAATTAATGAAGTATATTTATACCAAATATGGTGAAGGGCGATTTCAAATTCTAGCATGGGAAATGGGGCATGAAGGATTTTGGTTGTATTGGATGGGTAATTTATACCATAATGGTTTCATTAGAGACAAAAGTCGTAATAAAGAAATGGAAAAATTAAAAGGTGAACTAATGAAAGCCACTGATCACGATGAAAGGGAAATGATTTCTGAGGAAATAGATTTTGAAAGAGAGATTTCAAAAGATTGTAAAATAGCAAGAAGACGAGGTCCAGATGGGTTAATAAAATTCCCATCAGGTATAATGAACGACTACGATCAATTACCACCCCAAAGAAGAGTAAAAACTAATATTATCAATTATTCAAATGAAAACGTAACAGACTATGGAGAAAAATATGAAACCAATTAAATTAGTTAAACCTAAAAATCAACTCCCTAAAGTAGTTCATAAAGATGCTTTAGTTATCCCTAAAAAATCTTTAAAGGCTTTGTACAAATGCCAAAAATGTAAAAGGTTTTTTACGTTAAGGGGAATTGTAACTATTCATCACGAGCAATTGTGCAGACCTTGTCATGCTCATAATACTAGCGATGACATAAATAATATAGAGGAGGAAAAATGATGAACAAACAACAAATTAGAGAATTATGTGCGAATCTATTCAATGCAGGAAAGAACAGCCTTCCAGATAAAATGTTTAATGATCAATTCGAGTTTATGTGGAATAAATTATCTAAAAAGAAGCGAGGTAAAAAATGATAAAAGGAAGTATTCCATCAAAGAAGATACAAAAGAAATTAGATGTAAAATGTTTAATCTCAAAATATAAGAGATTTAAGAAAGAACCAAAAAGAGTTTTTATACTAAAAGATTTTAATTATGATGAGGGTTCTTCAACTCAACTTTTAGTATTATTAACATTAGGACTTATAGAAATTGTTCCAGTTAGATACTATGCAGGGGATAGGTGGAGAATAACAAAACAGACAAAAGGATATAGATTAGTTAGAAAAGCACAACAGCAGGAAGTGAAAGGTCAATGAAAGACGAATTTATCAAAGAGAATTGGGATGATTGCACAAGAGTTCCAGAAAAGCCAGATTTCACTTGGAAAGAATTAAACAATCTCCTTGAAGCAGAAAGAAACAAAGCCAAAGCAGATGTTTTGAAAGAAGTTTGTGATTTCATTGAAAGTAGTGATTTTCCTTATTTTGATTTAGAAGTAATAGATTGGGATAATTGGAAAATAATATTAAAGCAACTCATCTCATCACTTCAAAGTCCTCAGAGAATAAAGGTCAATCCGAGTTCGGCTACAAAGTCGGACAGTGCTGTTGCAACAGACTATGTGACTAACCCCATAAGTTGTATCACATCGGCGAATGACACAAAAACTGGGGACACAAATTCAAAGAAGAAATGCTATTGTTCAGAAAATGTTTTTTGTAATTATTGTTGGAAAGAACAACAGCAGGAAGGTAAAAAATGATAACTCAAATCATTATTATAATACTCTGGGTTATAATTGTCGCTGGGATCACATTTTTGATTATTAAATCTAAACAAGAAAAGGAGTTAAAAGATGGAGGATGATGCTTTTGAAAATGCTTTAATTTATATTATAGTTGTTATAGTAATTGTTGCAGTATTTTTATTGGGTGTTATTACAGCGTATACTTTAAATATAGCGAAAGGTGGGACTTCTAATATAAATGAAAATAATATTAATGAAGAAACAGATATAACAAATATTATCGTAGAAGAAACCCCAGAAGTTCCAGATATTGATTATATGATTATTTCTAAAGTCGCTCAAGATGTTGCAAATTCTCATGAATATATCTTACACACTTATGATTGTACGGAGTTTAGTAAAGAACTAGTACGAAGATTAAATATTTTGGGTTATAAGTCGATGTGTTTAGCAGGGAATAATTGGAATATGGAATACACAAATCATACATGGGTACGAACAATAGTAAATAATAGAGAAATTGAAATTGAAGCAACATCTGGATTTATTATAAATAACCCTAAAGCATCTGGATATACAATTTGGAGGGAAAATTACTGCTGGTAATTTTAATGATTCATGAAATTTTTTAAAAAGAAATCACCTATAGACCTTTATGAAATTAAAGGAAACCTAGATGGGCATATATTCAGCATGGGTAGAATTGGATCTGGCAAATGTTTAATTAAAGGGACTAAGATATTAATGAAAGATGGTTCTGTTAAAAACGTAGAAGATATAACAATCGGCGATAAAGTACTAACTCCAAATAAAAAAGGTTGGGCTGTAGTTAAAGAATTAAGTTCTTATTTTTCATTAGAGAATTATTCTTTAGATAAACTAAAAATAAAGGAGAATTTGTATTCTTGCTCTGGCAATCATTTGGTTACTGTATTTGATATGATAGATAAAAAAGTATTAAATATTTCAGCTAAAGAATTGTATGAATTACAGAAGATAGAAACAAAGCTAAGAAATGGTCAGTATTATATATTACAAGGAAAAGTTATTAAAACGTTTGGTAATAAAAATTGCGAAATAGATCCATATTTATTAGGGGTTTATTTAGGAAATGGAAGGTTCTCATCATATAAAAGAGACACAAAATATTCAACAGATTCTATGCATTTGGAAATATCTAGTATGGATAAAAATGTTATTGGGTATTTAGCTAATTATGAAAATTGCAGAATAGAAGCCAAAAAAGGAACAGAGTGTAAAAATATAGTATTTTCGACAAAAGGCAAATTAAGTAATCTTTTAAAAAAATATAATTTGTTTAATAAAAAATCTGGGGATAACTTTATTCCAAAAGAAGCTTTGACTTCAGATTATAATTATAGATTAAAGTTATTGGCTGGGCTTATAGATACCGATGGGTGTTTGGATATATCTGGAAATATTGATTATATTTCTAAATCTAGAAAATTGGTAGAAGATATACTATTTTTAATCAAAAGTTTGGGTGGGAATGGTAATATAAAAGAATCTTGGAAATCGTGCCAAAGTTTTAAAAAGAAAAGATTATATCATAGAATAAGCATTAATATGAATGAAAATTATTATAAATTGCCTCTAATTTCAGATAAAAGAAAAAGATTATTATTGAGAAAACTAAATAAAAATCAATTATCAAATAAAATCCCATTTGTTATGAAAAAAATAAAACCCCAACAAGTATATGGTTTTGTGTTAGATTCTAAAGATAAATTGTTTTTTATTGATAATTTTTCAATTACTCATAATTCAGTTTCTACCAAATCAGTAATAGAAGGCTTTCACGATAATTTTGGATATAAGATATTTGATTGCTATGGCGGTGAGAGACATGAGGGAGTATATTGGGCTTTACCATCTGGAGAAACAGATTATTGGAATCGTTTAGGGATGTTGGGTGTTTTTGATGAACCAGGACCAAAGCAGTATAAAGTTAATCTATTATATCCTTATTTTGAATCTAAATTGCCGAGCAAACTTCCATATAAAGCAGGTATAGTTAATTCTAAATTATTTACTATTCCATTAAAAGAAGTTGATATTGTAGATATTATGATGGTAATTGGTGTTGCTTCTGAATCCTCTAAATATTCATGGCAAGAATTAAAACAAGCAAGTACTAAGAAAACAAACCCATCAACATTATTAGAAATCGCTGACAGAATTAAAGGATTAAAAAATACACCATTCTATAAAAATTTTATAGTTCCGATGTCAAGAGAAAAATTTATTATGGATTCTTATTGTGATTTAAATATTGATTTAGTAGAAGAAATGAGAGATAAGGAAACAGTATCTGTTTTATGTTTAGATTTTGTTCCTGAGCAATTTCATTTATTTGTTATGAATTATTTAATGAGGCAAATTGCATTATTAATAGATGCCAATAAAGTAGGTAGAAGAAATATTATATTCATAAGAGAAGCCGCAACATTCTTTAGAGCAACTGATGATTCTGTAGTTGAAGATAGGTTCAAAATCTTTAGAACTGAATTATCGCACTTTATAAGAATGGGACGTAGGGGTATGTTTTTTTGCCTAGATGTTCAGTCTGCTTCTGAAGTCAGAGGAATTGTTAGCGGATCGGAAGATTTTCTTTTGATGTTTAAAACAACGTCATGGCGTGATAAAGTAGAAATGTCAGATGAATTACGTAGAGAGAGACGTATGACCAGTATGCAAATAGCAGACTTAGGATTCTTAGACAGGGGTCAATGTTATCTCGCAGAAACTTCCCGAAACGTTAGAAAAGTCCAAATGGTTTTGCCGAGAAGTATGTTTTGGAAAAAAGAGCATGGTAATTTTTATAAAAACCTTTGGGAAAAGCAAGGCGGTGATTGGCATTTTACAAGTGAACAACAAGATTATATGTTTGAGAAATGTAGAAAAGCTACAACCAAAGAAGTTCTAGCGAAAATGCTAAAAGAAAAACCTGAATCTGCAGTGTTTTCAGATACAGATAACTCAAATTTTAGACAAGATTTTAGTAATGATACTTCTGGCGAAAACCAAGGAAATATGCCAAATATAGCTAAAATAGGCGGAAAAATGACTGATGCAGAGCTCGTAGGCGAAAGAAAGGCTATAGACATTATGTTATTGCCATCAGGAATTACCCCTTCTTTACTAGAAGAAGCAGAAATACAAAATAATCAATTACTAAAAAAGAAAGAGAAGAAACCAAAGGTAAAAGTAGATATTGATAAACTTTTAAATGAACTTGAGAGTGTACTATAATAATGATAGATTTTGAAAAAATACCTTCCGAAGAACAGTTGCAGTTAACTAGTATTATTCAGAAGAATGTAGAACGTTCTGTCTTAGATAGATATTATTTATACACTGAAAACCCAATTGAGAAAGCTAAATTATATATCTGGTGTTATAGGTTTTTGCAAGGTATAACTAATATTGTAGATCGTAAATTAAAATTATATAGTATTTTATTAGATGAAGTTAATTTGAATAGAGACTTATATATAATATTAAGTCAGTTGATATATACAATAGATTCAAGCCATTTCAATAAAGCAAGAAGAATTAAAAAAGTAAATGAGATTGTTTTAACTGATTCTCGTGTTGTCGGTATTATAGATGCTTTTGCAATATTATTAGAAAGACAAAACATATTATCAATGAGTAGAATGAAAGGTATTATATTAGAAGGGCAATCTGCTAAGGAATTTAAGAAAATATTTAGTACACCTATGAGTGAGATAACTCAAAATTTAGGTTTAGAAGAAGAAGTAATAGATGATGATGGCGTGAGTAAAATTGATGATGAGTTAGATTCAGAAGCAAAATCTGTTAGATTAGAAGAAGTAAATGAAGAACGTAAAAAAGCGAATCTGCCAACTACATCTCGTATTAATATCCCATTAGATGATGCCCTTAGAAACGAAGATGAAACCAGTGAAAATGAAACTAGTGAAAATGAAACTAGTGAAAATGAAACTAGTGAAAATGAGAATGAGGGACAATTAGAAGAAATATCATCAGAAGAGCAAGAAGAATTAGAAGAACAAGAATATCAAAAAGAACAAGAATATCAAAAAGAACAAGACGAAGAACCAGAGAAACCAGAGAAACCAGAGAAACCAGTGAAAATTAAAAAACCTGTTATGGAGTGGGCAACTAAAACAGAATGGTAAGGAGGTTCAAAATGAAAAAAAAGAGAAAGCTATCGGAAAAAGAATTAAAACAAGAAAGAAAGTTTGCGATAAGTTGGAAAAGAATAACAAAAAGAGAATGGAATTGAAAACTAAGAAACAAAAGATGCTAGAAAAAAAGTTGAAGCACATGGGGACTCAAGTTTATGCTAAAGCTCAAGCAAAGAAATTGCTCAATCAAAAAGATAAAGAATGGAGAGAGTTAGTAAAAGCAGAGTTCGATAATAAATGTATAATATGCGGGAGGACTGATATTATTCATGCCCATCATTTATTCCCAAGGGAGATAAAACAATTCAGACATGAAGTACTAAATGGCGTTACCCTCTGCCCGTTACACCATAAATATTCTATAGAAATAAGTGCCCACAAAAATCCTATAATGTTCTTAAATTATTATTCTAGTAATTTCAAAGAAAGGTTTGAGAAGTTGAAACAAATGATTTAAAGTTCTCTTATTTAGCTTTTTTCATTAATTTATCTATCCCTTCTTGATATTTTGGAATTCCTAATATTTCAATAAATTTTTGTTCGGCTTCTTTTGCTATATCTGATACCATTCTACCGCCAGATTGCCCCTCACCAGAAATTTCATTTTTACCAGATCCAAAATATAATATAGATGGAAATCCTCTTATCTGAACAAACCATTTCTGCATATCTTTTAAGGTATATGTTTTGTTATTAACTTTTACTGATACCATTTTATATCTCCCTTTGGCAACTTACGCTTTTTAATTCAGATGACATAGGGGAAGCATATTTTCTTTTGCCAAAATAAACATATCCATTTCTCAATTTATCTCTTCGCTTTGCTTCTACTAATGCTACGTCTTTATAATCATGAAGACTACCAGAAGATTTACCTAATGCACCGAATTTAATAACAGAAGATGATGTGCCATTACTATTCAATTTAACAGACCAGAATTCGCAATGATTATCTATTGTTCGAATGTATATTTCCCAATTATCCATAAAAAATATAATACGTTAGGCTATTTAAATATTGTTAATAATTAGCTTTCTTCATTATTATCACTAAAATCGTGTTCAATAACTCCTTTGCGATAATAGCTTGTTAATACGCCTTTCCCATAAATTTTAGTTCCAATACTTGCATTCTTTCCAGAACCGTCAATACTCCATCCATAGTTCGCATTGTCTGCTGTTTTTTTATTAAATTCTTCTTTTATCCATTTATGTTGCGAATCTTGTATTCTTAATTCATACGCTTCTGCTTTTGATATTTCGTTTTTCATTTTATTTTTTTAACTGATTTCTAGTATTATTTTTAAATCTTTTAACTATAGTTATTTTATCTAGACAGATTTAGACTTCGTCCTGAAAATCTTTTTGTAATTGTCTCATATATGCCATTTCTTGAGCTTTTGTTTTTGGCTTCTTTACGGCATCAAAAGCAGATTGAATAATATTTTCAGCTACATCCATGTCATACGCAAAAGAACTTGACCTATCATCATTTGTTAATTCCCAACTTACACCTTTTAACGTTAGATTCTTTCTTTTCAATTTCATAAATACTTTATAATTATCTTTCCAAGAATCCATTAAACCGGAATCTGAACTAACGCTAATTTCTGGTGGTTCACTTTCATAATCATCACTAGCAATTGAATCTTCTTTTTTATTACCCGTATATAATCTAAAAACAGCTTCTGAACAATTTGGATTTAATTTTACCATAAATTTAATCATCCTCAATTTTTCCTGATTCCATCATTTTATCTTGTAATTTTTCTAATATTTTATTTTCCCACCTGTAGTTTCCTTCCTCAACTGCTTGACGATATAATTTAATAGCGTCAACTTGCGTAATAGTTTTCTTTTTTAATTCTATTAAAATCTTTTTTGCCATTGTATTAAACCAAGGTTTATCATTATAAGCAATATCTTCTATTCCAGCTTCAAGCCATTTTATTATTTTTTTATTTTTCATTAGTCAGTGCCTAGGAGAGTTTTTGGAGTCCCAAGCCTAAATTTAGTAACTTTAGTTCTAACCCAATCGCTTTTTATATCTGTTTTTGTTATATTCATTGAAGCGGCTGTAAGTTTTTCATAACCCATACCACCATCTAATGCCCCACATTTGAAATCGCCTTTAATGTCTTTTTTTAATTTTGGCAGAGAATTATAACCAAAATAATTTCTTGACGTATACCAACCAAATCCACCGCCCCACAGTAAGCCTTCAACAAACCCATCGGCAGAATAAGTAGTAATAGTATATTGCTTAGGTTTTGGTTCTTTTATCATATCAAACACCAATTATCGAGTCAAATTTAGTTGCTGCTTCTTCAGAAGTAATTTTCCCGCGTTTTACCATTTTTGCCAATTTTAATGCTATTTTCATTGCGTCTTCCCCATTAAAATTATTAAAACTCCCAGAATCTTCTAATATTTTTATACCTACTTTATTTATTGGAGCGTCTTTCATTAATAATACCATTTGTTCAATTAATAAACTAGATTTAAAATTCGCAGTATCAAACTCAAATTCTGTTCGACCTTTAGATTTAATACCAGTTAATTTCCAAATAGTCTCAGAACAATTAGGATTTAATATTTCCATAAATATTATAATATATAAGCC
>Ga0194044_10001922_pt1 | contig 10505 bp, 9 predicted proteins | sample JunL4417m_MetaG_FD_155460 | JGI IMG/M metagenome (GOLD analysis project Ga0194044, IMG submission 155460) | Anoxic zone freshwater microbial communities from boreal shield lake in IISD Experimental Lakes Area, Ontario, Canada - Jun2016-L442-17m | ecosystem: Environmental > Aquatic > Freshwater >...
GTGCAAGACATAGAAAGTACAAGCGGCCCGGCAGGGTCTTTTTTTATAAAAGAGATGATACCAAACTGCTGGGTAAAAAAGGAAACGCGATGAGAACACTATGCATCGGCGATCCGAAACAGCCAGAAGTTACCAAAGAATTTCTGGAAATTCAGGGGTGGGAGACCTGCAATAGCTGCTGCCTGCCAAATGGCGAAATCTTCTATTGGAAAGATGATATGGTTGGCTTCTTGAATGAAAGAACCAAAAACTTCGTTACTTGCAAAGATAATGGAAAATTCAACGATTATATCCATGAATTTTGCCACAGAACGCAAGAGGAGATTTATGCCAGAAAGAATTCAGCATGCGACTGAACAAAGACTACTATTGCTGCCCACAAGCATGGACGCTTGGGCAGATCCTCACTCACATGGATGAATACTGTATCGAGACGATCGCTGTCTTGTCCGATGAAAACGGGACGAGCTTGGTCGGCGTCATCGAGAAAGTAAATCTCAGAAATGTAATTGCTGAGCTGAACCTAGACGCATCGCAAATTACTGCTTGCCAAATTTTTGACACAATCAGGGTCAAAAAAATCTAATCGTCAGAAACGGTTCAAGCCCGTAGCTTGTCCGTAACAGATCCACCCGCTAGCCCCTACTGTAAAAAGTTGGGGCTTTTTAAATATATTGACAAAAAGCTTCTTTTCTTGTACTATGCGTTAGTAATCAAAATACAGGGGGTATTATGAATGCGAAAGAGAATATACCTATTCCTTGGAGAAAATTTCTTCAATTGTTTCAGAGGGAATCCGCCATGGAATATGGTCGACAGTAGTGCTCGGACCGATCTGCCGATGAATCTGATAGGGGACAATAGGTTCTTTATTGGGAATTCATGGACCAGAAGAATCTATGGACCATTTGTCCAGATAGCGCCTCAATACAATAACGAGGAAGGCGCTCCATACGCTATCAAAGAACCAGGGACGCCTGAGGTAAGTCATGAGATTTGCCATTTGTTCACACCTTTTACAAAAGCAAATGAAAACGCGCGATCAAACCGTGGCCTACCATGGCAACGGGTAGCAGAAATCCTGAATGTTCATGAAAGCGCTTGGCTGAGCCTGCGGGCGCTAGAAATGAGTGACGAACAGTTCGACTTGCTGGTGCTTGAACTAGAAAAAATAAACACCAACAAGACGCTGGATGAACTGGACGAAATAGTTGTCGTCCACCAAGATGTAGAAGTCGATGATTACGACTTCGGTGAAGACGATGGCGATGAAAATATCACCTACGCTGACTTCATAAGGGAGCACTATGGTGATGACCTCTCAGACGAGGAAATCGAAAATATCGCAGATAGTGATGACCGAGACTAATGAACCTAAACGGACAATGTATATTGTCCGTTTTTTTAATGGAAATAATATTTGTTCTCTGCTCAACTGCACAAGAGGCTAGCAGAGGGTGGGATGCATAACCCCCACCTAGCCTCCCCCCGAAAGGGGGAGGGACTAGTACTAAAGAGTGGTCCACGATGTTTGTCATCTCGACCCAGTGAGCATTATCGAACTGTTGGAGAGATCTATAAATAGTGAGGACTCAATTAGTCAGATTTCTCCACCTACGCAACAAAGTGCGTAGAGTCGAAATGACAGCTACTAAGCCACTCTGCCACTCCGCCACTCTGCCACTCTGCCACTCTGCCACTCTGCCACTCTGCCACTCTGCCACTAAACATTATAACCCCCATCTAACCTCCCCCTGAAAGAGGGAGGGACTAGCAGAACAAGGAAATCCTTAGCTCAAACTCTCTTCGAGTACGGGCAATAAACGCCCTTCCCTCAGAATCTACGGCAGGATGACGGAAAAGATGATGGGATAGCAGAAAAAATGCGAGGACAAAAACGAGAAAGGTGAAGTAATATATAAAAAGATAAACTGAAAGAAGTAGACAAAAATAGATAAATGTGATACTGTGCGGGTGACTCGAACGTTCTTATAAGGTGGCACGAACATGGGTAGACGATTAGACTCCCTGAATCGAGAAAATATTTCTCGAACTTTGCTTTTTGTAAAAAATCAGTTATGGCACACAGTTCACTACTACTATAGCGGACCAAACATTTCTGATAGTGAGCGCGCTGGTGCGTACAATCGCTGTATGAAATCTGGCTTGACCACATTTTCTATCTTCGCGCTTGTTACTTCGTCATTTATGACAACAATCGGCGCACCGTTCCTCACTCTCGGGTGGGAAAATATCAATTTCTGGTATCTACTCCTCGCTTATGTAGTCTCGCGAGTGGCCGACATCGTGAGCACTATCATCGCGCTGGGTGGTGATGGAGTCGAGCTAAATCCGGATTCGGACCCGCACGACATTTCGAAAACGATCCCATCGCAGATTGTCAGGATGATCGCACTGAGCATCGCGGCTTTCTTGCTCGGACTTGTCTCCAAATCGCTTGGCCATGGTTTGCTGGTCACACTAGTACTGATCGGCGTTCATGCAGCTATCGTAAATTCGGTCCAGAAGAAAAACCCGATTCACTTTAGTCTCGATCTTGCGATCCGCTCGCTACAGACTCTGCATATCAAAACAGCGATCGTACTATGTATCGCGATCTTCATCATTTTCAAGATTTACTTTCCAATGTAATCTTGACTGCACTTCCCTCGTAAAACTACGGGGGATTTTTTTACGCCAATCCTAGGAACAGTACAAGCCAGCAAAGAGGGAGGTGGCGTATATCAAATATTTATAATATAATGCACTTATGCCACAAGATAAATTTAGTGCTGTTTGGGTCTCACATTCATCTATAAACGATTTCCTCCGCTGCCCGCGGCTGTATTTTCTAAATAATGTTTACAAAAATCCAAATACTGGTCGCAAAATTTCACTGACCAATCCGCATTTATCGCTCGGCCAAGTCGTGCACGATGTGCTCGAGTCTCTTTCTGAGCTACCAGTCGAGAAACGCTTCGACATCCCACTAAAAGTACTCTTAAATGTGAAATGGGCGAAAGTTCATGGAAAAATTGGCGGGTTTAAGAATGATGTGGAAGAAATGCAGTATAAGGACAGGGCGCTGACCATGCTGACAAACGTCCAGCAAAAGCCGGGTCCGATCCTCGAGAAGGCGATCAAGCTAAAGGAGGATTTGCCTTGGTATTGGCTCTCTGAGGAACAAAATATCATCCTTTGCGGCAAAGTCGACTGGATCAAATACAATTCTGCGGATGACTCGATCGATATCATCGATTTCAAGACTGGGAAAAACGAGGAATCAGCCAATTCGCTGCAGCTTGCAATCTATAAGCTGCTTCTCGACAACTGCCAGAAACGCAAAATCGCCAAAGCCAGCTACTGGTATCTAGATAAGATGGAGTTTGTTGACTCCAAGCTTCCCTCAACCGAAGAATCAGAGAAAAGGGTGATGGAGGTCGCCATGAAAATCAAGGAAGCCCGCGCAACGAACAATTTCGCCTGCGAGCGCTCCGGCTGCTACGCTTGCGAAGCAATGGAGAAAATCATTGCCGGCAAGGCCGAATTTGTCGGTGTCGGACAGTATAACAAAGATATTTATTTGGTTTAGCCTCCTAACAATACTCTTCTTTTTGCAGAACATGATAATATTTGAAATTCAATAAAAAAATAGTGCCCACCAGAAACTGGTGGGCACATTGCTTGTTGTTCGGATTTGTCCGAACAGGGTTTTCTCTTAGTGGCATCGCCACCGGGGGGTTATACTTCTTCTGTAACTTCGGTAACTTCTTCAGTTACTTCTTCTGCTACTGGAGCTTCTTCAACTTCGGCAACTTCTTCAACCTCCGCATCTTCTTCAGTTGCTGGAGCTTCTTCTGTAACTTCTGTAACTTCTTCAGCTACTTCTTCAACTTCCGCAACTTCTTCAGTTGCTGGAGCTTCTTCTGTAACTTCTGTAACTTCTTCAGTCACTTCTTCAACTTCCGCAACTTCTTCTGCTACTGGAGCTTCTTCAGCCACTTCTTCAACTTCCGCAACTTCTTCAACTTCCGCAACTTCTTCAACTTCCGCAACTTCTTCTGCTACTGGAGCTTCTTCAGCCACTTCTTCAACTTCAGCCACTTCAGCTACTTCTTCAGTTGCTGGAGCTTCTTCTGTAACTTCGGCTACTTCAGCAACCTCTGCTACTTCTTCAACTGCTTCAGTCACTTCCGCAACTTCTGCTACTTCTGCTACTACGACTTCTTCAGTCACTTCGCCATTCAACACTTCTGACATGGTTTTCACCTCTAAATAAAATCAGTATCGGCGACTTTGCTAATACTGTTGACATATATTATCATAAATTTCTAGTATTATCAACTGTATACGCAGGATGAATCGCTACAGAATCATATGGTCATATATATCGAAATACGATATGCTTATAGCATAGCAAAACAAAAATAACTTTTCTCAAGGAGTCAAATGAATGATCAGGTTCAACCCAAAGTCGAGGTAGCGAAACCAAGTAAGAAAATGAATATCGTTTTCTATTCTATTGCCGCCGTACTAGGAATCGCCGTGGCCTATAGTTCATATTTTCTAGTCAGTATCACTATACTCTTTCTTAGCGATCCGGACTTCCTAAGTGTGGCATTTGTTGCGAGAATCCTGTTTGAAAGATTTGGACTCTATGCGCTAGTAGCAACGCTGATAATGTTCTTTAGTTTCCGCAGAAAATTTGGTTTTTTCCGAATATTTCTGACTTTGCTCCTATCTTTTTTCGTATTTTTTAGTATTTCTGTTGGCATATATCAAATCAAGAAGGCGAGCGTATATCGCGCAGACAAGGAAAAATATGCCGAAATTGTAGGAGCCAAGACTTACGATTTTACAATCAAAAACAGTCTAACCAAGGCTACGAGCGCGAAAATGAAACTTACAGTTATAAACGGCCGTGCACTTTGGGTCGAGCATACAAAAGAAGCCCCAAAATATCCAGAAAATCAGTGGGATCTTTTCGAATTAGATTTTGACGTGGCTAAATCCACTGGGGAACTATTTCAGCTTTCTGAAACAACTGGCGACAAAGGTTCTGGGACTATCGAAAGCTATCTTGCTACAGCTGACGGAGTCTACTGGGTAGAAGACAGAAACCTGTATTTTCAGTCGGGCGATGCTAGCACCAAAGTATTGGTGAAGAACTTAGTAGCAAATATCCTTGGTGTCTCTGGCGATGATATGCTGCTTGAGTACGCCGCCAAGGAGATGGATTACACTACAGCTGCAAGAGGGATCTATCTGTATAACAAGAAAACTGAGGCAGAAAAAAATCTTGCAAATCTCAAAATAAATGGCACGAGCGAAAATGATGTAAGATATGGTGGAGCAGCAGATGCGATACTTGCAAAGGGTAAAATTGTTTTTACTGAACAGAGCAACGGCTTCAGGAAAACACTAAGTCTCTATGACCTAGCCACCGAAAAAACTACGACAATTATAGACATCTCGGACTCAACTTCAGCGCAAAATCCATATTCAGGCGCTTCAATACGACTAGTGAGCTTCGATGGCGACTTCATAAAATACGATTCTGGTGATGCTGCAATTTACCAGCTGTCTACTAATAAAACAATATTGACTGGTGCGGAAGCAAATGGCGAGCTCGTAAACGGAAAAATCTATAAGATTTCTGATGGATCTGATAGCAAGTACATGAGTGTGAGAGATATCCTTTCTGGGTCAGATACCCAATATTCGCTTGATACCAAAGAAAATCTAATAAACTGGGCTGCAGGAGACGGCTTCGCTCTGTATATGACACGAACAGATGCCGACGGAGACAAAATCTGGCTAAAAGCTTTGAAATAAATTTTTTTCTCAAAGATATATGATTAAAATAGAATTTCACCGGATCAGTCATAGGAAATAATATGAAAATAATACCGATAAAGCAGCTAGATGATATCGCCTGTGGGCCGACTTGCATAGAAATGGCGGCAAGATATTTTGGTCTTCCGTACACCACAGAGCAAATCGCGAAAATCTCTGGCTACAAGAAGAAAGACGGATTATCCAATACTGATCTAGTAGAAACACTAAAAAAGGTCTCACTCAAAGCTAAGCAAAAAGCAAACTGCACTTGGGCAAATCTGAAGAAAGCGAACAAAGATGGACAGGTTGTCATCGTCTCATGGATGAAACAAGGCTACATCGGTCACTTCAGCGTCGTAGAAAACGTCGGTGATGAATTTATCGATATAGTCGATCCAGAAGAGGGCAGAGCTGTCAGACTGGAAAAGACTGTGTTCATGCGTCTCTGGATGGATTATGACGATATGTGGTATCCAAAAGTAAATACCGACATTCAGCTAAGATGGATGTGCATCGTACAAAAAAACTTACGCAAAAGGAAGGATACCAAAACGATATGAAAAAAGAAATTTTGATTGCAACTGCCAACAAGGGCAAGGCGCATGAGATAAAAGAAATATTTAAGAATACTGATTTTGATTTGAAATTTCTGTATGACTTTGAAGAGCAAATGAAAGAGCTAGAAATTCAGGAAAATGCCAAAAGTTTCGAGGGCAATGCGCTGATCAAGGCTATCATTATCGGCGATCACCTACAGATGATCACGCTTGCCGATGATAGCGGAATTTGTGTAGACGCACTCGGCGGAGAACCAGGCGTATACTCAGCTCGGTATTCAGTGGAAAAAACAGATGAGGCAAATAACAAAAAGCTATTAGCTGCGATGGACGGAATACCAATGACCGATAGAGATTGCCACTACAGCTGTGTCGTGGCCGTATATGATCCATCTACCAAATTCGTCGAAACAACCGAAGGACAGTGGCAAGGAAAAGTAGCTCTGGAGCCAAGAGGAACGAAAAGCTTCGGCTATGCGCCAATATTTTTATCGATAAATGCATACTACGAGAAGACAAATGCTGAGTTTGACGCAATCGAGCTCATCGAGATAAATCACAGGGGTAAAGCCTTCCGAGCGGCGATAGAGGTGCTCAAGAAGCAACACTAATCTATAAAAAATGACTACAATCCTTGTGAATGACAAAATGCAAAAGGGCTTTAGCTACGAACTCTCCGAACCAAAGGGCAAAAGCTTCCACCCAGATTTCAAGCCAGAGCTAACGCCAAAAGAGATGCTCGAGCTAGGCGTTTTTGGTGGTAAATATATGACTGATTGTGCAGAGGAGTTTCCAGACGATTGGTTCGAAAAAGCAAAGCTAAATTCTCACTTTCAGGACGCTAGTCTAAACTTTTTTGGAATAAATGCGAGCCAACCACTCTCAGTTTGGCGTGCGAAAGGCTGGATAAACCCAGATGATCCGCGCGGCTGGTTTCAGTGGTACTGCCGCTACTATATGGGGCGGCGACTGCCACAAGAGGATGCAAGGCAGATAAAGCGCTGGAAGGCGATGAAAAGACATATCGCACAAGTAGTGCTAAATTGCCGCGAAAGAGATCTCAGTTGCCGCAAGAAGCAAAGGCAGGCACTGCTGCACTGGGCATACGATAGTCGAAAAATGTAATGGAACAGGCTTTCACGATGAAATATACCGAACAAAGCTTATTAAAACTAAAGAATGCTCTCGAGGCATCTTGGAGTAATGAAACCAGCTATCACGGGGCCGAAGAAGAGGGAAAGCCTTCTCTCGGGCAATGTTTGCCAACGGCTCTTGTCGTTCAACACTTTTTTCCAGAAATTTTGATTCTTAAAGGAAAGGTATCAAACGGCGCAAAGACAGAAGAGCACTATTGGAATGGTACTATGAAAAATAACGAGATTGATCATATTGACCTAACTTGGCAACAATTTCCAGCAGGCTCAACGGTACAAGAATTCGAAATATTCAATCATTCATTACTGAACAAAAGCAGCTCGGCCATCAGGCGCTACGAATTGCTGCTAAGCCGAGTCATCGGCTATTTGTCCCGATAGTTCTGCAGAATATTTGGATATATTATTCTGCTAAAATATTCAATCAGTGAAAAAATCCGCCCCTCCGATGATTTGGGGCGACGGATTTTTGTTGTAAAATTGTGAATAATATTCTCGTTCGTTTCAAGCGACGGTAAAACGATAGAAGCTCATTATGTATTAGGTACGGACATTTTGCACTTTTGGTCTGATGGCTTGGTTAGGGGTTAACCCGTCCAGTCCACAGTGTTTTAAATTATTATAATACATATTCCATAATCTTACTTGGTATTTTAACTCATCCGCTGACCGAAAGCGAAGCTTTTCATAAAAGCTCTCTTGATCGGAACGATGACTTCGCTCGACTCTGCCGTTTTGAGCTGGTTTGCCGGGATCAATTAAGTAGTGAATAATACCTAGCTTCTCGCACATAAGATCTAGCGCATGTAGCCTTGAACTAGCTCGATCTGAACTCTTATTGTAGCCAGTATATCTATTAGTGAAAATGCTACCATTGTCTGTTTTAATTGCTTTGATTTGATAAGGAAACCTCCCAATAACTTCTCGCAGGAAGTCTAGCGTGTCGACATTAGTTTGTTGGTCGTAAATCTTTAAGTAGCGCCATCTAGAAGCACAATCTATGGCAGTAAATTGATAATAACGCTTACCACGGATTAAATCTGGTACATATTTGACATCAATCTCGACTAGTTGGCCTGGTAGAAGTGTTGTCTTTAATTTGGGAGGATATTGCTTTCTTGTTCGATACTTTCTGGTTAATCCTTCAATCTTTAGGATTTTACCCACCGTTCTCTCATGAATAAGAATACCTTCATCTTCTAAATCCCACTTAATCTTCAAGGCACACTCATCATTCTTCTCTTCGCGAATTTCTAGAATCCTTTCCTTGATGCTAATTGGGGTTTCTCCAGACTGGCACATCGGTCTGGTTGATTTATTCTTTAAGGCTTCAAATCCACCTCTCTGATACTGTTTTAGCCAGTATTTAATGGATCTTTCCGAGAAAGGACAAACCGAAGCAAGATCTTTAATCGTTATTCTTTTTTCCAAGATCGGAGTTAACCATCTTAGCTTTTCTTCTTGTGTTGAGTTGGGCATTATTTTCATGCTCTTAGTTAACCAGAAAGTGCAAAAAGTGTGTACACATTACCTAGCCCTATTGACAAATGATAATAAAGTATGATATAATATAAAAAGTTAGTAAACCGTACTAAATGTTTTAGTTTTTGACTCGTTGCTCTGCAACATATGCAAGATCTCTAATCCCAACCACTTATTTTGGCGTATTTACGTCCAAAGGCTGGGCACTTCATGATCTTTCGCAACAAGTCTCTCGAATATTGAACTCTTTGCGAACAAGCTGATTTTTACGCCCAATTTGGGCCAAGTTTTTAATCCGACAAAATATATAGCAATATAATTTGCTAGTTGTCGGCACTTCTAGACTTTGATATAAATTAGCTGTTTGTGCAGAATGATATAGCCTTGCTACCTATTAATTTTTTTTGTTAAATTATTCTATAGTAAATATTAAGTACTGGAATCTAGCGTTTTATTGCATTTACTGCCAGAAACAGCTAGAATAATCTTGTTGATTATAAATCTACTTAATTAAATGAACAAATATTCTCATATATCAAAGGGAGAAATCTCAAAAATATTGCTAACACGGATTAGCCAAATTTTGGTATAGAGAATCTGAAAGGAAACTAATGAATTACGCACTGATTGCGTTGGCCAGTCTCGTGGTGGGCGGGGGAATTGGTTATTTTGCGTATGCCTACATTACGAAGAACAGAACGGCAAATGCTAAAGACAAGGCGTCGAGGATCATCGAAGATGCTAAGTCGAAGACAAAGGAAATCCTGCTCGAGGCGAAGGCTGATGCACTGAAGGAAAAAGAGCTTGCAAAGGGCGAGTACGACAGTAAGTCAAAGTCGCTAGAGAAGATCGAGGGAGATCTACGAAGACGCGAGATGAATATCGACACTCGTTATGACGAAGTTGAGAAAACACGTAAAGAATTGACAAAAAAGCAGTCTGACATTGAAGAAATCAAGCAGACTCTCAGAGATCTTCGAAAGAAACAGGAAGACAGTCTCGAGAGAATCGCTAAAATGACGAAGGATGATGCGAAGAAAGTTTTGCTTGATCTAGTCGAAAAAGAGGGTAAAGTCGAGCTCGTGAAGAAGATTAAGGAAGTTGAAGAATACGTTCGTGACTCAGCCGACGAGAAGGCGCGCGAGATCATCGTTTCTGCAATGCAGCGAATTGCTGCTGAGACTTCTGCTGAAAACACTGTATCTACTGTTATGATTCCAAGTGACGAAATGAAAGGCCGAATCATCGGTCGTGAAGGTCGCAATATTCAATCATTTGAAAAGGTGACAGGTGTAGACCTGATCATCGACGACACCCCGGACGCAGTTGTTCTCTCGTCTTTTGATCCAGTTCGTCGTGAAGTTGCTCGTGTGACTTTGCTTGATCTTGTTTCTGATGGTAGAATCCATCCAACTCGAATCGAAGAAGCATTTGAAAAGGCGAAGAAATCTGTTGCTGCTGATATCAAAAAAGC
>Ga0194044_10001923_pt1 | contig 10502 bp, 5 predicted proteins | sample JunL4417m_MetaG_FD_155460 | JGI IMG/M metagenome (GOLD analysis project Ga0194044, IMG submission 155460) | Anoxic zone freshwater microbial communities from boreal shield lake in IISD Experimental Lakes Area, Ontario, Canada - Jun2016-L442-17m | ecosystem: Environmental > Aquatic > Freshwater >...
CGGCTACTTCGGGGATGATCCGAACACCAAGAGCATCGTCATCTACATGGAGAGCATCGGCGACGCTCGGGCTTTTCTGTCTGCCGCCCGCGAGGTGGCTCTCACCAAACCCATTATTGTCATCAAACCGGGGCGCACCGAAGGGGCCGCCAAGGCCGCCGCGTCCCACACCGGTTCCCTCACCGGTTCCGACGACGTTCTCGAAGCCGCGTTCAAACGTTGCGGCGTGCTGCGCGTCAATAAGATCTCCGACCTGTTTTACATGTCCGAAGTCCTCTCCAAGCAACCCCGGCCCCAGGGCAACCGCCTCACCATCATCACCAACGCTGGCGGCCCGGGCGTGCTCGCCACTGACGCCTTGCTAACTACGGGCGGCGCTCTGTCCGAAGTCTCCAAAGAGACCATGGACGAACTGAACAAATTCCTTCCCCCGGTCTGGAGTCACAACAACCCGATTGACGTGATCGGCGACGCCAGCGCCGATCTTTACGCCAAGACCCTGGAAATCGCCGGCCGCGATCCGAACAGCGACGGCCTGCTGGTGATTCTCACGCCGCAAGCCATGACCGATGCCACGGCCACCGCCGAGAAGCTCAAAGCGTTTGGCCACATCGAAGGCAAACCTGTTCTCGCGAGCTGGATGGGCGGCGATGAAGTCGCAGCAGGCGAGGCGATTCTCAACCGCGCAAATATCCCGACCTTCGCCTACCCCGACACTGCCGCCACCGTGTTTACCTCGATGTGGCAGTATTCTGAAAACCTTCGCGCGCTCTACGAGACGCCGATGCCATCCGCCGATCCGGCTGACATGGCCTCCGGACGCGCCAAGGCCAACACCCTCATCGAAGCCATCAAGAAGACCGGCCGCACCATCCTCACCGAGGCCGAATCCAAAGACCTCCTCATCTGTTACGGCATTCCGACGGTCGTGACGAAAATCGCCAAGACCGAGGCCGCAGCGGCCAAGCTCGCCAAAGAAATCGGATTCCCCTCCGTCCTGAAGCTTTACTCCGAGACCATTACCCACAAGACCGACGTCGGGGGCGTGCAGTTAAACCTCAAGGACGAAGCCGACGTTCGCAAAGCTTTCAACGACATTAAGACCTCCGTCACCGAAAAGAAAGGCGCTGAGCACTTCCAGGGTGTAACGGTTCAGAAGATGATAAAGCTCGCCGACGGGTACGAGATCATTTTGGGCAGCAGCATCGACTCGCAGTTTGGTCCGGTGCTCCTCTTCGGCATGGGCGGCCAACTTGTCGAAGTGTTCAAGGACAAAGCCCTTTCCCTGCCGCCACTCAACACCACCCTGGCCAAGCGCATGATGGAGCGCACCAAAATCTATCAGGCTCTCAAAGGCGTGCGCGGTCGCAAGCCGGTGGACCTGGTTGCGCTAGAGAAACTCATGGTCGGCTTCAGCCAGCTCGTGGCCGAACAACGTTGGATCAAGGAAATTGACATCAACCCCCTCTTTGCGTCTGGCGACGACCTGGTGGCCCTGGACGCCCGCGTCATCCTGCACGATCCCAAGACCACCGAGGACCAGTTGCCCAAGCTTGCCATCCGCCCGTATCCCACCCAATACATCGGCGAGTGGAAGATGAAGGACGGCAAGAAGGTGACCATCCGCCCCATCCGCCCCGAGGATGAACCGCTCATGGTGAACTTCCACGAGGGTCTCTCCGAACGCAGTGTTTACCTGCGTTACTTCAGCCCGCTCAAATTGCAGCAGCGCGTCGCCCACTCCCGTCTGACCCGCATTTGCTTCAACGATTACGACCGCGAAATTGCGCTCGTCGCCGAGGAGCACGGCCCGAAAGGGGAGCCTCAGATCATTGGCGTTGCCCGCCTCAGCAAACTGCATAGCACCAACGCGGCTGAGTTTGCGGTTGTTGTGATTGACAAGTGGCAGCACAAGGGCCTGGGCACCGAACTCACCAACCGCCTCGTGCAGATTGCGAAAAACGAGAAGCTCGACCGGCTCATCGCCTACACCCTCCGCGAAAACAAGGAGATGCAGAACATGTGCAAGAAGGTGGGATTCAAAGTCCGCATCCCGGTCGGCGAATCCGAGAGCATCATCGAGATGGATCTGTGATCTGGGGTTTTGACCTTTCAACCGTTGCGCGGCGCAGCTCTACGAGCCGCGCCGCGACGAGCCGGACTTCCGGCAGACTGGGCGGGGCGTTGCTACGAAACAGTTCGCCATACTTGATGGCTGCGGCGATGTCCTTCCGGTTGCAGGCGATCTCGAACAGTGCCGAATAGGCGATGGCGGCGTTGGTCGGGGACCGGGCGGCCTGCTCGTAATCCTGGCGGGCGGCGTCGAGGTCGCCCATTTGGAGGTGGGCGTAACCGAGAGCCAATCCAGCTCGAGAGTTGGTTTGGATGGTCAGCGCTTCGTGGAGCAGGGGCATGGCGCGGTCGTAATCCTTGAGCCACACGAGCGACCAGCCCTTCAAGAAAATGCCTTCGGGGTTCCGCGGGCTCAGTTGAAGGGCTTGGTTGGCCATGTCAAGGGCGTTGGTAAAGTCGGCCAGCAAGATGAGCTGGTTCCCCAACCGCAGGGCGATGTCAACCTCGCGGGGAGCAAGGGATTGCGCGCGCGCATACTCCCGAACTGCCTGCCGAGGCAATCCCTGGCTGGCAAAGATGGCGCCCAACTTACACAAGACACTGGGATCATCGACGGGGCCGTCGGTGACGAGCAGATGCTCCCAGGATCGGCGTTTGCCAAGCCGCCTCTCGATTTGCTCGATGGATTGGAGGACGGCGGGTTTATGGGCTTGGAGATCTTGGTTGAATTCCCGATTGATCTGCGCCGCAGCATTGTCCGGGTTTAACTGAAGGGCGAGCGCGAAGGCGTCGGCTGCCTCGCTGAGCAGGCCGTCTCGTTCGAGGTCAACGCCCCATGTGTTGAGGGCTCGCGAATACCAACTTCCAACCGTCGCCGACCGAGCGTCAGGCTCCGGCCCCAGATACGCCGTCGGGTGCGGCCCCCGCCCCGAGCCGGCCGGGGCGAGTTGCTCCGGCAGCGGGATGCGACGGATCAACTCGGGCATCGGTCCCGCAGCAAATGCCCCCCAAAATGACCGGTTCTCCGCCAGAACCTCGGGCGGCAGCGGGACGTTCTTCAAATTATTTGCAGGGCAGGGTTTGAACTGGTAGAACAAGCCGTGTGGTTGGAGGGAGAAAGACTCGCCTACGTAACTGTAGAACGGGTGCAGACAATAAACCTCCCGCGCGGCCGCGAATCCGCGCAGCCAGGCAACCAGGACGACCGGGTTGGTCAGGTCCCTGGCCATGCGGAAGACCGGTGGGGCCAGGTGGAATTCAGGGTGTTTCTTTTGTTTGAACGTGAAGTAGTCCGGATCCTGGGCCAGCAACGAGACATCAATCGGCAGGTAGGCGTTTTGTTGGCCGCGGCGGATCAAGGTGGTCTCCAGGCAGAGCAGTTGAAACGAGCCCTCGCCCGCAAGCACGGCCCCAGCGGGCGGGAGGGATTTTTCAAGTTGGGCGGTATAGTTTCCAAAGGCGCCCGTTCGGTTCCAGAGAATATAGGGCAGACTCTTGCAGAGCATCAGCCCCAGCACGACCACCAGCAGCGGCCAAAATACAAAAGCCGGAGCGCGCCTGGCAAACCGTCTCAGCAGGCCGCTCCGACGCCGCATGTCGCGCGGTTGGCTTGCAAAGACCAGGAGGAAGTAGCCGCTGAAATAGCCGGCGTTCAACGCCGCCAGGTAATAGAGTGGCAGACAGGGAAAACCGATGCTCAACCGGCGCGGGCTGAGCGGCAAATCCAGCACCGCCCACAGACAGACAATCAGGAAAAAGCCGTGGAGACAGTGAAACATGCCAGCCACCAGCTTATCAGCAGACCTGGCGCCACCCACAGGGCTGCCCCATTGAATGGTCATAAACAGGAATGGCAACACCGAAGCCAGACACAACAGGAGGACAGTTCCTTTTGAAACGCCCAGCAAGAAGGTCTTGTAAGTTCGGAGGGTCAGATGCAGGGCCTGCCAGGGATTGATCTGCGCGTTGTCCGCCAAACTTGCCATCAGGGGCAGCAACAGGAGCAGGCACAGCCCCGCCAGAAAGCAGCCCAGGCTCGCCGCCCAAAGAGACAAATTGAAAGGCTGCATCGCCTGGCGGAAGCGCGTGAACCTGGAAAACTCGCGATCATTGAATCGCTTGATCATTCGCTCCAAAACCCGCCGTCTAAATGGGTTGGCGCGCGAGGCCCAAACCGCCACCGGGAAAAAAAGCGGCCCAAAAGGGGCCATCGCCCAGTTGTTCGCCACCGCCAAGCCATAGACCAAAGCGAAACGCAGCAGCCACGCGTTGTTTCCGTCTGCGCGAAATTCAAGCAGGCACCGCACCAAAAACGCGAACAGCAACAGGTCGAACATCTCGCCCGTCGCTACAACGGCATTCTCCCAGAAACTCAGTTGCAAGCCGCAGACCAGCACCGCCAAGGTCGGCGGGAGCCACGCCTTCCGGACAGAGAACAACGAGACCCCTTCCTGCAGCCTAAGCCGCTGGGCTTCGGTTCGGTCGCAGGGCAGCAATGTCACCGAACGGGCCAGCCACGCCAGACTCAGCGCGGCGCAGCCGGCGGCGAACAAATTCAACGCCGGCGGAATCCAGGCTGCCGGCAACCATCGGAAAGGCATGGTAACCAGGAGCGTGAGCGGTCCAAACATCTCGACCCGCGAGTTGAGGCCGCAGACGTTGCTGATCAGCGCCAGGCTCTCCGGGGAGACCCAGTGGTTGAGCGTGAGCAAATAGACCGCCAACATCCCGACCGCTAGCAGCCAAGGCAGAACAAACCTCACGAAACGAACCGTAGTGTTGCTATCACCGTTGTCTGGCATTTCACCGCATATTTCAGCTTATCGCCGCGACGGGAGCAAGAGTCGAAATGCAGCAATATGCAAACCGCGATCTGGTTAAAACCTGACCCACGTTTGGTTTTTGTGTCCTTGCCAGGCGTTTTGTGGCAAATTGACCCTCATGATTCAATGCCCGAATGGTGTCGTTCTGCGTCTTTCGGCAGTGTGCCTGCTGCCCCTGCTCGGCTTGACGGGGACTTCCGCCATCGGTGCGCCGGTCGAGCTTCGAGTGGGAACAGCCGGCCATGCATTTGACCATCTCGGATCGATTGGCGACCAGGCCGAAGCGGCAGCCGCCAGTGGGGCGAGTATCATTTATGTGACCGGGCTCGGGGCGCTGGGCTACCAGGGCCTGCCTCCAGCTCAGGAAATCGACAGACAACGAAAGGCCACGGCGGCTTATCTGCTTAAGGCCAGACACCATGGCATCCGCCTCGCCTTGGGTTACGTCTGCGCGACCTCACTGGTCAACATGGACGCCTTCGACCGAAACTGGAGCAAGGAATTTCGCGCTCGCTTCCACACGCCGCCCGCCACCTGGCGGCAGCAAGACCGCGATGGCAATCCCCTGCCCTCCTGGTACGGTGGCCAGTACACCCCTGCCTGCATGAATAATCCGGATTGGCTGGCTTACGAGCGATTCGTTGTGCGTCAGCAATTGGAATCAGGCTGCGACGGGATTTTCTTCGACAATCCGACCGTTCATCCCCAAGGCTGTTTTTGCCCATACTGCATGGAGAAATTCGGCTGCTTCCTCCATCACGAAGGCTTTAAGCATGTGCGGGCCGGCTCCCTGACCGGCTTGCGGAAGCTCGCTCAAGACCACCCGGATTTGTTCATGCAGTTCCGCTGCACCATCGCACGCGATTTCCTGGCGGATATGCGCCTCTGCGCTCGCGCCATCAAGCCCGGCGCGCTCGTGACCGCCAACAACAGCCTTAACTCCTCCGATGTCCTCTACGCCCAATGCCGCAACTACGCGTACAACATTCACGAACTGAGCCGGGCGGAGGACTTCGTGGTGGTGGAGGACATGTCCAGCCAGCCGCGGATGTTGCCGGACGGGCGCAGCATCGAATACGGCCCGACCTACAAGCAACTCCAGGCCATCAGCCACGGAAAACCCCTGGTCGCCGTGACCCTGGCAGAGGGGGATTATCACACGCCGCCCAACCTCGTGAGGCTCGCGATGGCGGAGGCCGCCGCCAATGGGGCTTCTTACCTCTCATGGCCAACCTGGCCGGAAAACGAACGCGCGCGAATGGCTGCCGCCATCCGGCCGCAGGCCGAGTTCCTTCGCAGCAACGCCGACCTGTTGAACGACGCAGCGCCGCGGCGCGATGTCGTTGTGTTCTTGCCGTTTCGCAATTGGCTAAAAACGTCCCGATGTCGGATCTCCAATCTCGCGGCGGAACTCACCCGCGCCAACATCCAGTACGAGGTGATTTGCGAAGATGCCTTGCGGTTGACGTCCTTGCGCCGAACTCAGGTTCTGCTGGTGGATTCCCTGGCTGATCTCACTCCGACCGAAGGGAAAGTGCTGAACAAATTCCGCGCGGCCGGAGGAACGGTTATGACGGCCGACGCGGCGGATTGGCTGGCCCAACTTCAAAAGGCAATCACCCGCAAGTCGGTGCTCGTTCATGGCCCGCCCACGGTGCGTGCGGCAGTTCGTGATCAACACAACCGGACAATCCTTCACATGTTCAACCTCGACATCCAGCGCCTTTCCTCTTTTGAAGACAAGGTCACTCCCGTGCGGAACTTGCATATTGCCGTGCGGGTTCCATTGAAGCGCGTTCGATCCGTCCGTGCGCTGACGGCCGATGCGGGCGGCGCAGGAAGAGTGCTGGAATTCTCTGCAACGGCCACCGAGGGGCAAACTTTGGTCGAAACTTCGCTCCCCCAGTTGGATGTCGGTGCCATTCTGGTCGTCGAGTGAAGCTGGGCGCTCAGTTGTACTGCCTATTCAGGTTTCAAATCACGCGACATAAGGTCGCGCACGGCTTGCGCGACATTCTTGCCTTGGTAGAGCATGGCATAAACTTCATCAACCACGGGGGTGACGATCCCGTGTTTGCGAGCCAATTGATAGGCCGAGCGGGTGGTAGGGTAACCTTCGGCGACGGCTAACCTGCTGGCCGCGATGTCGGCGGGTTTTTCGCCCTGGCCAACCCGTTCACCGAAACCGCGATTGCGGCTGTGCATCGAGAAACAGGTCACCATGAGATCGCCCAAGCCGCTCAAGCCCGTGAACGTCTCGCCTTGCGCGGCACAAGCGACCCCCAACCGGCGGATTTCAACAATCGCGCGCGTCACCAAAGCGGCCTTCGAATTGTCGCCAAACCCAAGCCCATCACCGACACCCGCCGCGATGGCGATAACGTTCTTTAACGCGCCTCCCAACTCGACGCCAAGCAGATCCGTGCTGGTATAGACACGGAACGTGGGCCGATTAAAAAGCTGTTGCACCTGGCTGGCAGTGGCCGCATCGAGGCTCGCCGCCACAATTGCCGTGGGAATGTCACGCGCGACTTCAATCGCAAAGGTAGGCCCCGATAGCGCCGCGCATTTTGCCTTCGGGGCGGTTTCGGCCAGAATGCCACACATGGTCAGGCCGGTATCGTATTCGATCCCCTTGGTCACGCTTACAATAAAGCCTGTGTAGTCGGCCAAATGGCGGGTGACCTGGCGAAACGGTTGCGATGGCACAGCCACGACGATGCCGTCCGCACCTGCTATCGCGCGCGCCAAATCGGCCTCCAGAATGATGTCACGTGGCACCTCGATCCCCGGCAGAAACCGCTCGTTGCGCCCAGCCTGGCGAATTTCCTCCAGCCACCCGGCGATGTGCCCCCAAAGTGTGACCTCGTGTTTGCCTTGGTGAAGCAAGCGTGCCAGGGCGGTGCCCCACGCGCCAGCGCCGATGATAGTAATTTTCATCTCAAAGTGCCTGCTTAGAACTGTTGCTCTGTGTCCGTCTGTGGTTGCATTGAATGGTTACGGGTTCGGCGCTCTCGCTGGCGGGGTGCGCTTCAAGTTAATGCGATTCTCCGTGCCATTGATCAAGCGTTTGATGTTCGCCTTGTGTTTGTAAACCGCCAAGGCCGCCAGCGCCGTCGTGACGATAATTAAGGTTGGACTGGCCCCGGTGAACCACACGGCGAAGGGCAGGACAAATGAGGCGGAAATCGAGGCGAGCGAGACGTAGCGGCTCATCGCGAAAACCACGACCCACACGCTCAGAATGATCAGCAATGGCAAAGGCACGAGAGCAACCAGCACACCAGCAGAGGTGGCGATGCCTTTGCCACCCTTGAAGTGGAGCCAACAGGTGTAATTGTGGCCGAGAATCGCCGCGATGCCAGCGCAAATTGCGAACCACTCCCTCGCTTGCGGATCTGCCGCCGAAGATAGCCAGCCGCAAATTAGCCGCCCTGCCACTGCGACTGCAAGCCAGCCCTTCAAAGCGTCGGCGAGCAAGACGGCGATGCCGGCCGGTTTGCCGAGAACGCGCAACACGTTGGTGGCGCCGATATTCCCGCTGCCGACCGTCCGGATGTCGATACCGCGGGACTTTGCAACCAGGAAACCTGTCGGGATCGAGCCCAGCAGATACGCTGCAACAACAACCAGAATGCAACCAACAAACGACACAACACTATTGTATGAGTCTAAAGTCCCAAGTTGGAAGTCGAAAGTTTGCCGAAGCCGGCTAAAGCCAGCGCTCCGTTCCTTCGGCCCCTGCCACCTGCCACCTGCCACCGCCATCGGGTTTAAGCCAAAACGCCAGGAAATAATCCATTGACGACTTCGGCACTGTCTCGCAGGGTGGTCTTGCAATGACCGAGAACAAAAGCCAATTCTCCCTTGCCCGCGCAGCGTCAAACTCGTTGCGCTCGACCGCATCCTGTCCCGGTATGGCGCACAGGCAACAGAGGTTCGCAGCCTGCTTCGTGACAATCTGGCTGCGGCAATCGACCGTTACTGGCCCGAGAAAGGGATCCGGCCAACCGGCAAGAAACCAAATCCCGACGAAAGCATTGATGCCGAGGGGTCAATGCTATTAAAGCTATCGCCGCAGGACGAAGCTCAACGCCGGCTGCAATCGGACGCACTGCAAATCTGGAACGACCTTGCCCAGTCGCGATGGCAACTGATCGAGCAAACCCATATCAGTCTGCCGATGCCCTTCCTGGTGGTTCTGGTATTCTGGCTTGTGATACTCTTTATGAGCTTCAGTCTATTCGTGCATAGTAACGTCACCGTGACGACCATGTTTGTTTTGTGCGCATTGTCAGCCTCGACAGCGATCTTCCTACTCTTGGAAATGGGGAGTCCATCCGAAGGCTTCATGAGAGTCTCGGGGGATCCGTTGGTGCGGGCTTATTTGATACTTGGAAAATAAACATGCCACTCCTACGGAGTTAATTTCACCTGGCCTCATTCTGGACACAGAGCAAAAGGCTGGCGGCTATCTCTCCGTTATCTCTGTTATCTTCTGTTCAAACCCGAGTCAACAATTCCGCACGGAGTCGGAGGCTCCGTGGACCGGGAGGTCGGAGACCTGCCCTACCCCCGGGAGCAGCGTCGGCAGGTCTCTTGCTCTTGCTCTTGCTCTGACCCTGCACATCGTCGGAGACTCGGGAGGTCGGAGACCTGCCCTACGCCCCCTCAAAATAAGACTCGGCAGGGTAACAAACCCAGGGCGGATTCAAGAACCTGCAAAATCGTAGCCGCCGACGGTAGTCGGCGCACTTTTCCTCGATTATCGGAGTGTTAGCGCCGACTCCCGTCGGCGGCTACGATTTCTTGAAACCACCCCGTAACAAACCCGGCAGAAGCCAATTTGTCTGGCGCTTGAGTTTGTTTTCTGCGGTAATCTCCGCCGTCGGCTATGCCAGTCCAATATAAAGATTATTACCAGAGCCTCGGCGTGCCTCGCACCGCGAGCGATACCGAGATCAAGAAGGCCTTTCGCAAGTTGGCGCGTGAGTTCCACCCCGATGTGGCCAAGAACAAGAAACAGGCCGAGGAGAAGTTCAAAGAGATCAACGAGGCCTACGAGGTCCTGGGGGACTCGGTCAAGCGCACAAAGTACAATGAGTTGGGCGCGAATTGGCGTTCGGGTGCGGAATTCCGTCCGCCCGGCGGTTGGGAAAACTTCGCGCAGGAGCGGGCTTCCGGGGGTCGGAGATCACGCGGCCAGGAACAGGAGTTTCACTTCGGCGGCACCGGTTTCAGCGATTTCTTCGAGCAACTGTTTGGCTCAGCAGGCCGGCGGGAGGCGGCTGGGGCTGCGAGCCACGGAAGTTTTCCGGAAGAGAAGTCTGCGCCGGAACGGGGCAACGACATCGAGGGCGACATCCTCGTGAGCTTGGACGAGGTGATGCGCGGTTCGGTTCGCTCTGTTTCTGTGCGGCAGGGGGTTCCCTGCGACCATTGCGGCGGCACCGGCCAGCGAGCGCGGCACGTCTGCACCGCGTGCGGCGGCACCGGCCACGCGGCGAAAACCGAAACCCATCAGGTGAAAATTCCGGCGGGTGTTACCGAGGGCCAACGATTGCGCGTCGCGGGGCGCGGCGAGTCCGGAGCGGGCGGCGGAGCAGC
>Ga0194044_10001925_pt1 | contig 10495 bp, 9 predicted proteins | sample JunL4417m_MetaG_FD_155460 | JGI IMG/M metagenome (GOLD analysis project Ga0194044, IMG submission 155460) | Anoxic zone freshwater microbial communities from boreal shield lake in IISD Experimental Lakes Area, Ontario, Canada - Jun2016-L442-17m | ecosystem: Environmental > Aquatic > Freshwater >...
GTTGGAAGTCCAGCCGTCGAGGCAGACAGTTTTGGGCCTAGTGTCTGTTGTCATCATGGCTGTTGCGACATCCCCAAAAGAGCCGCGGTCCACTCCAAGGACGAGTTCGGGAATGCGTTGAAGCATTCGTTCTTTGGGTAAAGGGTTTCCAATGACACCGGTGGACATTGGAATGACGAGTTCAAGGTTAGTTCCCAAATGGTGGGCTACGGCTAGGTTAAGGTCCAGTGCATCCTGCCTTCCACCATCTCCCGTGTAGGCATTGGCATTTCCTGAGTTGATGAGCACGGCCCTACACAGACCTTTTTCCAAACATCTTCTGGTGATCTCTACAGGTGCCGCACACACGAGATTGGTCGTGGTAACTCCTGCTGCAACAGCAGGAACCTCGGCCGCTACAAGGCCCAAATCAAGCCTGTCGGAATCAGCATGTTTAATTCCCGCTGCTATAGCGCTGAACTTGAATCCTTTGATCCAATTTGTCTGTATATCCAATTCTTCTACTCCAAATCGTTTAGAAAGTTGACCCCCAGGCTCCGCAGGTCTTGAATAAGTTGTGCTCGGCCTGTGAATACCACACCGTTCATTCCTGCACTGATAGCTCCCTCTACGTTTTCCCGCAGGTCATCGATGAACACCGCACAGGACGGATCGATGTCGAACATCTTTATCGCTTTCTCATAGAATGCTAATGAAGGCTTCATTACCCCCAGATCGAAAGACAGGGCCGCACCGCGAAAAAAAGTCACTCGGGGAAAGTGTTGGATTATCCATTCATAATGCGCTTTGCAGGTATTGGATAACAGCCAGGTGCAATAATGACTCGACAGGAATTCACCGAGCGAGACCATTTCATCGTCCATCCAAAAGATGTCACACCAGATTCTGCGAAAACTATCGAAAGTCAGGTCAACTCCAAGTATGCTCGACATCCGCATCTGGAAATCCTCAAAGTCAATCTCTCCAATTTCCATTGCGAGAACGTGTTGGTGAAAAAGATCCTTGAAAGTTTCCTCGTCTTCAGACAAGAGCTTTCCAAATCTTTGAGGCAACATTGGAAGTAAACGGGAAAAAGCTTTGCCCCAATCAAATGGCACAAGCACGTTTCCAAGATCAAACAGAATGTCGGTGATGTTGCTATGGTGTTTTCGCATGGGCGAGAACTTAATTCATTGATAAGCACAAACAATCATGTCTTATTGTGCTCATGCTCCTCAGGTTCACATTTTTCAGAAATTTCATTTCGGACAAGACCTTCCTGGTGGGCGACTATACTATGCTCACACTCCTGTGCGAAATTCATGACCACTTCGCGTAGCGTCATAGCCGACTCGTGGGCCTTTTTTCTTAACATGGCCCAAAAATCGTCCAGCCTGGGAAAAGTTTCTTTTGTGAGCGTCAGGACGAGAGTGTTTCCACATTTGCAGTGCCTGTACATCATCGTAAAGGGTTTATGCATAACCTCACTGCAGTCTTCCAAACAATGTCCCTTCGCAACCGTGTCCAAGACGTATTCCGGAAAACTGCCGTAATTTTTCCCACAGGTTCTGCAAATCTTTGGAAACAGTTTTTCATCGTCGTGAAGCAGGGCAAATAGCTCAATAAACTCCGTCAAATTGGAACCTGGTTTATTGTGGTTGGGTTCTCCACAGAAGGTGCAATCCTCCATGGAACCTCCTGTCAGGAAGCTGGACCAATCCTCTGCACAGTTTTACTCGCAATCCGTTTAACAGGATCGTAAGCAATCACCTGCAGGATTATCCGCTCCGAGTCTTAAGCCATAGTTCGATTCGATCGCGTGAAAAGAAAAAAGCCACGAGAGCCGCAAGGCACACAAAGGACACTATCGCCAGTAGTGCCCAATTCTCGTCGAAAACCGCCTCACCGCCGAAGCTTAACATTACAGTTCCCGGGATTCGGCCCAGTGTGCACACCAAGACGAATGTGACGAACCCCATGGGACTGAGACCAAGCATATATGAAAGGATATCCTTTGGGAAGCCGGGAATGGTGAAAAGGATCAGTGTCACGAACGTTCCTCGGCGTTCAGTCAGGAAGTGAAACTTGTCCAGTAATTTCGGGCTTACAACAAGTTTGACGATAGGCAGCCCCACAATCCTAGCCGCGAGAAAGGCCACTACGGAACCCACGGTTAGTCCTATGGACGAATAGACCAGGTTAGGTAAGGCCCCAAATATGAATCCGCCTACCGCTCCGGTAAGCTCCCCTGGAATCGGAGCGATCACCACCTGGAAGGCCTGAATGAAAATAAAGGCTATGGGGGCCCAGGAACCCCAGCTTTCAACATAAACCCTCAGGCTTTCGCGGCTCTTGAAGATCTCCCATATTGTTTCACAGAGCGAGGCAAAACGGCCGGATATTCCCAGGAGCACGCCAATGATTCCCAAACAAGTGATGAGGATCAAGGCAATGACGAGTTGTTTCTTATCGTCTTTGTTGTTAAAATCCACTAATTTACTCCTGGTTGAGGAGCTGACGTCAAGTTAGGGTCCCATCCTAACTCTGAGGACAGGCTCTGTAAGATCTCATCTTCCATTCTTTTTATAAGGGTTTGGAATGTTTTAGAATTAACTGCAGAAACCCCTACTCCGTCATAACGAGCACAAATATTGATAAAGGTTTCCCCATCTACCAGGTCCTGCTTGTTAAAAACCCTTAACATGGGTATCGAATTCAGGTTGAGCCTTTCGAGAAGCCTTTCCACAGCAGCCAACTGGTTTTCAAAAGCAGGATTCGAGCAGTCGATTACATGGAGCAATAAGTCAGCGTCGACAAGTTCATCTAGGGTGGCAGAAAACGCTGCGACAAGTGCTTCTGGTAGGTCCTGTAGGAATCCCACCGTGTCGGTGATGATGACTTCCGTCTCTCTGGGAAATCTCAGCCTGCGACTGGTGGGGTCAAGCGTTGCAAACAGCTTGTCTTCCGACAGGACATCAGACTTTGTAAGATTGTTCAGAAGTGTCGATTTTCCAGCATTTGTATATCCCACGATAGATATAACCGGGATATTTCGTCTGTTGCGTAACTGACGCCTAAGAGTACGGCGCCGTCCAAGTTGCTCGATCTGTTTTTCAAGCAGGCCAATTCGGCTGTGAATACGTCGCCTATCGATTTCCAGGCGCGTTTCGCCGGGCCCCCGCCCGCCGATACCCCCGGTGAGGCGTGACAGGGCGTCATCCTTTTCTCCAAGTCTCGGCAGCGCATATTTGAGTTGGGCAAGTTCGACCTGTATCTTCCCTTCCCTGGTCTTGGCCCTCTGGGCAAAAATGTCTAGAATGAGCTGGGACCGATCAATAACCTTCAGGTCAGTAAAATCTGCGATAGCCTTTACTTGCGCAGGACTCAGTTCCCTATCGAAAACCATTATTCCCACTCCCTTTTGGAGGGCATCAATGACTATTTCTCTCAATTTTCCCTTGCCCACTACAAAATGGGGATCCGCTGACTCTCTTCGCTGCACAGCAGTGCCTGCAACTTCCAATCCGCTGGAAAGGGCGAGATCCGTCAATTCTGTGAGCGATTGTTCAATCTCCCAGTCTTTCCCTGAAGTTTTCCCAACCAAATAGGACCTCTCGCACGCGTCTCCGGTCGAACGGCCACTTACTGAGCGAGAAATTTCATCCTCAAGGGATTTTATAAAAAAAGTGAAGTCAAGGTCTAGTTGCGAGGGATGAATGGGATCCAGCAGTTGCCACACCTTACCTACAGGATTATCCGGGAGTAAGTGGGCTATCCGCATTAGCGTCGGTAATCCGTTTTGATCGACTCCAATTGAAGCAACCAAGTCCAGACGCAACAAAGCCAGGTCGGAAAGATCTTCCTGACTCAGCGGTTCATCCTTGAGATGGGTATGGACCAGGCGCAGACCGCGCAGCCGTCCCACGCCAACACGCCAACCGCTCAGCTTGGGGATGAGAATCGAGCGTGCGTCTCCCACCAGGACCTTGTAAACCTTCCCTTGGCGATCGATCAGGATTCCTATTTGGCGCCTGATCTCAGACGATAATTCAGTAAGGCTGCGAGAGACCTCATGAGTGACTACGCGCTCATGCGGCATTCGCCGAATAGCCAATCGTTCCAAACGGTTTCGCTGGGAAGGCTTCAGGCCCAGAATCGACCCGAAAACCACGCTCAATTTCTATCCTCTCCGATTCCTACAAATTTCTGTTTATCGAATGGAAGTGCCTTCTGTTGACGGAAGTTGGTATGAGTTATTCTTTGTCTCCTTCGGGAAGAATCTTCACCATTGCGCATTTTTCCGGATCCAAATACTTGCGGGCTACTTTCAGGACGTCCTTTGCTTTTACTTCTCCAATTTTTCTAATGTACTCGGCATCGTAATCATATCCTAGGCCATAAATCGTGTTCAAGGCCGCATTCTCTGCTCTAGACCAGGAACTCTGCAAAGCTATGAGGTGATTTCCTACCAAGTTCGTAATGGAATGATTGAGTTCCTCCTCGGCTACCGGATCGGATCTTACACGGTCAATCTCCCGGAAGAGACCACTGACGGCACGATCGGCTTTGGGAACATCGCAGGCCATATAAAAGGCGAACATTCCGGGATCCAGGCCGGGTCGGACAAAAGATGCTACAGTGTACGCTAGAGATTCTTTGTCTCTGAGTTCCAGAAATAGTCGGCCACCTTGTCCGGAAAGGATGTTGTTAAGGACTTCAAGGGGATAGCGGTCAGGATCGGAAAGAGTCGTAGTCCCGAATCCGATTGCTATGTGCGCTTTAGCCCGTGGTATTCTCACAATATTTTCTACGACTTTTTCCAGGGGCTTCTCTGCCGGTACATCGGGGGCATCCAGCTTCTTGGAAGGCATCTTTCCAAACAGTCCGTCCATGAGTTGCATTGTCTTTTGGGGATCAAAATCTCCTACGGCGGTGATGACGGTGTTGGATGGAACCGCGTAGCGGCGGTAAGTCAGCTTAAGATCATCAGGCGTAAATCCGGATACCGTTGACAGGGTCCCTTCTTTGTTGAACCCGTAGGGATTGTTCCTGAAAAGTGTCTTACTCAAAATGTTTACGGCAAAGGACACAGGACGGTCCGGCTCGGTCCTTATGCGGTTGATAATCAGTCCTTTCTCTCTCTCAAACTCCTCAACAGGAAAGGTTGGATCAGAGTGAAGGGTCGCGAGAAGGTTAAGGCCTTCATCCAAATGGCGGCTGAAGAAGCTTGCCGACAGACCGAAAGAATCATAACCGGAGAAACCTGCAAGCCTTCCTCCCATGTCTTCTACCTTTCGTGAAATTTCCACCTCTGCCATCTTGCCGGCGCCCTTGTTAATCATCTGGGCAATAAAATTCATTATGCCCTCGTTTTCTCTGTTTTCGAAGCGCTTTCCGCCAAGATGTACGATTCTGAATGAAACAACGGGATTGGAGTCGTCCGGGGCGAGTATCACCCGGATCCCATTGGACAGAGTTTGTGTGATAACCTTTTGTGAGGATTTTCCTTCGGTTGACGGGGGTTTCGAGACCGTCCCGTATGAACTTATTAAGGCTGCAAGAGATTCCATGCGGAGTTCTTCAGCCTCGCCTTCAGGTACGAGAGCAGTGATTGTTACATTAGGAGCAAAAAGATATTTCTTCACTGTCGAGGATATTTGTTCCGGGGTCACCACCTGGTTGAGAGAAAGATATTTGTCCTCGTATCCCGCGTCCCCAAGGTCTGCCTGATAGTTGCCGATGCTCCTTGCTGTTCCTTGAACAGTTTCTCGGGCATAGATGTGTTGAGATTCGATATATGTCTTGGCCCGTTCAAGTTCTTCAAGGTTCGGGGGTTCCTTGGCCAAGAGGGCCAACTCGTCCATGACGGCCCTGGTAACCGCTTCTAGGTTTTTAGAGTCTAAGGTAGAGGAAATAACCATCAGCCCAGGTTCTTTCGGCGTCAGGGCAAAAGCCGAGATGGAGTTCACCAGGCCCTTTTCCTTTTTCAGCACTTTTACAAGGCGCGAACTCTCGCGGGCTCCAAGGATATCTCCTGCGAGGTCAAGCGCGTTTACGTCATTCCCCTCCATGGAGGGTATATGAAATGCAATATGAAATCGAGTCTCTCTGGAATTCTTGTCTCGAATGAGAGAAGATCTGGTATCCGTCTGAACCGGCTCCTCTGTTCTTGGGGGCCTAAAAAATCCACTGGGTTTCAGGTCCCCTGTAAGGCGTTCAATTTCCCCTATCAACTCTGAGGCCTGGACATCCCCCACTATGAGAAGAAACATATTTTCGGTGACATACCATTTCTTGCGGAAAGATATAATGTCGTCCCTAGTGAATTTTTCCACAGTTTCTTTGAAGCCTATTATAGGGTACTGATAAGGACCTTTCACGTAAGCGGTTTTGAATAGCAATTGAGAGGCTTTTCTTTCCGGACGCTCCTGTCCCTCGAGAATTTCTTCAAGAACGACCTGTTTTTCCTTCTCCAATTCCCCAGGATCGATGACAGGTCTCAAGACTGCATCCATAAGGATATCAAGCCCCTGGGCAGTAGCACTGGACGGCACTGTGACATGAAAGACCGTTTCGTCCCAGCTTGTATACGCATTGATTTCACCGCCCAAAGCCTCAACTTCCGATGCAATTTTTCCCACTCCCCGACGTTCGGTCCCCTTGAAAGCCATGTGTTCTATCAAGTGACTGATTCCACGCTCATGCTCTGTCTCATCGGCGCTGCCCACCTTAACCCAGAACTGCATAGTAGCCACTTTGCGTGCATGGTCTTCTTTTATGAAAACCTCGAAACCGTTGGAAAGTGTAAAATGTTTCACCTTGCCCTCCATAGCATGGCTAACCACAGGGAAAATTGAAAACATCGTGAGCGCCGCAATCAATCCAAAGTTGCAAGTTACTCTAAAAAACCGGATCATTGCAATCCCCTTTCACTACTTTCGACACCAAACTGGTTGGGGTCGTCCCACCTGCCGGCTCTATTTAATGACACTATCATCAAGAAACTGTTTCCAGCAGAAACATTCAACCTCAATCTTCTTTGCCTCGAGCAATGACTCTCTGGTAGCTCGAATCTCCTGCACCACCATTTCGCTTGGGATTAGAGATGAAAACTCCCTGGTGTAGAGTTCAGCCTGTTGTTCAAGGATGGCCCTGAGAGTCTTACGATTTTCAAGGTCTACCCTCTCACCTATCTCCTTCAACAGGTCGATAACCTTGAGCTTGAGAAGCCACGGTGGGATAAACGGAACAATAACCGTATTGAGCAGGGCGTCCAGAAGGGTAAACCCTCCACCTACAGCTATTTCTACAGTAATGAGAAGCAGCGCCCAAAGGGTATAGGAACCGTAGAGCTTAAATTCTTCAAAAGAAGACAACCCCTTCCGAAAACGATCAATTTCTGATTCCAGCAGGAATTCTAATCCAGGAAAGGACTGTTCATACATGGACCGAATCTTTTCGGAATTCCACCTTGGGACATTATTCCCGGCCACTTTGCGTAAATCTTCCAGGGCCGGATTCGATGAGAGCAACTCCGCTGTCTCGAAATTGAATTTTGATAGAGCGACTTCCAAAGGTACGAGTTTGGCCGCGGAAAGAGTCGCCTCGAAGTCTTGCACCAGGATTTTTTTTTCGTCAGTAGTGTCTAAGACATTTCCGGAGACGGAAACAAAAAAGTTTTGGAACTCGTGAAAGATTTTTCTCACTGCATTCCGAACCATCATCCTGGGGACAAATAGAATATCGTATTTACGGAGCAGTCTCTGGAGCCGATTTCTAATCCGGATCTCGAGATCCGAGGACAAAATCTCCTCCAATCGGCTTTCCATCTCTTCTGATACCGAGGATAGTATGCTCTGGATTTGAGTATTAACCGATAGAATCCTGTCTGTCTGGACAAGAATTGATTTTTCCAAATCCTCATGGCTCTCTATGGATCTGTCAAGAAGCCGGCCACACTCTTTGCTGCGGATTTTTTCCCATACGCCCTTCCTGGCGTCATCCTGAAATAGTTCTGAAAACTCGGGCCGATCCCTCAAACCCGTAATATAATCTGGGGATGGCTCCATCCTTCCTACCCGGCACGTTTGGATTTCGTTTCCCCAGACTCGAAGCGAGGATCTAAAGTTGTTATAGGCTTCATCTGAAATAGCCTTGTTCATAACAAAAATAGTTTTCTTGCCCCAGGATCGGGCACGTTCCATAACGTCCCGTCCCACCATATCTCCGTATTTCTCCTGAGAGGTAATTAATATCAAAATGTCACTAATCATAAAGAAATTATCTGCAATCAAGCGGTTGGAGATCTCCACGCTGTCGAAATCCGGAGTATCAACCAGGATGATGTGTTTTAATTCTTCGCAATCATGAAAGAAAACTGTAGCGTTTCTCTCTCCTTGCTCCTCAAAACATGGACAATCGGAAAGTTCTTGGGCGGCTTCTTCGTGCGCGAGAACGATGGCCTTGACAGTGCAAGGACGCCGAACTCCTACTTCGCTGATCTTGCGGCCCGCCAAAGAATTAAATAGCGTGCTCTTGCCGGTTCCGGTCCCCCCCATCAGGCACAATATCAAAGGGAAATCGTCGAGTAGGTTTGATTTCCAGTTGAGAGCCCTTAATAGCTTCTCCGTGTCGATACGTTTTTCCTCCAACGCATCGTAGTCCATCAACCTGGAATCAAGAGAAAAATTAACCGGCAAATAGCTTCGAGGGATTTTCATCAGAGATGTCTCGAACCGACAAGAATTCGGTGAATTGGATAAAGAAGATGAAAATAGATCAATTTTCTTGCGATTCGATAAGCTTTCTGATTGCCGGTGGAATAAAGATACCATCAAGGTTGAGCTTGTTCAATGATTTGGCGAGAATACTGATTTTTCGACGCTGAGAGTCCCTTCTGTTGATGATTATCATGGGCTTGCCCGCGAGTTTACAATAACCGCCATCGCTTCTCACACCGGTTTGACATAGATTTTCGTACCTGAGTGCGACTCCCAATCGAAGGGCAATTTCCTCGAGATGTTCCAGGAGCATCATTTCAGTCATACAGGCGTGCCTCACACTTTCTACTCATAAGGAAATCGCTTAATTCTCTCACAGCCTAATGTCAAGAAAAAATGGACCACATGGCGGTCGAACAATCGGGCGACACAGGAATTCAATTTCCAGTGTCTTACAATTTGTCTTGACAATTCAAGTCAGTATTTATAACATTCCGCAATCCTTTATTGTAGTTTCAACCTATTGAACCTTTATTATTTTTTGGAGGGTGTCAACATGTCCAAAGCTGAACTTGTAACCAGGATTGCGGAAAAAGCAGGCATCACAAAGAAGTCTGCTCAAGCGGCTCTGGGTGCACTCGTAAGTGCAATTCACGAATCTCTTAAGAAAGCCGATGGGAAAATACGCATCTCCGACATCGGTACATTTAAGGTTGTTCAAAGAAATTCCCGCAAAGGAGTTAATCCTAGAACCGGGAAAAGTATAACAATTCCAGCAGGCAAAGTCCCACGCTTCACATCTGCGAAAGCACTCAAAGACTCGGTTAAAAGAGCTTAGTCCAGCTTTTATACAGGAATGCAACATGAACAAATCAGATCTCATTGTGTCAGTGGCCAAGGAAGCGGAGCTTCCTTTGAGGAAGGCAGAGGAAATTGTCAATCTTGTTTTTGATACCATGTCCAAGGCTCTTGTCGATGGGGATAGAATCGAAATCCGCGGCTTCGGATCATTTATGGTCAAAGAGTATAAAGGCTACACGGGCAGAAATCCAAAGACAGGGCAACAAATTTCAGTGACCGACAAGAAACTTCCTTTCTTTAAGACAGGTAAGGAGCTGAAGGAGAAGGTCGACTCGGCCGAATAATCAGATCAAAGTTCACCCGGTAACAGATATTTGTTGACGGGTGAACTCCTCCACAGGCAATCGTAGATACGGGTAATATTGGTGGGGGAGCCGGATCTTGTCTTGTCTCGGGGGGATAATTTATTATTTTTATTGCCCCACAAATCTTTTCATTTGAAACAACATTTATGAGATATTAGGAGATACGGACTCTAGCGGGAGTAGTGCGATGGCGCTGGATCTCGGCTATGGGTGCTTTCCATGTCGGAATGGTCATCTTGAAACGAGCCATATTTCTCAGAAGAGAGGTCTTAAAGGAGGTAGAAGGATGCTTAGACACAAGTATGTCGTAGTCATTCTCGTCGTTTTATTGGCGCTGTTCCAGGTGCCTTTTTCACTTGGCGCGGATGAGAAAATCATTAAGATCGGGGCTATATATCCCATGACCGGTCGTCCCGGGCTGTACGGCCTAGATTCAGTTGATGCTGCGGAAATGGCGATGGAAGAGATAAATTCCAAAGGAGGAGTGGCCGGCTATAAGCTGGAACTGCTCAATACCGACAGTAAGCTGAAGCCCGATTATTCTGTGAGAGTTGCCAAACGCTACATAGACGAGGACAAGGTCCACTTCCTCTTCGGGGTAGTGAGTTCCGGAGTGGGATTAGCAGTGAC
>Ga0194044_10001926_pt1 | contig 10494 bp, 10 predicted proteins | sample JunL4417m_MetaG_FD_155460 | JGI IMG/M metagenome (GOLD analysis project Ga0194044, IMG submission 155460) | Anoxic zone freshwater microbial communities from boreal shield lake in IISD Experimental Lakes Area, Ontario, Canada - Jun2016-L442-17m | ecosystem: Environmental > Aquatic > Freshwater...
CCAGCATGCTGGGCTTTTTTATTGTGGTGCTTAAGGCCATAATGTCAAAATGATAAATAACATCCCTCACACAATCAGACCCCTCAAGGTAACTGATATTCCACAACTCATAGACTGCGTAAGGCGCTGCTATGGAGATAGCTATCCTTTTCATGAAATGTATGATCCGGTAGCTCTGCAAAAAATGGTGGATGATAAATTAATGCACTCCGTGGTTGCCATTCATGCAGATGGTCATCTGATAGGTCATTGCGCACTTACTTTTGACAGCGATAACAACACCTCCCCAGAAGCTGGCAAGATGATTGTTGATCCAGATTTTCGTGGTCATCATATTGCCGAAGAGATGGCAAAAGTTCGTATTGATATTGCTAAGCAATTAGATTTAGTAGGATTTTGGACTGACTGCGTTACTAATCACCCTTATAGCCAAGATGAAATGATTGCATTTGGCGCGCAAGAGACCGGGATATTGCTAGGCGCCTCCCCTTCTCGAGAAATGGCTGGCTTGCAAAACTTTACTGATACTCGCATGTCATTCCTATCTTGCTATCTCCCACTAAAAGAAAATATCAACACGATTTACCTCCCCCAAAATCACTTCGATTTTGTAAATGATTTAGCTACGAGGGTGAATGTCAAAAGAAAGATTGCGATATCCAATAGCTTGGGATCCGGTAAATCGGTATATAGCGTCACAGTAAATCCTGCGACCCAAATGGCTAATTTCAAGGTGCAGCATATCGGCGAAGACTTTTCCTCAGCGATGAGTGCTGAGCTTGCAAAACTCGACTCACAGAACCTAGCTTTTACGATGCTGAACCTGCCTATATCTCAAGAGGCTGCTGCTTTAGCCTTTTCTCAGCTTGAAGAGATGGGGTTCTTTTGGGGTGCCTGGCTCCCTAATTATTCGGCTCAAGGCGATGTAATCCGCCTGCAAAAACTACATGAGTCCATCAACGTAGATGAGATCATTTGCGCAAGAGCTCAGGGTGAGGAAATTAAAAAATATGTTATTTCTGAATGGAATCGGGTAACGCCTAAAAATGAGTAAGGCAATGACAACGGTAATGATTAAATCAATCTGAATTGTTTTAACAAACCTTTTGCATGCTGATACTGGGCCTCATCTTGCAAATCATCCCAGGCTAATGCGGGTGACTTTGGCATTAAGCAATTTAAACGCTCCATAGATTCTGATTTCTTAGCTTGAGATACCTTCAGTTTTGCAAGTAATTGATCAGCTAAATCTGGGCGATTGCAAATTAGGACTGCATCACAGCCAGCATTGAGTGCCAACTCAGCACCCTTTACGACTGAGCCCGCAACACTGGCCCCCTCCATTGATAGATCGTCACTAAAGATCACACCCTCAAATCCCAGCTCCTGGCGCAGGATTGAATGCAGCCAGACACTAGAAAACCCTGCGGGATTCTTATCTACCTTGGGATAGATGACGTGAGCAGGCATGACTGCTGCCAGACTCAGATCTAACCACTCATAAGGCTTGGCATCATCATTCAAAATTTCAGTCAAGGAACGCTCATCTACCGGAATCGCTACATGAGAATCTGCTTCTGCCCAACCATGCCCCGGAAAATGTTTACCGCAATTAGCCATATCAGCTAAACGCAACCCCTCATTTAGACTCTTTGCCAAGGCAAACACAATTTGTGGATCACGACTAAATGAACGATCGCCAATCACTCCGCTACGACCAAAGTCTAAATCAAGAACAGGTGTAAAACTGAAGTCCACACCACAAGCCCGCAGCTCAGCAGCCAATATATACCCGCAAGCAGTAGCTGCCGCCATCGCAAGCGCTGCTGATTCAGCGGCATGGGTCGATTGACTCTTGGCACTCCATAGCTCACCCAGCTTTCGCATTGCTGGAAGATGGGTAAAGCCATCAGTCTTGGCGCGCTGCACTCTCCCGCCCTCATGATCAATTGAAATGAGTACATCAGGTCGTAGCTTTTTGATCTCAGCAGTGAGTTTGGTAAGCTGCTTGCGATTAGCAAAGTTTCTACCAAACAAAATAACGCCACCTGTCAAAGGATCTCGGATACGACGACGATCTTCGGCATTTAATTCAAGGCCTACAACATCTAATGTGACTGGGCCTGGATACATAGTGGATTTACTCATTTCTTCCTCTTAATCTTGTTTACTTCTGAATTTATTTTTGAGTAACGATTACATGGGCAATGGCCATATCCTGCTCATCACTTACAGTAACCTGTGCTTCCCAATTTTTTTCCGCCATAAACTGAGCCAGAGCACCCAAATAAGAAGTAACAGGCTTGCCACTGGGTTCATTTAAAGTTTGTAATGAGCGCCAAGTCATTGGCATTCTCATTCCTAGGCCAATTGCCTTAGAAAAGGCTTCCTTAGCCGCAAAGCGTGTCGCCAAGAATGCAATCCCTCGCTTATGATTTCTGGCAAGGCGCTGTTTAAATACCAACATCTCATCAGGGCCCAAAATTCTCGCTGCCAGACGACCATTGGTGCGGTCATAAGCTGCTTGTAAGCGCTCAATCTGAAGAATGTCTGTGCCGATACCGATGATCATTTGGATTATTTCGCTCTTGCTTGAGCCATTAAGGATTTCATATCAGTGATGGCTTTTTGCCAACCCTTAAAGATTGCTTCAGCCACAATCGCATGCCCAATATTTAGTTCAGATAACTCAGTGATAGCTGCAACGGGCATCACATTACCTTCATGTAGCCCATGCCCAGCGTTCACTCTTAATCCAATACTTTTCCCAAATTGAGCCGCCTTACGAATACGCTCCAATTCTGTCACCTGGTCCGCACCCGATAAGTCCGCATAACGACCAGTGTGCAACTCCACAACCGTAGCCCCAGCATCTTTTACAGCCTGAATTTGTTTTTCTTCTGGATCAATAAAGAGCGATACCCGAATGCCCGCCGCTTGCAGTTGCTTTGTCGCAGCCTTCACTGCTGCAAAATGCCCTGCTACATCTAGACCACCTTCAGTGGTCACTTCCTCTCGCTTCTCAGGGACTAAGCACACATCATGTGGCTTTACCTTACAGGCGATCTTGATCATTTCTGGGGTCACTGCGCACTCGAGATTCATACGCGTTTTGATGAGTGGGCGTAGCGCTAATAGATCAGCATCTTTAATGTGACGGCGATCTTCGCGCAAATGCAGGGTAATTAAATCTGCGCCAGCTTCTTCAGCCAATTGCGCTGCCTTAATAGGATCTGGATAAACCGTACCACGGGCATTACGTAATGTGGCTACATGATCGATGTTGATACCGAGTTCTAGGGCTGTCATGACTGTAGATTACTAGATTTTTTTAAGATCAATCAGAATTTGTCTTGTGGTCAAGACTTGGTCTTGCAGATGCAAACCCAGGAGATAGCGCATGAGCTGCTTACTCTCCGATAATGTGTCTGGATCAGAAAAATCTCCAGCTGCAATTGCGAGCAGGGATTTACCGGTCAATATCGGCCAATGCCCTGGATCATCATCCTGGGCTGGACGAACACCGCGCTCAGGTTGGTAGACATACCGAGTCTTAGCATCAGGCAACTCATTAGTTTCTACACAGCGATCCAAAGCAGCCGCATAACCGGTTTCCTGCAAGAGTGATAACTCAAATGGGCGCAAGATCTCTTCTAGGCCTTTAGATTCAAACTCAAGATTTGATAAAGCATTGATCGTTTCTGTATAACGATCATAGAGTTTTTCGTAATCGTCCTCACGCGCTAAAAACTTGACGAGTAATTCATTGAGATAGAAGCCACACAGCAGTGCATCGCCAACTAATGAAGGCATCCCACCCACCCACTCAGACTTTGTCAGCGTGCGTAACTCTGACTTACCACTCCAAGAAACTAAAAGCGGCTGAAAGCGTTGTAATACAGGGCGCAATGTCGAGTGTGGGCGCTTTGCGCCTTTAGCAATTAAAGCCATGCGACCATATTGCCGCGTGAAGACATCCAGAATTAAGCTAGTCTCTTTATAAGGGATGCTGTGCAATACAAAAGCAGGCTCGTCAGCAACGCGAATCGAGGCCATCAGAATTTATTCCAGACCCTGCGCCCGTAATTCAGCGCGATCATCAGCCCAACCCCGTTTTACTTTGACCCAAGTCTCTAAAAAGACTTTGCCATCAAAGAGCTTTTCCATATCAATGCGGGCATCCGTTGAAATCTTCTTTAATCGATCACCCTTTGCACCAATAATCATGGCTTTGTGGCTATCGCGATCGACCAAAATAGTTGCAGCGATACGGCGCATCTTGCCATCCATCTTAAATTGATCAATCACTACTGTGCTGGTGTACGGCAACTCTTCACCAGTAAAGCGAAAGACCTTCTCACGCAGAATTTCAGCGGCAAGAAAGCGTTCGCTACGATCGGTAATGGTATCGCCATCGTAGACAGCCGGTGCTTCAGGTAAATAACCCTCTAATACATCTAAGAGCCTTTGAACATCTCCAGGGCTTTTCGCACTCATCGGCACAATTTCTGCAAACTCAGACTTTTGATCTTCATGGCCACCCAATTCACTCCATGGCCGGGCCATATCTTTCATAAAGTGGAGTAAAGCCTGATCACGTTCAGAAGGTGTCTGAAAACGGCTATTAAAGAGATCAAGCTTGTTGAGAACCAGCACCACCGGCAAATCATCTGGCAGTAGTTTTAAAACTTTCTTATCGTCTTCACCAAAATATCCAGCTTCAACCACAAAGCAGGCTACGTTGACATCCTGTAGCGCTGTTGTCACTGTGCGGTTCAAGGCTTTGTTAAGCGTATTCATCAGGCGCGTCTGGAAACCTGGTGTATCGATGAAAATAAATTGTGCCTCTTCACGATTCTGAATACCCAAAATACGGTGGCGCGTTGTTTGAGCCTTGCGAGAGGTAATGCTAATCTTTTGGCCAACCAAAGCATTGAGCAGGGTTGATTTGCCCATATTGGGACGTCCAACAATAGCGATAGTGCCGCATCTAAACACGATTAGCCCTTCAGCTTAAGATTCAACTGCTCTTCGGCTACTTCTTTTTTGGCTGCTTTTTTCTTAGCCGACCGAGTTTTCTTGGGTTTACGAGATTCTTGTGGCAAAGCCTTGGGAACTGCTAGTAAAGCCTTCTTCGCAGCAGACTGTTCAGCCGCACGACGTGATGCACCCTCACCTTTTACGGATACCTTCAGGCTAGGAATTAAGCACTCAACTTCAAATTGCTGGTTATGAGCAGCGCCAGTAGTGCCAGTCACGTTATACGTAGGCAAAGGTAATTGATAGCTCTGTAAACATTCTTGCAAGAGTGTTTTGTCATCCTTACCTAAAGTCTTAGGATCAACTTGCGCAAGGATGATCGAATATAACTTTCGCAGGCATCCTTTTGCGGCATCAAATCCGCCATCTAAGAAGATTGCCCCAGTAACTGCTTCTAATGTGTCAGCCAAAATTGAAGGGCGACGAAAGCCACCACTTTTCAACTCACCCTCACCCAGACGCAAATAGTCGGATAAGGATAATGTTTGTGCAATCTCATATAAAGCTTGCTGCTTGACTAAATTAGCACGCACACGTGAGAGGTCTCCCTCGTCTAAATCAGAGTAACGCTCATACAGTAAATCTGCAACCACACAATTGAGAATTGAATCGCCCAAAAACTCCAAACGCTCGTTATTTTTCTTGCTGTGACTGCGGTGAGTCAAAGCTTGATTCAAGAGCTCAGGCTTTTTGAATGTATAGCCAAGACGCTCTTGTAGTGGTGCAGTTTCGATAACGGCGCGCGCGTTCATGATATTTACTCGAAGCCGCCGATGCGACCTAGATTGCCTAGATTCAACCAGACAAAGAAAGCTCTACCCACAATATTTTTATCAGGCACAAAACCCCAATAACGAGAATCAGCACTGTTATCTCGGTTATCACCCATCGCAAAGTAATGCCCTGGTGGCACAGTACAAGTTAAACCCGCTTGCTGATATTGGCAAAAATCTGAGCCTGGAAAACGTTCTGTCGGAAATACGGTTGCAGGACGATCTGGATCATTCAATATTTCGTGACGATTACCCCCCAAATCTACTGGGAATGCCTCTGTATAGCGTTTTGCATAACGCATATTCTCGGGATCAAGGTAAGACTCGCCACCACTGTATTGCAATGGTTGTCCATTAATCGTTAGGCGTTTATCTTGATAAGTAATCACATCGCCCGGTAAGGCAACCACGCGCTTAATGTAATCAACAGACTCATCACGTGGGTAACGGAAAACCACTACATCGCCCCGCTTTGGCGTGCCCAGATCTACGACCTTTTGATTGATCACCGGTAGACGAATTCCATAAGTAAATTTGTTAACCAAGATGAAATCGCCAATTTGTAAGGTTGGGATCATCGAGCCCGATGGAATCTTAAAGGGCTCAACAATGAAGGAGCGCAGAACAAATACTGCACAGATCACTGGGAAGAAACCGGCGGTGTACTCTAACCATAGAGGCATGCGATCGATACCAGCCAAGCGTCTTTGAGGTGCAAAGTAGAGCTTGTCAGCAGCGTAAGCAATGCCAGTAAGAATGAGCAAGATCAAAAGGATTAGTGCAAAGTTCATTAATCTTCCACCTGTAAAATAGCCAAGAAAGCTTCCTGTGGAATTTCCACATTACCCACTTGTTTCATACGCTTCTTACCTTCTTTTTGCTTTTCTAGCAGCTTGCGCTTGCGAGAGATATCACCGCCATAACATTTAGCTAAAACGTTTTTCCGTAAAGCTTTGACGTTTTCACGCGCAACAATATTGCTACCAATCGCTGCTTGAATAGCCACATCAAACATTTGACGCGGAATAATGCCGCGCATCTTAGACACTACCTCGCGACCACGGTGCTGACTATTACTCCTATGGACAATCACTGAGAGAGCATCAACCCGATCACCATTAATTAAAATATCGACTTTCACTACATCGGCTGGGCGATATTCTTTGAACTCATAGTCCATCGACGCATAGCCCCGTGAAATAGATTTCAGACGATCGAAAAAGTCCATCACAATCTCTGCCATCGGCAGTTCATAGGTCAACTGCACTTGGCGGCCTAAATAATTCATGCCCGTCTGAATGCCCCGCTTACCAACACACAAGGTAATGATGGAGCCCACATACTCTTGAGGCATATAAAGATTAACCGTCACAATCGGCTCCAGGATGATGTCGACCTTACTAGTCTCAGGCATCTTCGATGGGTTGTCTACCATAATGATCGTGCCGTCTGATTGCTGCACTTGATACACCACGGTTGGTGCGGTGGTAATCAAGTTCATGTCGTACTGGCGCTCTAAACGCTCTTGCACAATCTCCATATGAAGCAGACCCAAGAATCCGCAACGGAATCCAAAACCTAAAGCTTGAGACACTTCTGGCTCATACAAAAGAGAAGCGTCATTGAGTTTTAATTTCTCAAGAGACTCGCGCAACTGATCGTATTCACTTGCTTCGACTGGATACAAGCCAGCGAACACTTGAGATTTGACTTCTTTAAATCCAGGCAATGGCACGATAGCGGGCGGGCGACCTACTTGTCCCACAGCATGTGTAATGGTATCGCCTACTTTTGCAGCCTTAAGCTCTTTAATGCCTGCAATGATGAAGCCTACTTGACCAGCACTGAGCTCAGGTCGATCAACTGACTTAGGACTAAAGACGCCTACGTGCTCAACTAAGTGCGTTGAACCATTGGCCATCAAAGTAATTTTATCTTTGGGTTTAAGAGTGCCGTTCACAACGCGCACTAACATTACCACGCCAACATAGTTATCAAACCAAGAGTCAATGATGAGACACTGCAATGGCGCGCTTGCGTCACCTTGAGGTGGAGGCACACGACGAATCATTTCTTCAATGACTTCATGAACTCCTAGGCCGGTCTTGGCAGAGCAAGTAACCGCGTCAGTGGCGTCAATCCCAATCACATCTTCAATTTCTTGAATGGCGCGTTCAGGATCAGCTTGCGGCAAATCAATCTTATTCAGGACAGGAACTACTTCAACACCAAGCTCAATTGCGGTGTAGCAATTGGCCACCGTCTGTGCCTCAACGCCCTGACTGGCATCAACCACTAATAAAGCGCCCTCACAAGCTGATAAGGAGCGACTGACCTCGTATGAGAAGTCCACATGCCCTGGCGTATCAATCAAATTAAGGTTATAAGTCTTGCCGTCTTTGGCTTTGTAACTGAGTGCAGCAGTTTGGGCTTTAATCGTGATACCGCGTTCACGCTCAATATCCATCGAATCGAGAACCTGGGCTTCCATTTCGCGATCAGAAAGACCGCCACAAAGTTGAATAATTCGATCCGCGAGCGTAGATTTGCCGTGATCAATATGGGCGATGATAGAAAAATTGCGGATTAAATCCATAGCGTCTTAATAGGTCATTCAAAAAACGCCTTGTCAGAACGCACCACAATGATGCGCTGCAAAAAGTCGTCTTAAGGGGATTGTAATGGGTGGCGCCTAAAAGGCAGCAAACCCCATTTTTTAGCCTAAAAAGGGCTTATTTTGGCCTTACCGGAATGACTAAGGTGCTATCAGAACGGCGAATAAAGACCGGTACAGCCTTATTAGCATCAAGGCCTTTCACCAGCGCCTCAAACTGCTTTACCCCTGTGATATCGGCATCAGCAATCCGAATAATCACATCGCCAGGGCGAACCCCAGCTTTTGCCAAAGGACCATCTCCTAGGCCAGTAACCTCAACACCGCCCTTGATATTCAAATCTTTCTTTTTAGTATCGGATAAGTCAGTGACTACTACCCCAAAGGCACTCACACCGTTGCTATTTGCAGGAGGGGTATCTGACTTTTTAGCAGCCGCTTGCGCAGAATCTGTATCCGCAACAGTGACGGTCAAATCACGCGTAGCACCCTTACGCCAAACTTGCACAGTAGCCGTAGTTCCTGGTTTAGTTTCACCAACAACACGCGGTAAATCTGTCGACTTATTGAGCTCACGTCCATTAAAGCTGAGGATCACATCACCAGCTTCAATACCACCAGCTGCTGCAGGACCATTAGGCTCAACATTGCGTACATAAGCACCACGAGGTTTACCTAAACCTAAACTCTCAGCAATCTCTTTTGTCATTTCGCCTAAGGCAACACCAATCCGACCGCGCGTCATTTTTCCATTAGTGCGCAATTGATCTGCTACACGCATTGCTTCATCAATGGGAATTGCAAATGAGATGCCCATATAGCCGCCAGAGCGGCTAAAAATTTGAGAGTTAATACCAATTACTTGCCCAGCAGTATTTAACAATGGTCCGCCAGAGTTACCAGGATTGACTGCAACGTCAGTCTGGATAAAAGGTAAGTAATCTCCAGTATCGCGACTCTTTGCCGACACAATGCCTGCTGTGACAGTGTTCTCAAGGCCGAACGGCGAACCAATGGCCAGAACCCACTCACCTACTCTGACTTTCGAAGAGTCACCCATAGGTAATCTGGGTAAGTCACGCGCTTCAATTTTTACTACTGCTACGTCAGTACGTTTATCCAAGCCTAATAACTTGGCTTTGAACTCGCGCTTATCCGTTAAGGTGACATAAATAGTTGTTGCACCCTCAACGACGTGCGCATTAGTCAAAATCAAACCATTCGATTCAATAATGAAACCAGAGCCAACACCACGATCTGCTTCTTGCGGTTTACCAGCATTCGGTTGTGCTTGTTTTGGTCCATTTGGAATACCAGGAATGGGTACGCCAAAGAAACGGCGAAAGAATTCTGCTTGATCCTCAGGCATTCCTGGGATGCCGCCTTGAGACTGCTGAACCATGACCTTTTCAGTGGTACGAATATTCACCACAGCTGGACTGGCACGTTCAACTAAATCTGCAAAATCCGGAATCATGACGCGCGGATTTTGTGCAGAAGCACTCGGTATCAATGCAGTTTGCCCAAGACTCAAAATAGCCAAGAGCGCAATAAGGTACTTTTTCATAATGCTATAGGCCTACTTGGTAAAAACCAAAAAAATGGAGATAAAGAGAATATTAGGTCAGCTTACCAAAAATCAAGGTGCCGTTAGTACCACCAAAGCCAAAGTTGTTTTTGACCGCATGCTGGATCTTTACATCCCTAGCGGTATTGGCGCAGTAGTCCAAGTCACACTCAGGATCCTGATTAAAGATATTGATGGTCGGTGGGGATTTCTGGTGATGGAGCGCCAGAATGGTGAAAACAGACTCCAAACCACCTGCGCCGCCTAAAAGGTGACCAGTCATCGACTTGGTTGAATTAATTAAAACCTTTTTGGCTTGATCACCCAGGGCAGCTTTAATTGCTTCAGTTTCATTCTTATCACCGAGCGGTGTAGAAGTGCCATGGGCATTCAAATACTGAATTTGGTCGGGATTCAAATGGGCATCGCGCATGGCATTGACCATGCAGCGGCGTGGGCCGTCCATATTGGGTGCAGTCATGTGATACGCATCACCACTC
>Ga0194044_10001927_pt1 | contig 10493 bp, 8 predicted proteins | sample JunL4417m_MetaG_FD_155460 | JGI IMG/M metagenome (GOLD analysis project Ga0194044, IMG submission 155460) | Anoxic zone freshwater microbial communities from boreal shield lake in IISD Experimental Lakes Area, Ontario, Canada - Jun2016-L442-17m | ecosystem: Environmental > Aquatic > Freshwater >...
ATAGTGACGATTTCTATTGTTGACAATGGCGCTAGGTATTTATAGATTGTTTCCTTATTTGAACCATAAAATTCATAATCCGTTCATATGGAGCTCGTTAAAATGGCTTTTGAATCTATGTGTCAGCTTCAAAAATCCAATTCTCAATACCGGTCATTCAGATTTGTAAAATTTTAACGACATCACAGTCTCTTCCCGACCCAAACCTGCCTTTGGCAACAGTTATTTGAATGACTGAATGGGGTTGCAAACCTGTCATTCAGTTTTGTATTTTGAAACAAGACAAAAGGTAATCTAATTATCCATCGAATAGTACGAAAAAAATCCTGTAAATAGACTGAAAATAAAATTAGGTACTGATTGGATTAATCTGAAATTTTTATGATCGATATTTAACATCAGAAGCGCATCGTTCATCTGTTTGGCCCTATACCAGACACTATTATCATTATTAACCATTGTCGTGATAGCATTTACATTGGACGACTCATTAAACCCGCTTTAGCTTCATAAGAGCATTTATTATAAGAAGAAAACTTATGCGTAAAACAATCTCTCTGGCTCCGTTATTCGTAGTGATAACAATGATCTTGTTGGCTAGTTGCGGTGACCCCACTAACAAACAGGACATCATCAAAGTTGGACTGATTGTTGAACTGACCGGCGATATGCCGGCCGTCGGCGCCTCCTCCAGAAACGCCGCTCAGTTGGCGGTGAGTGAGATTAACTCCGCTGGAGGAATCGCTATCAGTGGGAAGCCTTACCCGATTGAACTCATCATCGAGGACAATGCCTCCAAGGCAGACCAATCGGTAGCTGCGGCTAACAAACTGATCAGCCAGGACACTGTCGTCGCCATCGTTGGTCCCAATGCCAGTCTTGGTGCCATCCCGGCCGCCGAAATCGCCGAATACAACAAGACCCTTCTGATTACGCCCTGGTCCACCAATCCAAAAACCACCCTGGACACCACTAGCGGCAAGCCTAAGAGCTTTGTATTCCGCGCCTGTTACACAGACCCGTTCGAAGGCCGAGTGCTAGCCCGATTCGTGATCGAAAAGCTCGGCGCAAAAAAAGCGGCTGTGCTCTACGATGTGGCCTCCGAGGCACCCAAAAGCCAGGCTGATCAATTCCGTCAGACCTTCACAGAATTGGGTGGACAGACCGTGGCCTTCGAGACCTACACCACCGGTGATCGCGATTTCTCAGCCCAACTTACCAAGATCAAGAGTTCAGGCCCCGACATAATATTCCTGCCCGCCTACTACAATGATGTGGGCCTGATAGCCCAACAAGCACGTCGTGCCGGCATCAAGCAACCGTTAGTCGGTTCTGACGCCTGGAGCAGTCAGGAGTTGATCAAGCTCTCCAGTGGGGCAGTTGAGGGCGATTATTTCGCCAACCACTATGCTACCGATATTGCTACGCCAACGGCAAAAAAATTCATTGATGCTTATGCCAAGAAATACGGCAATATGCCGGACGATGTAGCGGCTCTCACCTATGATGCCATGGGGCTGTTGTTCGAGGCACTTAAAAAATCGCCCATGCTCGAACGCAAGGCAGTTCGTGATGCCATGTCCACAATTTCTGATTACAGCGGTGTGACAGGTGACATCAAGTTTACCCCCGGTTCCGGTGATCCCATGAAAAGCGCGGTGATCATGCAGGTTAAGGATAACAAGTTCGTCTGGGTGATGAACGCAGCACCATGAATAAGACAGCCAATCAACTGCCGGAAGGATCAAAGCGTTGAGCCAGGGCGTTGTATACTGGCTTCAACAGACTTTGAATGCACTCCAGTTGGGTAGCATTTACGCCTTGATCGCCTTGGGATATACCATGGTTTACGGTATTCTGATCATGATCAACTTTGCTCACGGCGATGTGTTCATGATCGGCGCTTTCTTCTGCTTTCTGTTATCGGGCATGTTAGGTTTGACTTTCGTGCCGACCTTGTTATTGACTATGCTGGGCACAGCACTGTTGGGGGTAGTGATCGAGCGGTTAGCCTATAAACCCCTGCGTCAGGCACCCCGAGTTTCAGCTATCATTACCTCGCTGGGAGTAGGACTGTTCCTGGAAAATTTCACCCTTGCGCTGTCGCCCTATCCAAAGCATATCCCAATGTTGTTGGAGAACGTAACCTGGAACTTGCACGGCATCTCGCTTTCATCGATTCAGGTCGTGATTATCAGCCTGTCGCTGGGATTAATGTTGTTGCTGGATTACATCGTACACCGTACCCCGATCGGCATGGCAATGCGCGCTATCTCCTGGGACAAAACCTTCGTGCCGCTCATGGGCATCCCGGTCGATTTGATCATCTCTGTTACATTTGCCATCGGCGCTGGCCTGGCTGGAGCTGCGGGCGCCATGTATGCCCTGGCCTATCCGGTGATTGATCCTTACATGGGCATAATGGTAGGCTGGAAAGCTTTTATTTGCGCGGTAGTGGGCGGCATCGGCAATATCCGGGGAGCGATGGTGGGTGCGTTCATTCTGGGCGGAGTTGAAATCATGGTCGTGGCTTTCTTCCCTTCAACATACCGGGATTTCGTCGCCTTTACTCTGTTAATACTGCTGATTATTATCCGACCCTACGGAATTCTGGGTAAACCACGTATTCAAAAAGTATGATCGCCTTGATGAGGGAACAATGGGATTTGTTGCTGGAAAAGCCCTGGCTTGTTCCGGTTCTACTGGTAATCGGCTTCGGTCTTGCCTTCGTTATTCCCGAATACAATCTTCTCAGCGTGTACGTCCAACTGATTTTGATGTACGTGGGAATCAATATTATCCTGGCCGTCAGCCTGAACCTGGTGAATGGCTTCATGGGCGAGTTTTCCTTGGCTCATGCCGGCTTCATGGCGGTGGGAGCTTATACCTCCGTGTTGTTGACCATGAAAGTACTCCCGATGTCTGACTTTCCCTTGTTGTTCCCGTGCGCGGTTTTGGCTGGCGGATTGGTTGCTGCGTTCCTGGGCTTGATCGTGGCCATCCCCTCATTTAAGGTTCGGGGTGACTATCTGGCTATCATTACCCTGGCTTTTCTGATGATCGTCAAATCCATGATCGAGAATATCGACTTCATCGGCGGACCGCGCGGTATTTCAGGCATTATGAAATTTACTACCTTACCTTGGGTGTTTTTCTGGACAGTGACCTTGGTGTGGATGATCCGCAATTTTATCTATTCCAAATACGGGCGCGGCGTACTTTCTATTCGCGAGGATGAAATCGCCAGCGACCTGATGAGCGTCAACACTAAACAAGTTAAATTATTTGCCTTCATGCTATCATCGTTCTGCGCCGGCATCGCAGGAGCACTGTTCGCCCATCTTTTACAATTCATTAGTCCCCGGATTTTTGATATCACCAAGTCTACTGACATACTGATTATGGTCTACTTGGGTGGCATCGCATCAATAGGAGGATCCATTCTGGGCGCGACACTTTTCACCGTTCTATTAGAGTTGTTGCGGCCATCAACGATGGCCGCATTATTGTCATGGTTGCCGTCATTTATATTTGATCCACTAAATGAACATTTCATTAGTCATTTGGGCGTTTGGCGAATGGTAATCATGCCATTGGCACTGATTCTGGTCATGCTTTACTGTCCATGTGGAATCATGGGGTTGCGCGAGTTTCGGGGATTCATCCCCAGACGTGACAGGGAAGCTCATCATTACATTAACCCGCAGGGAAAGAGTCCGCATGGCTCTATTGACGGCCACTAAAGTGGGGCATCACTTCGGTGGATTATTCGCGGTTGCCGATTTTAATCTGGAACTGCACTACGGCGATCTGATGGGTGTCATTGGACCCAATGGGGCTGGAAAAACCACGGTCTTCAACTTGATCACTGGAGTTTACCGGGCCACTGAAGGCAGTATCTGTTTCAAAGGCACGGAACTTGTGGGCAAAAAACCCAATCAGATTGCTGCCCTGCATATCGGCCGCACCTTCCAGAATATCCGGCTGTTCCGTGATTTGTCAGTACTGGATAATGTGCGTATTGCTCATCATGCCCAGGTCAACTACACCCCGTTGGAGGGATTGCTGCATTTAGGCCGCTATCGCCGCGAAGAGCAGCGCGTCATCGAAAATTCACGACTGCTGCTAGCTATCTTCAAGTTAGAGCATCTAGCCGGGGAAACAGCAAAGAATTTACCTTACGGCTTGCAGCGGCGGCTTGAAATCGCCAGGGCACTGGCTATCTCGCCGGAACTGCTGTTGCTTGACGAGCCGGCTGCCGGGATGAACCCAAACGAAATTGATCAATTGATGGACTTAATTCAGTGGATTCGTCAGGAATTTAAACTGACCATTCTGCTGATTGAGCATCAGATGAAGCTGGTCATGGGTATTTGCGAACGCATCAAGGTTCTGGATTTTGGTGTAACCTTGGCCGAAGGGCCGCCGAAAATGATCCAGAATCATCCCAAGGTATTGGAAGCATACTTAGGCGAGATTCCGGACGGATGAGCGATTCAACAGGTCAAAATACAAGCCTGCAACTGGAAGTACTGGATTTAAAGGTGCGTTACGACGGAATCCAGGCTTTGCATGGGGTATCCTTCACCGTAAATAAGGGTGAAATTGTCACGCTTATCGGCGCAAACGGTGCAGGTAAAAGTTCAATTCTGCGGGCTATTTCCGGACTCACGCCCTTTTCCGGCGCTATCGTTTTCGAGGGGCAAAATCTCCAGCAGGTTCCGGCACACTTAATCGTAGGCCTGGGTATCGCTCATGTGCCGGAGGGTCGTGGAATTTTCGGTAACCTGACCGTTCAAGAAAACCTGCGTCTGGCCACCTGGCAGCGGACGGACAAAGATGAGATCGCTGCTGATTACGATAGGGTATTTATGACCTTTCCTCGACTCAAGGAGCGCCGACAGCAGTATGGAGGAACCCTGTCGGGAGGCGAGCAGCAGATGTTGGCTGTGGGACGGGCGTTAATGAGTCGGGGTCGACTGCTGCTACTGGACGAACCTTCTATGGGGCTGGCTCCTCGACTGGTTCAGGAAATTTTCCGTATAATCCAGGACATCAATCGATCTGGAACCACCATTTTGCTGGTGGAACAGAACGCCAATATGGCCTTGAGCATAGCATCCCGCGCTTATGTTCTGGAGACGGGTGCCGTCGTGCTGGCCGGAACAGGTCTGGACGTATTGGGTAATCCCCGGATTAAGGAGGCGTATTTGGGTACTTGATCACCGGTGATGGTAAATGAGGTTTATAAAGCTGTTCTTGTAAAGAGCAGTATGCTTGTAGGTTGGACATGCTGTTTATGACCGGCATCTCCAAGCTTGAATAGGGCAATAGGCTTCTGATTTGCTTAGTGTCGTTCCTTCATTGAGCAGCGCTAAAATTATTACTTACTTAAATCAGGCAATTCTGAGTCAATAACGGACAAGCTGATCGGTTTTGGCCGTTACCTGTTATTCGTCAGTTTCAAAAAACCAATCTCAATACCGGCCATTCAGATTTGTAATAATTTAAGTAATTACTCAGCGTAATTTTTTCAAAAAATAAAAAATAATGCTTGACACGCTTTTTTGCAAAAAACCGTAATTTTACGCGATTCATCTAAAGGCTTTAGGCTTGCCATTTATAGCATCTAGCTCGTTCAAGAAAAGCCGGATAGCTTTATAAGCACCCCAGACCACTTGCCGATGCGTTTCGTGGCGCCTAGTCCATCCTCGACGGCAAAATTCGAGTATTGAAACCGGCCTTATAATATCGTCATTCCAAACGGTTTACGGTATTTATTTTGACAGTCAATGACATTGACGTGGAATCCACGATCAAAACTGCTCAGCAATTGCTTGCCGAGGAATCGCAATTGTCACCGGCTTTGCGTACGATACTGGGTGTACTGATTATGCTGGTGCAGATCATGGCGGGCCGTTTAAACTTGAACAGCCGTAATAGTAGCAAGCCACCCTCATCAAATCGGTTTGGCAATAGCGGAAAAGGTGATAAAGGGGGCTCCGGCAAAAAAACCGGAGGTCAACCGGGGCGCATCGGCACCACGCTGGAAAAGATTGATAATCCCGATGTGATTAAACCCCTGACGGTCGACCGAAGTCTTTTGCCGCCCGGCGACTATACAGTGGTCGGTTTCGACTCTCGCCAAGTATTTGATATTGACATCCGACGCGTCGTGATCGAATATCAAGCCGAAATCTTGGAAAATCAGCAGGGGCAACGCTTTACAGCGCCCTTTCCAGCGGGTGTGACTAAAGCTGCTCAGTACGGCAACGGTGTCAAAGCCCAGTCGGTGTATTTGTCGCAGTATCAATTGATCCCCTATAATCGGGTTCAAGAGCACTTTCAGGAGCAACTGAACTTGCCCATCAGCGAGGGGTCGATTTTTACCTATAATCAACAGGCCTATGAACTGCTTGAGCAGTTTGAGCAAAAGCTGATCGTCAAACTACTCCATACGCGGGTGCTTCATGCCGATGAGACTGGCATCAATATCAATGGCAAAAACCGCTGGCTACACTGCGTGTCCAGTCCGCTGTGGACGCTGTATTACGCGCATGAAAAACGCGGACTGGAGGCAATGGAAAGCTTACCCCTGTTAACACTGTTTTCCGGTATCCTGGTTCACGATCATTGGAAACCGTATTTCAAACTCATTTGTCAGCATGCCTTATGCAATGCCCATCACTTACGGGAATTGGCTTTTGCCCATGAAGAAGAGGGGCAGGCCTGGGCAAAATTGATGATCGATCTATTGGAAAGCATTCTGGATGATGTTTATTCACAGGGCGGGATGTTACCTGAAGATCAAGCCGTTCAGTACCGCGAACAATACCGGGCGATAGTGAAGCAGGCGGAGTTGGAATGCCCGCCCCCGCCTGAGCCGGAAGGAAAAGACCGCAAAAAGAGGGGACGCACCAAACGGAGCAAATCCCGAAATTTATTGGAACGCTTGCGCGATTTTGAGCAAGAAACGCTACGCTTCATGACCGACGAGGAGTTATCCTTTACCAATAATCAGGGGGAAAATGATATTCGCATGACCAAGTTGCATCAGAAAATTTCCGGTTGCTTCCGATCTATGGAAGGGGCGAAAATCTTTTGCCGTGTGCGTAGTTATTTATCGACTTGCCGTAAAAATGATATCTCCGCCACCGATGCCCTGACTATGCTTTTTGAAGGCAGATTGCCGGACTTTATTCTTTAACTGCATGAGCGCGTGTATCATGTCAAATCAATATCATAATTTGGGATGGTTGTTAATCACGCTGAGTAATTACTAATTTAAACGGGATCACTGTCTCCTCCTGGCCGAGACAAGCCCGTCACACAGCATCAAAATCAATGACAGCTATTCCGAAACGCTTACGTCAGCCTCCCCCGCCATTAACGGTCGGCGGGTTAGTCACTCAGAAGTAGCATTTGAGCAATCCAAAAAATTATGGCAGGACTAAGCAAAAACACTACCCGCTACGCCAAATTTAAAGTTGATTTCAAATTATAAGCTATTGAACTTAAGCACTTACCAACATTTTAGGGGTATAAACTTAAAAAGCCTATAAAATACTGTATCCCCCCATCGTTAATGAATCCCCAATATGATCAATCTTATAGCCGCTGCTAATGGAAAACTTGATGACCCCATAATGAAGGAGTGGGCTGTTCAATTTTATAGTGATCTACCTAAACATGCTCATGATGAACGAATTCGGATTGAGGCCGATTGGTTTCATGAGTTTTTTATAGCTCAATTGATTGATCGTAGAGAGACTGGATTATTGACGCGATTGTTTCGGGTATTACCGCCACAGCATTTATCAAATCTCAAAACCTTTTTTTTAAAAAACTGGTCCGTTTGGCCTAGGTCATTAGTTGATTCTGCTGCAAAGGTTCTGGCGATTATTGACCCTGAAGAACTATTGCAGTTGTTTGAGCATGATTTAATCAGACTTAAACAAGGTAGCTTTGATCCTCTGAGATTTTTATCTATTGACCAGTTAAGGACCAATAGCAATGATGTAGCTTGTGCTGTAATTGTTAATCAATTAAGCAAACTGGTCATTGATGAATGCCCTGATGATTATAGAAAATCCATGCTTATTCTTTCTCTGCTGAAGGTAAGCCAGCGTTTAGCGTGGGATATGTTAGAGTCATTGATTGATATAGCTCTTAGGATGGAACATGGAGAAAGGCGTCGCAAAATCATCTTCGAGTCTTTGTTCACTGGATTATTTGGACACAACGAGTTTTTGGTGATGATTTTTGACCGTGAGCAGTTTGAATTTGAATCTTCGCTCCAATTGACTTCATTACAGCCTTTTTTTGTGAGTTCAGCACCTTTAGGAAAGCTGGAAAGATGGTTGCAAGAACTCCCCCAGTTAAAAGAGACTTTAGAAATTCTTGAAAATCTCAGTGAAAAATCATCGGGTTGTAAAGTTTTACTCGAATTATTGAGAGATTCAAACAGTGTTGCTGGAAAACTTTCCAGTAAAGTCCAAGTACAACTTTCAATTGCGGCTTGTCTTCATGGTTTTGCCACGCCATCATTGGACACTTCTAAATTAGATCTGATGGCAACAGTCAATTTGTTAGCAGCAGATCTCGCTAATCCCCAGCGGAGTAAACAATTGATGGATCATCTGAGTAGTTTTGATCAGTCAAGTGTGATTACAGCCCTAACATCCCGATTATTAGAAGATTTAGATAGCTATGGAACCATTCATATAGCACAGGCCATGGGGGAGTTAGGTTACTCCGCTTTTGTAGAGCCCCTTATTGTGGCGTTGGGTGCTGATCAAGGGGATTTTCTTTGTGAAGCAGCAAGGAAATCTTTAACTGAAATTGGCAGTTCCGCACAAGCTGCTCTAATAGAGCAATGGGATCGTTTAGACTCTTCGCAAAGAATTTATGGTCTTTCGGTTATTAATAGTGTGCATGGTAAAGCCGTAGCGGATTTTGCTGTAGCTCGATTTTTTGATTTATTGGCTGAAGATATCGAATTTGGATGCGAATTGATTTTGGCATCACCTGATTCACGTTTACTTGACCTACTAAAATCCGAGTTACGGCGCAAACAACCTCAAACTGATCGCGCTTTTTATATTTGTGCGAGGCTTTTGGATTACGCTGGCCCAGAGATTCAAGGTGCAAAAGAACGGGCTTTAGCTGAGTTTGAACGCTGTGAAAATTTGTATGAATCGATGGAAACAGGAAGTCTCCCTATACAGGATCAGCTTATTCTGGATTTGGAATGTCCATTATGCAAAGCCGTTAATAGATATGAAGCAAAAGGGGTTATTATTTCGGATGATCCAGATGCGGCGTTCCTATTAAACGATGAATTTCCTTGTGCCTCCTGCGGGCAGGATGTTGAATTCGGGTTTACTCCCATGGCTAGATGATGCTCAGTGCCAAGTTTCTTGGAAGTCAAATTAACGTAAAAGCGGGGCGCCAACAAAACGATCAATTTAAAACTATCGACTATAAAGTTGATGGTCACGTTATGCCGCTTTCAACCGGATTAGCAACGATACGTAAACACTTGGCTGCAAAACCAGATGATGGTAGAGAGTGGTTTCGTTTGGGCAACTTGTTATCTTTTCTCAATCGACCAAAAGAGACTATTGCAGCCTATCGCAAGGCGTTGAGTAATGAGCTAAATGCAGTAGATGCGAAGTTTGCTTTGGCTTCCTTTCTTACTGATTACCAACAAGAAGGCGAAGCATGGGTGCTGTTGCAAAAGGCATTGGAGCGAATGTCAAGTTGGATATTTTTATTGCCTTATCCCAATTTTAGCAATGATTTTAAAGACTTATATAATCACCTTCGAAGAATATCAGGACGGAATGAATTACCCGCGCTCCACCCTTCAGCGCTGGCAGTATCTAAAAAAATTGGACGTAACGATAGCTGTCCTTGTGGCAGTGGCAAAAAGTTTAAAAAGTGTTGCGGTCGATAACAGATTTGTGGACTTATCAAAAGGAGGCATATTGCCTGCGGGACTCGTGTTGCAATCTAAAACCCAATATTAAGCAGTTATATCAAGCTTGGGCATGGAACCGAATAAATGGTATGTGGATGCCTAACAATAACGGTCTCAGAATGACCGCTTTCCAAGGTTAACCGGCCCTTGACCGGAAACCGCTGTCTGTCTCTTGATGGCCGAGACACGCCCGTCACACTACATCAAAATCAACGTCAGGTATCGGGAAACGCTCGCGTCAGCAACTGGCCGAGACACGCCCGTCTCACGGCATCAAAATCAAAATCAACGTCAGCTATCGGTAACACTCATTTTTATCAGACACCTAAACCTCACCACAACAGCCGACAGATTTGAATATTTTCTGCTACGCCGTGTCAGTGCAGCGTCGCCCCCGTTGAAGATATACCAAGTGATCAAGATCGGCGCATTCCAAGCAAAGTGGATTTTCTTTCTCCATTTTCAAAAATCTGCTTTTGGCCAATTCGGCTCCACACTCCAAGCAAGTCGA
>Ga0194044_10001930_pt1 | contig 10485 bp, 9 predicted proteins | sample JunL4417m_MetaG_FD_155460 | JGI IMG/M metagenome (GOLD analysis project Ga0194044, IMG submission 155460) | Anoxic zone freshwater microbial communities from boreal shield lake in IISD Experimental Lakes Area, Ontario, Canada - Jun2016-L442-17m | ecosystem: Environmental > Aquatic > Freshwater >...
GACGTGGCCGGCCGGAGCTCGTCATGGAGGAGATCCACGACTACATGGACCGGCGCCTGTTTCACGCCAGCCCCCTGGAGGTCGAGGAGATCTGGGGATGCCTCGACCTGGACGAGGAGCGCGCGCGACTGGGCGCGGACGAGGTCGACTACGCGGTCGCCGTCATCCGTCGTGGCCTGGAGGAGCGTCGCGACATGGGTATCCTCACCGGCAAGCAGGACATCCTGCCGCTCCTGGACGCCGGCAGGTTACCGGACTACGAGTACTCCACGATCGACGTGATCCGCGCCCACCGGCGACACCTGCACCGCGGCAAGCACAAGCCTCTCGGCGTCACGTCCTGCGCCGACGAGGCCGTGCTGTCGGCGGCCCTCGCCTGGGCGGCCGGCCACGTCCCTCTGGAAGGCGTCGTCGTGTTCGGCTCGCCGCTCCACTACAGCACGCTGGTGGAGCGCCACGGGCGCGGCTACTGGTTCAACGGCAAACGCGAGTACCACGATGCGGAATCCTGGGCGCGCGTGTGCGGGTCGCACGGCGGGGATTCGCCGGCGCAAGCGTGCGGGTCGCACGGCGGGGATGCGCCGGCGCAAGCGTGCGGGTCGCACGACGCCGAATCGCGGGCGCAGGATTGCGCGCCCCCCGGCGCGGCCGCCGTCCAGAAGGCCTTCGAGGCCCGCCAACAGGGCCTGGACCGTCTTGTCACGCCCCTGGGCGGGCACCGCTTTCACACCAACGAGTCGACCCTGAGCGCGGCGCGGCTGGCCCGCACCGGCGAATGGCTGACGCGGTTCTTCGGGGCCGAGCTGCGGCCGATCGCCGAGGCGCGCGAGCGCGGCATCCGCTTTTCGCCCGACCCCCTCGACGAAACGTGCCTGCGAGCCCTCGACGAGGCGACGGACGCCGCCGCGGTACGGCGGCTGCTCAAGGAGCTCGCGCGCGAGTACCCGGGTTCCATCATGGAGCTGGCGCACTACGCCTTCCGCGACCTCTGGGTTGAGCATCCCGAGGCCTACGTCGAGGCGGCGGCCCGTGGCCACCTCACCCGCGGGCGGGCCGCCGGCATCGCCTCCCTGGCCGGCGCCCTCGACGTTGTGCGCGAGGTCGCCGGTCGGGACTCCATCTTCGACGACCTCGAGCGCATCGCCCTGCCGGACGAAGTGCTGCTCTTCGGCACCGGCACACACCGCGACAGGGCGCTGCTGCTCTTCACCCTCCTGTGCCACGCTCCGTACCTGGATCGGGCGGAGAAGGATGCCCTGCAACTTGTCTTCACCGACGCGGACAGCTTCGTCCTCGTCGGCGATGAGGCGCTCGGAGCGACGGCGCTGCGCCGCTGCGAGGGGGCCCCAGAGCTGCCGGGCCGCGTGCTGCTGCGCTTGCCGCGGCCTGCGGAGGCCTGCTGAGGGCCTACAGAAGCTCCGGCGCGGTGGGTCGCCGCGCCGCCGCCTTCTCGAGCAGCGGCACCCCGAAGCAGAGCAGCAAGGCGAGTGCGCAGGCGAGCGCCCCGACCACGTACGCAGCGCTGAACCCGGGCAGCCACCAGCCTGTCACGGCTCCGGCCGCGCTCCCGGCCTCGCTCGCGCTCGCGGCGCCGGATGCGGCCGCTGTAATCTGCCCCGAAGTCGCCCGTGAGTAGACGGTCTCGAAGAGGTTCACCCCCAGAAGCAGGCTCAGGGTGTAGAGCGTCCCGAACACGGCCGAGGCGGCGCCCTTGTGCTCCGCCGGCGCCGCCTCCAGCGCCTGCTTGGCGTTGGCGGCCATGAAGAGCGCGTACACCAGCGCCAGGACCATGAGGAAGACGACCGCGCCGGCGAGCCCCGGGGAACCGAGCAGCAGAGCGAAGATGACGCACGCCGCTGCTCCCACGCCCATACCGGTCGCGCAGAGGCGCCAGGGCGCGTGGCGGTCGGCCAGCCGGCCGGTGAACGGCGAGAGCGCCATGAAGGTGGCGGCGTACACGAGCAGCACCAGACCCGCGGCCGCCGAGCTGAGCCCTTTCGCCAGCTCCAGGTAGAACGGCATGAGGAAGCCGTTGCCGCCCATGAGGATCAGCCCGCAGACGGTGATGGCGTTGGCCAGCAGGAAGCGCTTCTCGCGCAGCAGCGACGCCGCCACCAGCGGGTCCTTGGCCCGCCGCTGGCGGACGAGGAAGAGCGCCGCGGCGACCACGGCGAGGCCGAACAACGCCACGACCGGCGCCGAGCCCCACCCGGCCTCCTCGCCCACGGACAGCGCCGTGATGAACGCCGCCACGGCGAGAAAGCCCAGGGCGGCGCCGGCGTAGTCGAGGCCGCCCAGGCGCCGCTCGCCGCCACTCTGCGCCGGCGCCGACCGCCAGGCCAGCACCATGGCCACGAGGCCGATCGGCACGTTGACGAAGAAGACCCATTGCCAGGAGAGCTGCTCCGTGAGGAAGCCGCCCAGCGGCGAGCCCACGGCGATCCCCAGGGCCCCGGCCGTGGCCAGCAGCCCCATGGCGCCGCCGAGGCTGGCGGCGGGCAGGAAGCGCGCGATGACGGTGTACGTCAGGATCACGAGGACCGCACCGCCGAGGCCCTGCACGCAGCGGCAGGCGATGAGCATGCCGAGGCTGGTCGAGAGGCCGCAGAGCAGCGACCCGGCGATGAAGATCGCGTACCCGACGAGGAACAACGTGCGCGCACTGACGCTGTCGGCGATGCGCCCCACGAGCAGCATGGAGCCGCAGTTGAACAGCAGGTAGCCCATGGCCACCCAGGAGACGGCACTTGTACCGGCGTGGAAGTGCCGCGCGATGGTGGGCAGGGAGATGCCGACGATGTAGATGTCGAGCCGCGCCATAAAGACGGCGACGGCGACGCTGCCGATCAGCAGCAACCGGCCGCGGCGGTCGGTGATCGTGCCCGCGCTCACCGGGCGTCGATGACGAACGTGGGGATGATGCTGCCGCCGAGGGCCACGTTGGTGATCTCGGCGGTGCTGATCCTGGTCATGACCGCCGAGTACCCGCCGGGGAAGTGGAAGGGGTCGGTGTCCTCGAAGAAGTCCCGCAGGGGGAAGCCCTTCTCCAGGAGCGGGTACTCCTCGCGGGCCGCCTCGATCCTCTCCTGGACCACCCACCCCGCGCCTGCGGCCGCGGCCACGACCCCGTCCCAGGCGGCCTGCTCGCAGCGCCAGCCGAGCTCCACACCGGCGCCGCCGGCCTCGTGGGCCGGCTTCAGCACCAGGTCGTCCCTGTGATTCGAGACGAACTCGAGCAGGTCGATCGGCTGGCCCTGCGGATCGCTCGAGGGGCCGTCCCGCAGCACCCGGCCCCACGGCACGTGCGCGCGGATGGCGGCCTGCTCGGGGCGCGTGAAGCCGAAGTCGTGACGCTCGTCGGTGAGCAGGGCGAACAGGTACTTGTGGCTGAGCACTGCGCTGCGGAAGGGGTTGACCAGACAGACCGCGCCCTGCTTCACCGCCTGCAGCAACGGGGCGATCTCGGCGGCGCGGCGCAGGCAGTCGCCGAGGTGCATGATGCGGTACACGAGGTCCACCGCGCGGCCGTGGGCGCAGAGCTTGCCGCCGCGGAAGTCCAGGTCCTCCGGATGAGCGGCCGTGATCTCGAAGCCCAGCCTGCCCAGGTCGCCGGCGTTGAGCTCCGTGAAGACGTCCTCGATGCCGCTGGGAAAGCTCAGCACGCACATCCGGGGCGTGCCGTGACCACCCTTGCCCTGCCAGACATGGAGGAAGGTCTGAATCATGCCGAGCTGCACCAGATCGGGGCGCACGTCGAAGTGGTTTTCGAAGCCCTGGTAGAAGCCCAGCTCGCGGAAGACCGCCACCAGCCCGTCGTTGACGACGCTGCCCATGGGGATGTCGCCGTTCAGCTCGACGAAGCGCAGGCCGCTCGGTGTGGTGAAGGAGTCGAAGCGCAGGATCGAGCGCGGCGCGTAGGCGCGAGGTTCCAGCGCGGAGATGCTCGCGAGCCAAGCGTCGAAGCCCGGCAGGTGGTCGGCGCGCAGCCGCCCATCCGCCAGCACCGCGTCACGGACCTTGCGCACCGCTGTGGAGAGGTGGGTCACGGCGCGCTGTTCCCGCCCCGTCTCGACGGCGGTCACGAACCGCGGTCGGGCCACCGCGCAGAAGGGCTTGCCCGCGCACGTCAGGCCGCGCTCCTGCTGCAGACCCAGGATCGCGTCGATGACGGCAGCCGGGTCCGCACACGCCGCGAGCAAGTCGTTCCAGCGCAGGATCGCCTCCCGGCGCTGGTCGTTTTCGCGAAGCTCGTCGTTCATGCGGACTCCTCTCATGTGGCGCCCGGGGCGGTTTCGATCGAGCTCGGCCGGCGTCGTGGTCGCCGGTCAGGGATCTCCCTGGCCGGTGTGCGTCGTGAGTGCTTCCTGATGCCGGCGCAGATGCTGTGAGCGCTCTCGCCGATAGGCCAGCTCCTGCTCTTTGGTCAGGGTCGCCGTTTGCTCCCGCACGTGCGCGGCGCCAAGATGCTTCATCCGCACACAGTCAAACCTCTTCGGCTTCATCCACGGCCCCCTGTCCGAGTGGCGTTGACCTGTGTGCGACACTACCACTGCGACCGGCTGGGGTGGGATCGCGGCTCACGACCGGCGAGCGGGATGAGCGTGCGGAGATGGGCAGTCCGCACCGTCAGCGATGCGGCGGTGCTCGTCCAGGAGCGCCTGCTCCCCAACGGCTCTTGCCGGCCCGATCGACTCTGGGTCCACTTTCGCCGCCGTTCTCTCTGTCAGCGAACCTTGGGCGCGTCACCAGCAGGGCGTTGCGCGCATCGGAGGCCGAGGCAGCCGAGCGGCTCGGCGAGAAGGTCACGGCCGGGACCGGCGTGCGAGTCGCCAGGGCCCAAGCCGAGGTCGCGTCGAGGCCTGTGTCGGCGAGCCGCGGACGCGTGCGCCGGTGGACCGGGTAGACCACGGCGACCCGGTCCGCCATCCGCACCAGAAGGTCGCTCAGCCGACCCAGGTCGTCCGCGCCTTCGACCCTGGATGGGCCGTGACCGGCACGCGCCGCTCCAGCAGCTCCGGCTCGCGGAGCGTGGCCAGATACCGGCATGAAGGAAGGCGCTGGGATCGGGCACGTGACGGGTTGTGTTCTCCATCACGCCCAGCCGAGAGTCGAAGCGCGGCAGGTCGGCGGGGGATCCCGTCCTCATCGACCGCCGGGTCGCGAGTTGCGCAGCCGGAATGGTCCTGGTCGGCACAGTCAACAAGGACCTCGTGCAACTCGTGCACCGCCAAGGAGGCGGCGCCGTCGGCCTCTCGGGAGAAGACCAACGACTCCTCGTCACGGAGCCGCTCGCCCATGGCGATGTTGAGGGTCGGCTGATCGACCTCGGGTTGGTCGGCACGGTGCGCTCGACCAATGATCCCTGCATCTCGTCGATGCGCTCGAAGCGGCCTGAGCGTTCAGCGGCATGCTGCCCAAAGTGGCGGCCGTGCGCACGGCGCTGCACGCCGGTGTGAGCAGCGCCCGCATCGTCGATGGCCGCGGAGATCACGCCATGCTGCTCGAGATCGTCTCCGAAGCTGGGTGCGGGACCAGGATTATGGCCCGAAGGCGCCTGAGCTGATTGGCGGCGGCGTGTGTTGACTTATAATGTTCTAGTGATATTCTAGTGACACATCAAAGCGCCCATCATTCATGGGCACTGTCAGGGGGACGGTGACAGCCGTGGGAGGCTTCTACCTGTCAGCCCTCGCCGGCCGCTACGGCCGCCACGAGAATGGAGGCATCATGCCGAACCAGACATCCGCGGACCTGTCGATCGAGGCCATCTGTGAGCGCGCGCTCGACGGTACCCCGCCCGGTGCCCCCGAGCTGAAGGCGCTCCTGAGCCTGCCCTCGGTCGAAGCCGCCGAGCCGCTCTTCGCTACCGCCCGTGAGCTGCGCCGCCGTACCTTCGGCGACATCGTCTTCACCTCCGGTTTCGTTTATTTCTCCACGTACTGCCGCAACCACTGCAACTTCTGCCTGTATCGCAAGGGCAACGACGCCGCCCCGCGGTACCGCAAGACCCTCGAGGAGGTCGTCGCCGTCGCTCGCGGCCTGGCCTCCGAGGGCGTCAACCTGATCGACCTGACGATGGGCGAGGATCCTCTCACCCACGAAAGCGGCGACTACACCCCGGTCTACGAGATGATCGAGGCGGTCCGCGAAGAGACGGGCAAGCCGATCATGATCTCCCCCGGCGTGGTTCCGGCCGACGTGATCGAGAAGATGAAGGAAGCCGGCGCCACCATCTACGCCTGCTATCAGGAGACGCACAGCAAGGACTTCTTCCACAAGCGCCGTGTGGGACAGGACTACGATGAGCGCGCCGCGGCCCGTGACGCCGCGCGCCGCGCCGGCCTCCTCGTCGAAGACGGCATGCTGACCGGGATCGGCGACACCATCGACGACCGGGTCAACTCGATCCTCAACATGAGCGACCACGACTGGGACCTCGCGCGGATCATGACCTTCGTGCCCGAAGAAGGCACGCCGCTGGCGAATCTGCCGGTCCAGTCACCGCTCCACGAGATTCTGGTGACGGCTACGCTGCGCCTGATGAGGCCGACCTGGATGACCACGGCGTCGCTCGACTGCGAGAGCCTCGCCGGCACCGCCGCGCGCGTCAACGCCGGCGCCAGCGTCGTGACCTCGATCATCTATCCGGAGACGGGCCTGGCCGGCGTCGCCCTGGCCGAGCACGACATCGAAGAGGGCCGGCGCACCGTCCCGGCGGTGCTGGGTGTGCTCGCGGAGCTGGGTCTGCGCCAGGGGACCGACGAGGAGTACGCCGCCTGGATCGAGCGCTCGCCGGCCGCGCACGTCGTGCCGGTCGCGTAGGTTCGGCCGCGCTGCGCCCGCCAACTTACCGGGCGGGGTCGGCGGCAGTCCTGACCGCCGGCCCCGCCCGAGCCGCCTTCAATCGACGCCGAGCCTCCGGAGGTGCTGCTTGCAGCCCAACGCCGCCGCCGCTAACGTGAGGACCATGAACCACGAACACTCTGTGGAATCGGACGCCGCAACCTCGGGGCGTTCCTTGACCGAGCGGGTCTATCGGGCTCTCAAAGAGGACATCCTTTCGGCTCGTCTCGGGCATGAGCCTATCGTCGAGGCTGCTCTTGCCAGGGAATACGGCGTCTCGAAGACACCGGTGCGCGAGGCCCTGCGGCAGTTGACGCATGAGGGCCTCGTGCTCGTGCTTCCTCGCAAAGGGTACCTGGTGCGACCCGTGGGGGTCTCCGACATCGTGGAGGTCATGGACTTGCGCGCCATCGTGGAGCCTCCCTTGGCCGCCGCCGCGGCGCGCAACCGCAGCCAGGCGGACGTGGAGCAGATCGAACGACTGCTCGAACGCACGACCCCTGTATCGCCGAGCCTGGATGAAGTGTCGCTTTCCCTGCAGGCGCACGAGCTCATCGCCGACATGGCCGGCAACGCGCGCGCCGCTGCACTGGTGCGCTCCCTGCTGGATGAGACCGCGCGCATTCCGTGGCTCGTCCCGGGGCTGAGCATCTACCTGGGCGAGGGTGAGCACGACGAGATTCTCCAGGCCATAGCCCGCGGCGACGCCGACGGCGCCGCGAAAGCGATGGCCGCGCACCTCGACGCCGCCAAGGCAAGCACGCTGATCGGTCTCGGCGCCCGCTGACCCAAGGGCCACGCGTGATCGGGAGGCCGTAGGCCTCGTCGCCGACCGCGAGAACAGCAGATGCCCTCTCGTCGTGAGGGCGCGGAGAGGATGGGGTGCTGACTACGCGCGCGCGACCGGCTGGTTGCCGGACGCCTGAATCGAGGCCGTCTCCAAGGCCGTCGAGGCCGTCTTGCCTGTTCGTCTTTCGACCACGGCCGATGGACCTGAGCGCCGGCTGATCCCGGGGGAAGTGGACTGAGGCGAGGTCCTCTCGGTGCGCAGCGGGCCAGGTTGTTGACATCTGATGTTCTGGTGATATTCTAGACGTACATTTGATGGGCGGGCCTGTCGGCATTTTCTCAGCCTCGGGAGGAGTCTTCGCTTCATGGCGCACCGCGACGATGGACCGTTCTGGATCGACGGAGAGGCGGCGGCGCGCAAGGCCGCGGTCCGAACGACGACTGGTGGCGGCGTCCCGGCGCTGCCCGGAGCCCGCATCACCGTCCACCTCGACCGCGTCGAGGACAACGTGCGCACCTTGGCGGGCCGGCTGCCGGGTCTTTCTCTGGTGGGCGTCACCAAGTCCGCCTGCGGTGACCCTTCCATCGCACAGGCGATGGTTCGTGGCGGCGCGGTGGCGCTGGCCGATTCGCGCCTGCCCAATCTGCAGAGGCTCCGCGACGCGGGCATCCAAGGCCCGCTGTGGCTGCTGCGCGCGCCCGCGCCTGCCCAGGCAGCCGACGTCGTGCGGCTCGCCGACGTGTCGCTGGAGAGTGAGATCGTCACCGTGCGGGCGCTGAACGCTGCGGCCGGTTCACTCGGTGTGATCCACGAGATCGTCTGCATGGTCGAGCTCGGGGATCTGCGCGAGGGGATCATGCCGGACGAGCTGCCGGCCCTGATCGAACAGGCCGAGGCTCTCGAGCACGTCCGAGTCGCCGGCCTGGGCGTCAATCTGAGCTGCTTTGGTGGCATCGTCCCCACTCAAGAGAATCTCGGTCGCCTCGTCGATCTGGCGGCGGTCGCACAGTCGCGGCTCGGACGACCACTCATCGTGTCGGGCGGCAACTCGAGCACGCTGCCGCTGGCGCTGGCCGGCGGGCTACCCCCGGGCATCGACAGCCTGCGCTCGGGGGAGTCCATCCTTCAAGGGGTCGACACCCTTACGCGCGAGCCGCTGCTCCCAGACCTGCACCTCGATGCGTTCATGATTCGCGCGCCGATCGTCGAGTGCCTCGTCAAGCCGAGCCGGCCGATCGGCGAGCGCGCCCAGGACGCCTTCGGGGGCGACCCCGCCCCATGCGAGGACCGTGGCCTGCGACGCCGGGCGCTCGTGGCGCTGGGCCGCCAGGACGTCAACCCGGGCTTCCTCACGCCCGTCGACTCGCGAGTCAAGGTGCTCGGCATGAGCAGCGATCACCTCGTCGTCGATGTCGAGGAGGTGCGGCCGGCGCCGCGGATCGGCGATGTCGTGGAATTCATCCCGGGGTTCGCCTCCGTCCTGCAGGCGTTCACCTCGCGGTACGTCGAGAAGGAGTATGTGGGTGGCCCGGCCGGCGTGTTCGCGGCCGGCGGAAGCGAGCCAACGCAACGCTGAAGGGAGGCGACGTGGAGGAGCACGCAGTGCACGAGAACGTCGTGGTCAGTTCGTGGAACGAGTGGGATCCGCTCAAGCACGTGATCGTCGGCAGGGCGGACTTCTGCTGCATCCCGGCCTCCGAACCGGGCTCCGACTTCGTCAACGAGATCCCGAAGGACAGCGTCATGAGGGGCATGTACGGGCCGCGGCCGCAGGAGGCGGTGGAGGCGGCCAACGCCCAGCTTGAGGGCTTCGCCCGGATCCTGGAGAAGCGCGGCGTCACGGTGAGCTGGGCCGAGCCGATCCAGTGGAATCGCGCCGTCTCGACACCCGAATGGTCCGCGGAGACGCTGTTCGGCTGCATGCCGCCGCGCGACGTGCTGCTCACGGTGGGGCGCGAGATCCTCGAGGCCACGATGTCGTACCGCTCGCGCTGGTTCGAGTATCTGGCGTATCGCCCGCTCCTCCAGCGGTTCTTCGAGGAGGACCCGGGGTTCAAATGGGAGGCGGCGCCCAAGCCGCGGCTCACCGACGCATCGTTCCGCCCGGGCTACCTCAGCGAGGACGTCAGCGACGAGCAGCGCCGGCAGTGGGTGACGGACAAGGTGTTCGTCACTACCGAGGAGGAGCCGCTGTTCGACGCCGCCGACGTCAGCCGGATGGGCAGGGATCTCTTCGTCCAGCACAGCTTCACCACGAACATGAAGGCCATCGACTGGCTGCGGCGGCACCTGCCGGATCACCGCATCCACGCCGTGAACTTCCCCGGCGACCTGCACCCGATCCACATCGACGCCAGCTTCGCGCCGCTGCGGCCGGGTCTCATCCTCAGCAACCCGACGCGCCAACTGCCCGACGAGCAGAAGGGCATCTTCGAGAAGAACGGCTGGGAGATCGTGCTGGCTGCGCAGCCAGTCCACGAGCATCGGCCGCCGCTCTGCGAAGGCAGCGTCTGGCTGGCGATGAACACCCTCGTCCTCGACCCCAAGACGATCTGCGTCGAGGCGAGCGAGGTCAATCTGCAGGAGCAGCTGGACAAGCTCGGCTTCGAGGTCGTCCCCGTCCCGTTCCGCGACGTCTACGCCTTCGGCGGCGGCCTGCACTGTGCGACCGCCGACGTCTATCGCGAAGGAACGTGCGAGGACTACTTCCCCAAGCAGTGATCCGCCGCTTTCAACCACAGGAGTGAGCATGGCAGAGAGAACCAAAGTCCTGATCATGGGAGCCGCGGGCCGCGACTTCCACAACTTCAACACCTACTTCCGCCAGCGCCAGGAGTACGAGATCGTCGCCT
>Ga0194044_10001931_pt1 | contig 10479 bp, 13 predicted proteins | sample JunL4417m_MetaG_FD_155460 | JGI IMG/M metagenome (GOLD analysis project Ga0194044, IMG submission 155460) | Anoxic zone freshwater microbial communities from boreal shield lake in IISD Experimental Lakes Area, Ontario, Canada - Jun2016-L442-17m | ecosystem: Environmental > Aquatic > Freshwater...
TCACGCACCTCTGCCCGAACGTGCGCCTTCAGACCGCGCAGGTCGTCGACGGCCTCTGGTGAAAGAACAGTTTCGTAGCGCATTCTGGCTATATTATAGCTACCTTTTGTGGCAAGGTCGAGTGATCGCGATGTGCGTCGAGTATCGCCCGCGCAGAGGCAGCGCTAGCGGCAGGCGCACACCTACGTGACGTGACCTCGAATCGTGTGCGGGTGCGCGTCCGAGCCTGGATACGGCTGCTGCCACGGAGCCGTCACCCTCCGTGCGCCGCGGCCCCGCCGCGCCCGCCCCGGCGGCAGGTCGCGAAACGGCAAGACAGGGCAGGGGACTTCCTTGCGAGGGCTACGGCAATACCGTGGTTTGATGATCTACCCGCGTTATGTCTCGCGAAGCTGAAAAGAGAGGTTCCGCAAGCCGCTGAGGCACGATCCAGGACCGGCCTTTCTCAGCCGGCCTTCGCGCGGCTCCTTGGTGTTTCGCCACGCACGCACGCTGCAAGACTGGGAGCAGGGCCGGCGCGAGCCTGCTGGCGCAGCAAAGACGTTGCTCCGCGTGGCCGTGAGCAATCCGGAAGTACTGCTGAAGCTTCAAACCTGAGAAGCGTGCGGCCTGGCGCGCCGATACCACGGATCCTGGCCGTCTCCCGGTCGAGTACCTGCGCGAACTGCGCACGCGCAACTCCTGGACGCAGTCGCAGGTCGCGCGCCGATTGGGTTCGAGCCAGTCGCGGGCGGCCAGGATGGAGGCGGCCGACGCCTCAGTCTCGCTGGACCTGCTGGTCAAGTCGCTGCTCGCCCTGGGGGCATCTCGCGACGAGGTTGGCGGCGTCATCGCGAGAGCGGCCTGACAAGCGCGCCAGCCTTGACAGGGTGCTCTTTCCAGCGTAGCCTCATTGTGGCTACGGAGGTGCCCTATGCGAACCAAGATCCAGAAGTGGGGAAACAGCCTCGCCCTTCGCATCCCCAAGGCTTTCGCCGCAGAGGCCGGCTTCGAGAAGGACCGGGAGGTCGAAGTATCCGTTGAGGGCCGTCGCCTCATCGTACAGGTGCCGGCCCGCCCTTCCTACACGCTCGAGGAGCTTCTTGACGGCGTCCGCCCATCCAACCTTCATCGCGAGGTCGACTGGGGTCCGCCTGTTGGCAATGAGGCGTGGTGAGCGGTGGTCTACATCCCAGACCGGGGCCACGCCATCTGGTTGACCTTCGACCCACAGGCCGGTCACGAGGAGGCCGGCAGGCGTCCCGCCGTTGTCCTTAGTCCAGCGGCCTACAACCGACGGATCGGGCTACTTCTCGCCTGTCCCGTCGCGAACCAGGCCAAGGGCTATCCGTTCGAGATCCCGCTTCCCCCGCACACTGCCGTCAGCGGCGTCGTACTTTCCGACCAGGTCAAGAGCACCGACTGGCGCGCTCGGCAAGCCGCGTTCATCTGCGAGCTGCCGGAGGCGACCGTGGCCGACGTCGTGGCGAAGCTCGCGACGCTCCTCCCGGTCGAGTAGACCCATAGCCCGAGCCTGACGGGGCGCTGCAGCGGACTCGCTGGCGCTCGGTGCGGAGCTTCGTTTCGCTGTTCGTTAGCATCGCCCCGCCCCGTGCTTGCGGTACAATCACATCTCTCAACGGAGGCATGAGTCATGGCAAATAGACTCGAATCGCTCGAAGCCGAAGCCCTGCAACTGACAGCTAGCGAGCGCGCGGCTTTCGCCCAGGTATTGCTTGCGAGTCTTGACGAAGATGCTGAGATTGAGGAAGCGTGGGCCGCCGAAACCGAGCGCAGAATTGCCGACATTGAAAGCGGCACGGTGCAGGTCATTCCAATTGCTGACGCACTTGCGCAGGTACGGGCTTCATTGAAGTGAGGCTCGTCGTTGCTCCACCGGCGCTCGCCGAGCTACACGATGCGGCCGCGTTCTATGCGCTGAAAGCCGATGTTGAGCTTGGTCTTGCGTTTGTGGCTGAGTTTGAACGAACGGCCAGTTTCGTTTTGGCCAATCCTCTCCTCGGTGCTGTATTTCGGGGCACTCGCCGGCGATATATCCTCCGTCGATTCCCATACAGCATCATCTATCAGGTCACCGCAGAGGAGCTTCGAATCCTTGCCGTCGCCCATCACAGGCGGCGCCCTGGCTACTGGGCGCATCGTGGGTAGGTCACCAGTGTCAGTACGACCAGAGTGACGCCCAACCCTGCGGCCGACCCGTGCGCCTCGTTCTCTGGACGCTGCGCGACAAAGCCGCGCAGCGCCGGTCACCTCTACGTGAGGCGTACACCGGGAAGGCCTTGCACACTCCGCTCGCACGAGGCAGGCTGAGCACGTGCGAACCACCGACCTCGACGTCAGCAAGCTGTCCGTCGCCGCGCGCATCCAGCTCGCCGAGGATCTTCGGGACAGCGTCGCCGCCGACACCGGCGACCTGCCGCCTGCCGAAGCCCTGAGAGCCGAGCTCGAAAGCCGCCTCGCCGACCTTGAGCGCGACCCCGGCGCGGGAGAGCCCTGGGATGTCGTGCGCGCCCGTATCGAGAAGCGCTTGGCTCAGGCCGGATTACTCCCCGCCTCGTCGTCCGCTCGGCCGTCGAGATCGCGGACTACCACCAGGAGTGTGACCATGCGGAAGCTCAAGCCCGTGACGCCCGGCGAGCTGCCGCGCGAGGAGCCATGAAGGCAAACGTCGACGGGCTGCATGCGGTCCTGCTCCTGGAGCCGCGGTAGGGACCCGGGCTGAGCAGGAGCTCGTCGCGTTCGTCGAAGACGCGGCGCATGACCTCCGCGCAGGCAGGGCGGGCCCTTCCGCCAGGTCATGGCGCCGCCGGCGCCCGGCACGAGAGGGGTCTGGGGATCGGACTTCTGAGTCGCGGTTCCGCCCCGCACATCGACAGGCTCCGTCTGCAGCGTGAGCGCGCTGTCGTGACGGAGCTCCACTGAGGGGAGTCTGTCACGTCCGCTACAATGGAGAGGGGAACCCAGCGGCGGGAGAGACCATGACCGAGACTGCCAATTCGATTCCGGTCGCCGATCTCATAGCGGAATCTGTACGGCGCTTGCGAGCCAGTCTGCAGGCGGAGCGCATCTACCTCTTTGGCTCGCGCGCCCGTGACGAAGCGCATGAAGGCAGCGACTACGACTTCCTCGTTGTGGTCCGCGATTCTCCGCTGCCGCGCTACAAGCGCGAACAGCAGGCCTTCCGCGCCCTGTGCGGCATGGGGATCGCCGAGGACGTGCTCGTCTTCACCCGCGAGGAGTTCGAGCGGGGGCCGGCCGTCGCCACGTCGCTGCCCTCTACTGTGGCGCGCGATGGGAGGCTGCTCTACCCATGACCTTGACGAATCGCCGCAATAGGATGAGCTTTCCAAGCGCTGGCCGATGTCGAAGCTCTTGATACAACCAGTGCTCAGGCCAAGGAGGGAGGAAGATCCCTGTGCAAAGAACCATAGTTATCGAGTATCCCGAAGCGCTACCTGCAGTTTCAAACCAGAGTCCAGAAGCGTTTGAGCAGGAGGCCCGCAAAGCCATGTCGGTGAAGCTCTATGAAATGGGCAGGCTGAGCTCCGGCCATGCTGCCCAACTTGCGGCATTGGGCGGGTGGAGTTCCTGTTGACCTGCATCAACATGGGAGTCTCGTCCGTCGAGTGGGACGATGACGAGATCTCAAGAGAATTCCGATGAAGGCCCCCGGATGACGGCGATCGTGTGCAATACGGGTCCGCTGATCGCCCGGATACTCTGAGGGGCCTGTATGAGTCGGTCTATCTGCCGCAAGCCATGCACGATGAGATCCTTCGCGGAGGACGGCGTTTCACAGGGCTGGATGCCTATCGACAGGCAGACTGGTTCACTGTCTCGGCGCTGCGGCAGCCCGGAGATCCATTGCTCGCCGCTGTTCTCGATGTCGGCGAAGCCTCGGTCATTCAGCTTGCCCGTGAGATCGGGGTACCCAGAGTCCTGATGGATGAACGAAAAGGCCGCCGCGTCGCCAGAGAGGTCTATGGCCTGGATGTGATGGGGACAGCCCGTTTGCTGACGGATGCCAAAGAAGCCCATCTCGTGGCGAATGTCGGCGAGCTGCTGCAGCAGATGAGGGGCGCGGGCTACTGGATCCATAGCAGGATCATGGAAGCCGCCATGAAAGCGGCAAAGGAGTAGGGACGGCAGGCGGCGCGCCGAGATCCACTGTTGCGGCCGGTGAACGGCGCGTCCCCGGCCCCCGGACTCGGCGCTTCGCGCCACGGCCGATGTCTCGTCCTTTTGCGCCGGATACCCTCGGGCAGGCTATCACCGCAGGGGAGGCACGCCGAGGTCGCGACAGATCTTCCTGGCGAGGTCGTTGCCGATCTCGACATGCCTGGGCACCGCCGAGCGCTTGTTGAGAACCGGGTCGTGCCACCATGAATGGCGGCTGCCTTCTCGCGGCAGGTCACAAGCGTGGGAACGGAGATGCGCGATGAGCTCGCGCCGCTGCGCGCGGCGATCTTCGCTTCCGAGCACATATCTCCGGCGGCGGCCAAGGCATCCTCGCGGTTGAGATCGAGAGCCTCGCGGAGGGTCGCCGTCAGGCTCACGATGAGCTCGTCGTGGGTGGCCTCCTGGCGATTGCGGCCGCATGACGGTAGGCGGCCGCCGGGGCGCGCATCCACCCATGTCAAGTAGCTCCCACGTTGAGAGGATGGCGCGGGGCCTCGCATCTCGCTACACTGCAGCATGGACGACGTGCCCCCGCTTTGCGCCTTCCCGCCGACGGCACGGTCCCTTGCAAGGAGTTGTTGCATGCCCGAGCACACGCTTCTCAGTGAACCGGACCACGTGGATGAACCGCGGCAGGTCCAGGACTATCGGGGCCTCGTGAGCCGGGTCGCGGCCACGCGGCGCCCAGTGATCGTGCGGCGCGGTGGGGCGGACGTGGCCGCCGTGATCCCCGTCGAGCACCTGGAACTGCTCCTCGAGCTGCTCGCGCGGCAGGAGGCCGAGCGGCGCACGGCCGAGATCGATTGGCAGCGGCTGGCCCGCGTCTCCCCTCCCCCGCGGCAGTGGTTCGAAGGAGACGAGCCCAAGCCTTTCTGAGGGCACGCCGGGGTCCGTATGGCTGAGCCACTCCAACTCGGGCGCATCGTCTGGGCGGAGATCGCGGACGCGAACGGGTTCCCCAAGTCGCGCCCGCTGGTGATCGTCACGCCGAGCGAGCGGATCACTCCCACGGCGCCACTGGACGTGCTCGCGGTGACCAGCCGTGTTCCCGATCCGTTGCCCGATGACCATGTGTTGCTGCCGTGGCACGCCCAGGGGCACCCGCGGACCGGGCTCAAGCGCAGGTGCGCCGTCGTCTGCACGTGGGTGGCCCGCATTCGCCACACCGACGTTCGGCAGATCGCCGGTGTGGTCCCAGGGGCGCTCATGCTGGAGATCCTGTCCAAGGCCACGGCGCCGGCGGCTCCTCCGTCCGATCCTCCGCCTGAGGCGGGCGGTCGATCGTCGGCAGGCGCCGGCATCTGACGAGCGCTTGCCGGCGGGCCGCCGATAGCTTCCTCCCGCGCCTGCCGGGCGCCCCATTCGTGGCTCACCGGCGCCTGCGCGACGGGGATGGTCATGTCGTACCATTCGCCGTACGGGTCATCTTTGGAGGTCAGCCACGGACGCCATCCCCTCCACCCGGCTGCGCGGCAACCTCGCCGGCGAGGTGGACCGCGTGTGCGCGGACCACGCGCCCATCGTCGTGACGCGCAGAGCGTTTTCGTCGGTGGTGATGACGTCGCTGGACGACCACGAGGCGCTCGAGGAGACGGCTTACCTCCCGCGCGGCCCGAAGAACGCGCAACGCCTGCTCGACGCGATCGTGGACGGTCCGCGGTGGGCAGGATCTCGTCCACCTCGGCTTTGTCTGGGCCGTGCAGTGCCCTTGCACCGCTGCACCGGAGCATCGGTCCGCCACATGGTCAGCGTCGCGCGGCCGGCGCGGCGATGCCGCGCGGCGCGCCTGCCAGGGCCTCGGACCGCGCCGCGTCATCGACGTTGCTCGGACGCAGTGGGGGGTACATGGGTGAGAGAGGCTGTCGGGGGCCGGGACATCGATGTGCGGCGCGTTGAACGCCGGCATGGTCGATCGGCGCACCACCCGCAGCCTGCGTGCACGGGCTCTGCCCGGACGACTGACTGACCTCGGCGCAGCCTACGTGCCGTCCGGCAGGCGGCGCTGGGCCGCCGAGCCGGCGAGCGGTCGACGGCCCGCAGGCTGCGCTGATCGGCGCCGGGCGCCGCTCCGCCGCGCACAGACCGGCCTTCGTCCGGCTCGCCGTTGACGGCGCGCAGCAAGCGCCTGTCCTCCGTGTAGAGCACCCGCGCCCCGGCCTCGCGCGCCGCCTCGACGATGAGGGCGTCCCAGATCGACCGGGTAGGGCCGGCGCCTTCCGTCATGGCCAGGTGCTCGACGGAATCACGGTCGTAGACCCCTTCCGGGTGGAGGCCGAGGTCTGCGTTGCTCCGCCCTGCACGACGACAGGCTGCGTCTGCATCATGAGCGCACTCCCGCGACGGAGCTCCACTGACGGGAGAATAGCCCACATCTCGCTGCCCGCCCGCTCCCGCGCGGGGTTGTGTAAAAGGGGAAGATAAGAATTGGCCCGATTCTTATCTTACCTCGCAGCACTACCCCGCCGCGGCGGCCGACCCTGCTACCAGCGCTCATTTTCACCGGCCACGGGTCGCGAAGCCGCCAGGGAAACTGAGGGGAGTCTGTCATGGCGGGATCAGTGCGGCGCTTGCGAGCCAGTCTGTAGGCGGAGCGCATTTACCTCTTTGGCGCGCGCGCCCGTGACGAAGCACACGAGGACAGCGACTACGATCTCCTCGTTGTGGTCCCCAGAGTCCTGATGGATGAACGAAGCGGTTGCCGAGTCGCCAGAGAGGTCCATCGCCTGGATGTGATGGGCGTCCGCCTTCGGCAGAATGCGCAGCCATGCTCGAGCGCGACTACGCGGTCGCGGAACCGTCACTGATCGCCGCCGTCCTGGGTGAGCCACTCCTGCCAGAGCGCCACGGCTTCATCCTTGCCCATACTCAGCACCTCGCGCAGCGGGATGCCGGCGCGTGCGGTCAGGTTCTTGACGAGGTCATACGGCAGTCCCGGTCCCGCCGGTTCGGGCGCCGCATCGCCGGGGCGATGCGGCGCCACGCCCTTGTCGACTGCCGGCCAGAACTGCTCCTCGGTGACGCGAAGCTGGCTGCGGAGGATGTCCTTGAAGGTGGCAGGGTCACGGATCGAGCCGGAGCCGTGCGAAACCCTCGTTCGCAGCCGGGTCCCGTCTCTCAGAACACGTGCGTAGCGGAAGTGGTCGCCGGTCCTGGCGCCGCGCGCCGCAGCGCTTTCGTACCAGCCGTCGACCGCGCAGAAGCGCTTAAGATCGGCGTAGGTCGGGAGCCTCACTCGCCGAAGAGGATGCGCCGCGCCGCAGCGCGGTCGTCGGCCATGGCGAGTCGCCAGACCCAGCCTCGATTACCCACGTGGTTGGGCGCGGACTGCAGCTCCTCGAACCACTCCTCCACATACACCGACGCTTCGTCGAGAAGGTCGTTCTCGGCCGCTTCCAGGGTCTCGCCCTCGCCGTAGATGGCGAGCTCGGGGAGCCAGATGTACACGCCGTCGGGCTGCCCGAGACGGACGTCGGGATGGAACCGGAAGGAACCCTCGAGCAGCTGCTTCTGCTCATCCCAGTTGGTGATGAGCACCCGTCTGCCTCGACGGTCGATCGCCGCGGGCTCTCCCGCGAGGACGCGGTCAACGACGCGGCTGAGGTCATTGCGCGCTTCGCTGAACTTGAGGCTTGGCACCATGGTCACCTCCCGATCGGAACCTCTATCGGGATTATTGGCAACTAAGGCAAGTTGTGCAAGTGGGCGTTGTTGGGAGGACTTTCGTGGAGGAGACCTTCGTCAATCGCACGCGCGACGCACTCAGCCCGGTGCCTTCCGCATCGATGCGCCTGCCCGACTCGACGCGTGGGGGTCACGGGTCGCCGTCCACCACGCGCCCGCCGCCGACTACCGGCGCTCGGCGCGGACGTACCAGCGATGCTCGCGCAGCGCCGGCTCGTGAGACGGGATGAGCTCCCACGCGGCGGCGCGAAGGCGCGCGAGGAACGCGCGCGCCGCCGCCGCGTCCGGCGTCATGGGGCCGATCGCCTCGGCGTTGACGGCCAGCGAGACGATGTCGCCGGCGATGCAGGCGGCGCCCTCCTCGGTCGCCACGAGCACGCTCTGATGGCCCGCCGTGTGACCGCCGCTGGGCGTCAGCGTGAGGCCGGGGAGGATCTCCAGCTCACCGTCCACGAGGCGCAGGCGCGCTCCCGCCTGGCTCACGAGGGCGGCCGTGCCGATGTACCAGATGCCGGCCTCCTGCGAGCGCGCGTAGGGGCCGGCGGCTAGGGTCGCGCGCTCCGCGGCAGAGAGCAGGCGGGCGGCGGCCTCCGCCTCCAGGGCCGCCTCCAGCTCGCGGCGCTGCACGACGACCTCCGCGTTGGCGAACAGGGCGTCGTTCTGGACGTGGTCCTGGTGCAGGTGCGTGTGCACGACCATGCCGACGTCGGCCGGCGCCACGCCCTGCGCCCGCAGCCCCCTCACCAGCTCCGCCCGCGTGTCTCCCGAGACCTCGTAGCCCACGTCCTTCGACGCCTGCGCGTCCGGCCCGCTGTCGACGAGGACGGAGGTATGCGCATCGCGCAGCAGCCAGCAGTAGCAGGGGAGGTCGAGCAGGACGTCGTCAGGCGCGCCGCTCACGTAGCCGCTCAAGTGGCAGCCCGGAAGGATCCCCACCTCGACGATCCCGACCGTCCACGTCACGACTCCGCCCCTCTCAGACGGCGGCGTCCGCGGCGTCCGCGGCGGCCGCGACGGCCGCCGCCGCCGCGACGGCCGCCGCCGCCGCCTCCGCCACAGGCGGCTGTTCCGTGAGGGCGATGCGCCGCCAGTGATGACAGGCCACCATCTCGCCCTCGCCGAGATCCTCGAGCGGCGGGACCTCGTCCGTACACCGCGGATCCGCGTACTTGCAGCGCGGGTGAAAGCGGCAGCCTGACGGCGGGTCGTGAGGGCTCGGGATCTCCCCGCCGAGGACGTTGTCGAGATGCCCCTCGTTGAGGTGGGGGTCGGGGACGGGGGCGCACGAGAGCAGCGCCCGCGTGTACGGGTGCCGGGGATGCGCGAGGATCCGGTCGCCGAGACCGATCTCGACGAGCTGGCCGACGTACATCACGGCGATGCGGTCGGCGAAGTACCCCACGACGTTGAGATCGTGGGTGATGAGCACGTAGGTGAGGCCCAGGCGGTCGCGCAGGTCGCGCATGAGATTGAGGATGCTCGCCGCCGCCGAGACGTCGAGACCGGCCGTCGGCTCGTCGGCGAAGAGCACCTCGGGATGCAGGGCCAGTGCCCTCGCGATGGAGACGCGGCGCGCCTGCCCGCCCGAGAGCTCGTGCGGGTACTTGTCGGCCTGCTCGGCGGAGAGGCCGACCATGTCGAGCAGCTCGTCGACGCTCGATTGCTGGTCCGCCGGGACCTTGTTGATGACGTAGGGCTCCCTGAGCAGGAACGAGACGCGAAAACGCGGCGACAGACTCGAGACGGGATCCTGGAAGATCATCTGGATGCGGCGCCGCAGCGGTCGCCATTCCCGGCGCCGCAGGCCGACGAGCTCGCGGCCGTCCAGCGAAGCGCTGCCGCCCGTCGCCGGCACCAGCCCCATGACGGTCCGCGCCAGGGTCGACTTACCCGAGCCGGATTCGCCAACGAGCCCCAGGGTCTCGCCGCGGACCACATCGAAACTGACCCCATCGACGGCGCGCACCTCGCCGGTCTTGCGGCGCATGAGCCGCGCGATCACCCCCTGCCGGTCGCTGAAATACGTCTGCAGGTCGCGCACGCTCAGCAGGGCGCCGCCGGGCGCGTCGGCCGTCATGCGGGCACCGGGGCCGACGCCCACTCCGCGCGCGGCCTCTCGACCTCGGGCAGGCTGTCGTCGTAGAGGAAGCAGCGCACGCGCAGGCCCCCCCGCGCGAGACTGGCCGGCTCGCGGGCGAAGCACACAGCCACGGCATGCGCGCAGCGATCCGCGTACTTGCATCCCGGCGGGAGCGCCAGCAGGCTCGGTACGCGGCCCGGGATCGCCGCCAGCGTCGTCCCCCGGTGCTGCGGCGACGGCACCGCGGCGAGCAGGGCGCGCGTATAGGGATGCAGCGGCCGGTCAAAGATCGAGTACACGTCGCCCTCCTCGACGGCGCGACCGGCGTACATCACGACCACGCGCTCGCAGACCTCGGCGATCACGCCGAGGTTGTGCGAGATCAACAGGATGGCCGTGCCGTGGACCGCGTTGATCTCTTTGAGCAGCTTGAGGATCTGCGCCTCGAGCGTGACGTCGAGCGCCGACGTGGCCTCGTCGGCGATGAGCAGCGAGGGTTCGTGCAGCAAGGCGATGGCGATCATGATGCGCTGGCGCAT
>Ga0194044_10001943_pt1 | contig 10453 bp, 7 predicted proteins | sample JunL4417m_MetaG_FD_155460 | JGI IMG/M metagenome (GOLD analysis project Ga0194044, IMG submission 155460) | Anoxic zone freshwater microbial communities from boreal shield lake in IISD Experimental Lakes Area, Ontario, Canada - Jun2016-L442-17m | ecosystem: Environmental > Aquatic > Freshwater >...
GGCGATATTCTGACCTCACACGCGGCAGGGGCTTGCCATTTTTGAGCTAAAGATTTATAAACAGCATGTTCGGGGTGTAGCGCAGCCTGGTTAGCGCGCGTGCCTTGGGAGCACGAGGCCGCCGGTTCGAATCCGGCCACCCCGACCATCAGCCTTCCTTATTTTCCAGTCCCAGCATGGATTTCATTTGTTTCGAAAGCCGGATCCAGCTAAATCAGTTCATTCCGCCTGACTTGGAGGGGAAAGTATGATCACTAATGTTATACGGAAGACCTTCAGAAGCCTGATCACATTGTTTATTCTCACTCTGGTTTTTACTTGTAATAGCACGTCATCGTGGGCGAAAGAGTCTCCCTGTTCTTTTAAGCTGACTATAATCTACATGAACGACACACACGGCCACTATAGCCCGGAAAAGGACAGTAACGGTGTGTTAAGCGCCGGCTTTGCAAAGGCCGCGACGGTTATGGAGAGAATCAGAAAAGCCTGTGAACTTGAAGGACGGACCACGCTAACATTGCTGGCGGGCGACATGTTTAGCGGAACAGCCTATTCCGCTGTTTTCAAAGGAAAACTTGGAGTCAGGCTGATGAACGCCATGAAATTTTCCGCTATGTCCGTAGGCAATCATGAATTCGACTATGATCAATCCAATTTGATAAACAACCTTAGGCCTGCCATGAAATTTCCATTGTTGAGCGCGAATATCCGATACGCGGATGGAAATCTGGTTTTCAAGCCCTATGTCATCGAAAAACTTCCGGACAAGAAGTGCAGGATACTCATTTTTGGTCTTACAACAGAAAATACTCCTGAACTTACGCATCCCAGGAACGTCAAAGGGCTTGTTTTTGAAGACCCGGTCGATGTGGCTCGGGAAATTGTTGAAAAACATGGAAAGGACAAGTTCGTAATAGCCCTGACACATTTGGGAGTCGAGAAAGATAAGAAGCTTGGCCTATTGTGTCCGGGCATTGATGTAATCATCGGTGGTCATTCCCACACGGCCCTTTTTGAACCGGTTAAACTGGATGATACTCTCGTATGCCAGGCTGGGGCCTATTCCCAGTATGTTGGGAGACTCGATGTGGATGTAAAGGATGGCAGTATAGAACATTACAAAGGACAGCTAATAAAACTGGATGGGACCATTGAGGAAGATCCTCGGATCAGATCAACTCTACAAAAATACAGTAGCAAGATGGCGCCGTTTTTCAGCGAGACTATAGGTTCATCAGACATCGCTCTCGAAGGAAGTCTCAGCGCTGTCAGATCTTCCACGCCCAATCCGTTGGGGATCCTGGTAGCCTATGTCATGGCGAAAGCCGTCAATGCGGAGGCAGGCCTCATAAATGGCGGCGCAATCAGGGACGGATTGAAAATTGGGCCTATAACTAATGGCGACATTTATGGCGTCCTCCCATTTCAGAACCTCGTAACAAAAGTGGCCTTAACGGGCTCGGATATTGAGTCGGTTTTACGCCGCAGCCTGGAGCTTCCAGAGAGGAGTGGGGGTAAGCTCCAGACGTACGGTCTAAGACATGAAATATCCGGTGGAGAGCTTCAAATCAAGGAAGTGGGTTCAAAACCTTTCAGACGCGAGGATTATTATTCTGTGGCGCTCACCGATTTTTTGCTTGCGGGAGGCGATGGCTTTACAACTCTTGGAGCCAGGGGCAAGACCATTGTCCCGGACGGCGCGCCATTGATCCAGATCTTCTCTGATTTCATAAAGGACAAAAAGGAAATCAATCAGAATTTGCTTGATTCACTTGTGAAAAGGTAACCTTGTAAACACCGGCATGACGAAGGATCTTCACTACCAGTGACGCAAGGACGTCAAATCTTCGTTAAGTCCCACCGTTTCGCCGCAATGCTATACTCTCCTGTCAGCAAAATGGTATTAGTCGTAACGCCTATCAAGTGACCTATATTGAGCCGCTTCCGAAACATGTTCGGGCCTAATGTCAGGGCTAAGCGACAGATCGGCAATGGTCCGGGCTATTTTTAAGATTCGGTGATACGCCCGTGCCGATAGGCCAAGACGTTCCACGACCTTTTCCAGAAAATCGAGGGATGTTTGGTCCAGTACGCAAAACTTTCTGGTCAATGACGATTTCATCTGGGAATTGGAGAAAATACCGTATTGTCCGAGCCGGTCCAACTGAACACTGCGAGCGGCGTTTACGCGTCGCCGGATTTCTTCCGACGTTTCGCCGTTTTCTTTACTCGTGAGGTCTCTCCATTCGACTGAGGGGACCTCTATGTGTATATCAATGCGGTCCAAAAGAGGCCCTGAAATTTTGGCCCAGTATCTCTCGATGGTCTGTTTTGAGCAGACACATTCATGTTTCATGTCTCCCCTGTAACCGCAAGGACATGGGTTCATTGCGGCCACGAGCATGAACCGCGCTGGAAACGTTATAGCGAGATGCGCTCTGGATATGGTCACTTCACCGTCTTCGATGGGTTGTCGAAGAACTTCCAGGACATTCTTCCTGAATTCGGGCATTTCATCCAGGAAGAGAACACCATTATGAGCCAACGAAACTTCTCCGGGACGCGGGATAGCGCCACCGCCTATCAGGCCGGCGTCAGAAACGGTATGGTGTGGGGATCTGAAAGGCCTTCTAGTCATTATGGATTTTTCTTTTCCCAGCAATCCCGCCGCTGAGTAAATTCTGGTGGTCTGCAAAGCTTCTTCAAATACCGGTTCAGGAAGAATCGTCGGAATTCTCTGGGAAAGCATTGTCTTTCCTGATCCTGGTGGACCAACCATAAGAACATTGTGACCCCCTGCGGCCGCCACTTCAACCGCCCTCTTGGCATATTCCTGCCCTTTGATGTCTCGAAAATCCAACGGATAGTCCACGGCAGGTGTTGTCAAGGAATTGGGATTAGGCCTGGAAGGTTCAATGGAAACTCGATCCATCAGGAAGCCGGCGGCTGTGATTAGACTTGACACACTCAACGTGTCTACGCCATCCACAACCGCCGCTTCCGGGGCATTTGACTCAGGAAGGATGATACCCTTGAATCCGAGGTCGCGAGCCGCAAGAGCCAGTGAAAGCGCTCCCCGAACTTCCTTGACCCGACCGTCCAATGAAAGTTCTCCAACGATCAGGTAATCATCCATCCTTTCCGTTGGTAGCAGATTGAGTCCGATCAGTACCCCAATCGCAATAGGCAAGTCGAATCCGGATCCTTCTTTTCTCAATGCTGCAGGAGCAAGATTGACAGTTATTCTACGGGCGGGGAACGGAAAACCGCTGTTGACGATGGCGGATTTGACCCTTGCGGCGCTCTCTTTAACAGCGCTATCCGGGAGACCTACAACCGTGACTGCAGGTAATCCGTTATAAACATCAATTTCAACTTCGACAGGATGAGCGTCTATACCGACCAAGGCGCCCGAATGGACTTGAGCTAACAATTCAACTTCCCCCCTTAATGAATTTTCCTAATTAAATGTGTCCCATAAGTGAACTTTAAAATAAGTAGGATGAGAAAATGATATCAGAGCATATAAATATATGCAAGTTACTTACTGCAGTTACTTACTGCAGGTGATTGTTATTTACTATAACCTTGCCATTGATCTCATCCAGAATCTTAGTCTTATATTTGATGACGGACGAGCTGTTTGTCATAACCATATCAAGCTGACGTGTGTGGATTATCATGTAGCCCAGGATCCTGAGCTTTTCCCGCATGTTTTCCGCATCAAAACCCTCTGCACGGGCAAATGCGCTGTCCTCCCGTATTTCAACTTCGAAGTTGAAAGATTCCAGTATTTCTCCCACGAAGAGAGCTCGCAGTCTCCGCCGTGCGAAATCAGCGGCCCCACCCTTGAAAGTAAATCTGACATAATTCTCTGAAGCTCTTTCCCCAACAAGCGCCTCGATAGTTGAGAAATGGAATCCGAATCTCGAAGAAAGGCTGCAAAAATTTTTTGAAATCATAAAATAGTTACGAGCGGAATAGGCTGAGCGCATTGACGGATCAAGGGCCGGATTTGAAGTAGCCTGCATAAGGACTGACATGAATCCCTTAGCGTCCACAGGAGGGGGGCCTTCCCATGGCACGGCTGTAATGCCTTCCCACAAAGCCAGCATGGGTATGGAATCAATGTTGTCGATGTGGATAAATTTTCCCTCGACGTCCTGCTTGAATCCATCATCCAGGTTGATCAGCCACCATTGCATTGGAACATCGCAAACCAGTTGTTTGCTGGAGCGTTCCGAGAAGCGATGTTCCTTACCGAAGTTAAACATTTCATGGACTGACTTTTCATGGCAGAATCGAGTTATGTCGTGGAGCGTCTCGCACTTTCGTGGGTGAAACTCATGACTGTCCGGATCGAGTAGATTTAGTGGCACGATATGTCTGGCAACCTTTTCCAGTATTTCAAATACAGGGCTACCAGCCATTAAGTTCTTTCTTGTGGTTTTCATCTCGAGCAGAGAGTCAACCTTTCCGAGGTAAACTCGACGGTTGTCCGCATCCACCGTTATTTCCTGACCACTCTGGAATTTCTCTGTTGCGCCGGAGAGTCCAAAAATAGCAGGGACCGAGAACTCTCTCGAAACGTTCCCCAGATGGCCTGTAATACCGCCAATTTCGGTTATAACCGCAGCCGCTGAGCCTAGCATAGGCGCCCAACGGGGCAAAGCCTGAGCAGTTACAAGAACAGAACCTGGAACAAATTTTAGTTTATCAACATCGTTCTTGACTATGTAGACAGGACCATACGCGACACCAGGCGCTGCGGTTTGTCCACCAGCGGCCAAAATCACGTATTCCCCGTCATTTAGCTCATCTATTTGAACATTGCAGGGGGGCAGCTCCACCTCTTGAAGTGGTCTGCACTGCAAAATAAATATTGATCCTTGTTGGTCAATCGCCCATTCTATGTCTTGAGGTCCGCCGTAGTAATCCTCGAGTGTCTTGGACATCTTTGCCAGATCCCGCGCCTGACTTTCGGATATAGACGGCGCGCCACTCTTTTCTCCAGTCACATCATCTCTGCAAACTCCTTCCTCAGGAAAACACACGAATTCATGTTTCTTCTCCCTTATGGATTTTTTTATAATATCAAATGGCTCTTGACTGGAAATGATGAAAAGGTCGGGGTCTATGGATCCATCAACCACTGCTTTGGGTAGGCCCCACACTGAGTTAATGAGGATGGAATTATCCCTGACATTTAACGGGTTACAGGAATACATTACTCCACCGGCTTCTGCGTTGACCATCACCATGCAACCAACACACATAGCCACGTCCTCGTCCGGAATTCCGCGATTCAGACGATAGGTTATCGCTGGGAGGCTATACTTGCTGGCCACGATGTCCTTATAAGAGTCGATTACGCTCTCCTTGCCGACGTTCAGAATGGAGCGAAACTGTCCGGCGAATGACGTTCCCGATGAGTCTTCCCCGAGCGCGCTGCTGCGGGTCGACACTCGAATTCTCTGCCCGTGAGCCATTTCGAGTTTGTTGTATGCTTCCAGTATTTCGGTTTCCAAATCTTCCGGCAAGTTTGCCGCTAGAATGAGGTTCTGGAGATCAGCGCTAAGACGGAAAAGGTCGTCAATCCCTTCTGTGTTGGTAGCCTGTATTCGGCGATCAATCTCAGCTTGGAGATCATTGTGGGTCACAAACCGCTCATATCCCCTGGCCGAGATTACGAAACCATCAGGTGTAGGCAAACCAATTTCATTTTTGATGGTGGCAACATTAGCCATCTTGGCTCCCACTTCATCGAGAAGATCTCTTGTGACCTCCGATAAAGGCACGACCAATTTGGATCCACCAAAAGTTTTCTTACAAGCCAAAGAAGAATTGATGTTGTCCTGAATCTGTTTAAAGGAATCGTAAAGTTCTCTGTATTTACCTGGAGCCAGTTCGTCCAGATGTTTTATTATCCTGAAGACGTTTACAGAAACTGCTGTGCAGTGTGAGCGGACGAATGACATCCCAAATGGCCGGGAACCTTCGAGCGCTTTTTCCAGGTCGGTCATAATTTCCAGAGCTTTGTTGTTAGCCGTCAGAAGTAGCTTGAAATTATGATAGCGATGAGCGAAAGCGTCTCGAAGTCCCTGAACACTTGATGGGTCTTCAGGACCACTGTGACCCCTAAAGATCATTCGCTTAAGAAATTTTGGAAGTTTGATCATTATTGAAAGAAAGCCTGGTTGTAAATCAATGGGAAATGCAATTCGTTGAAGCGTATGTCCAGCGAATTGCGCAGCTTTTTAATTGTTCAGGGAAGGCTGACCATGAATACATTTGTGATTTCCATCAGAGGTGAAGGAAAAGGGCGCCACTCGAACTTGTGAGCGCCCCTTCGTTGAATACCGGAGTTCTTAATGCTCCTTCTTGGCGCTGGCGGTCATTTGTAAACCTATCCCTTCAAAAAGGAAGAAAATGGCATAGCCCCACCAGAGAGTGTAAACTACGTAAAACACAAGCAGGAAGGCCAATATGCCGGCGCTTGAGTAAGCGCTTTCCGGGACTACTGTAAAATAGTTGTAACTGACTTCAACAGCCTTTTTCAGAATTGAGTCAACAAAAGCCGCTTCTTTGAACTTGGCTTGGCGTTTGAGGTCCTTGTCCATTTCTTTCAGGCCGCTCCACCATGCATACATCGAATCGCGACCGGAAAAACCATACTTGGTTGCGAGTTCGGAATCTTTGTTGTAAAACATGGCGTCAGAGTCTTTAAGCGCGGATTTAAGGACTAGTCCCAAATCACCTGATATCTGTAAGTGAGATCCTTGCCCTGTAACCGTAGCCCCTGCCGTGGTGAAAATTTTAGCTATGTGTTGCCCAGTTTCAGCAGTCTTGGATTTTACATCCACTTTGAACGTTTTCCCCAAGTAATCCTGATTCTTTTTTTCAAGAGCCGCAACGTACTGAGTTGAACCCTTAGATATGCTGTTGAATATTTGGTCGGACTTCTCTAGAAAATTAAGGCCGTCTTCAAACAAGGGCAGGAACATTGCTATCAAGATTATAAAAAAGGTTATTGCCAAGAGGAGTCCCTTTGTGAAATTCTTACCGTCCCTTATTAACATTGGTCTAAACCTCCCCTCTGAGCGACTTGATGTTACCAAGGAATTTACCGATGACCCACACAGAGAAAACCCCGATAACCAAGAAGAATATGATTAGCCCTACAAAGCTAAGACCTTTAGCCAGGGAGTCTGAGATGTTTATTATTTCCATCTGGTTAAGTTTTTCGGGTAAGGAGAAGAATCTATTCACGAAACCCGCTAGAATGGAAAGAGCGTAAAATCCTCTAATGTAAATACCCTTTACAACCTTTGTTGTGAGCGCTCCAACCTGAATCCCAATTAGAGATCCCAGAAGCATTCCCATTGCGAGAGTATAGAAAATGAACCCGTATATCGCGTACTGGAAAATACCCGCGTATCCAGCAGTAAAAATTATTTGGAGGATGTCGGTTCCAACCGCTGTGAAGGAGGAAACGCCCAAGATGTAAACGAAAATAGGAAAGGTAAGGAAACCTCCACCTACGCCCATGATAGCAGCCGCAAAACCCACAATCGCTCCACTAATTGCGACGAAGAGCGCCGGGATTCTCTTTCCACCTGGTGTCAGATCCTCATCAAAGGCAATTAGTGGTGGGATTTTTGAGGCCTGCAATTTAGCCGGAAGTCCCACTTTACCTGAAGCCGCTTCTTTGCCATGATCACTTTCTCCGCCGTGAGCGCCGACATCTCCAGGACTTTTCCTCAATTTTAAGAAATCGAATAGAGAGTAAAAACCGAGGAACCCTAGCAACACAACATAGACAATGCTGATGAACAAATCGCTTAAAATTGGGTTATATTCATAGATCGCCCTGTTTATGTATCCTCCACCCGTGACGCCAAGGCCTGAGCCGACAAGGAACGCGACAGCGAGCTTTACGTTGACGTTGCCAAGTTTCTTATGTATCGCAGTGCCCATAATGGCTTTAGCGAAGATGTGAAAAAGATCCGTCCCGACCGCCAGTATCCCCTTAACCCCTGCGCTCATTAGAGCCGGGGTAATAATAAAACCACCGCCGGCTCCTATACAGCCTGTTATGAGACCTGCGCCCAAACCAACCGCTATTGAAACAACAAAAATGGTTGGATTGTAAAATGCTGGCTGATAAGCTTTGTAACCTCCCAAAAATTGGTCCGCAGCGAGCGCCAAGCCTGTCAACGCCGCTGGAATCAGCATGAGGCCAAGTATCCAGAGTTTCTTTTTGTCTTTTAGGATATTCATGGAAGTCTCGTAATCCCATCTGGCGTGGGCCATTGACGCCTCCATGAGCATCCGGTAAAACTGCCTAGCCCGTTTCATGCGATGTTTCCTCCGTTGTTAAGGATTTCTATTGACTGTAGCAAATGCAATACTTGTACCTTAAATGGAGGACACATCTCAGAACCTAACCATCTATAATAACGGTGAATATGTTGTAGTTGATTGATGGGCGCAAATGAGTTCGTCCGGATGGTGTCAGCATATTTTACAGACTGCCAAAGTACAAATAGATTAGGAAGACTTTTACTCTTTAAACTCGGTCCGAATGTGGAAACTATCCCGCATGAGTGGAATCAAATTACATAGATAAGACTTTATTATTTATTGCTTATTAATATCTACATAACTTTTTTTCTTGAACGCGTCCTGAAGTTTGTAGAGTAGGTCGTCGATGTCTATGGGTTTCATCAGATAATCAAAGGCCCCCAATTCCATTCCCTGCATTGCCACCTCGACATTGGCATGGCCGGTTAGCATGACGACTTCGACACCGGGCGCAATCTTCTTGATCCTCCTGAGTGTTTCGATGCCATCCATGTCCGGCATTTTGACATCCAGCACGACGACGTCGCTCGGAGATTCCGACAGCATGTCCAGAGCCTGTTGGCCACTGGACGCCGCCCGAACGTCGAGTTTTCGTTTGCGCAACCGCTTTACAAGGGTTTCTACAAAGTCTGTTTCGTCATCCACTAACAGAACTTTGAATTCACTCACCGTTCATTCCTCCTTGCCGTTCTCGGCGCTATGTGGTTTGTCCATCGCCCAACAGAAGCGATGAAAATTGATAAGTCATCTAGAATGACCATTCAGCAGCCATCTGAAATTCAAAAGGTTTCGTCAGATTCGACCTCGGTAGACGGAGTCCCAGACTTCGATTCTTCAGGGGAACTGCTTGCCTGGGCCTTTAGCTCAATTATTTTGGATCTAATGGTAGCTAATGAGTCAGGGTTTGCCTTGAGAAAAGTTTTGACGTTTTCTCTCCCCTGGCCAATTCTATCATCTCCGTATGAATACCATGCCCCTGATTTTTCGACTATCCCGTTGTCTACAGCGAGGTCAAGTATCTCTCCTGATGATGAAATGCCCTCATTGTACATGATGTCAAATTCTACCTGCTGAAATGGTGGGGCAAGTTTGTTCTTGACCACCTTTACGCGAGTACGGGAACCGGTGATATTTTCACCTTCTTTAATTTGTCCTATCCGACGGATGTCCAATCTCAAAGATGCGTAGAATTTAAGCGCATTGCCCCCAGTAGTTGTTTCAGGGTTGCCGAACATTACTCCGATCTTCTGACGGATCTGGTTAGTAAAAATCACCGAAGTGTTTGATCGAGAAATTGCCGCTGTCAGTTTCCTCAGCGCTTGCGACATAAGGCGGGCCTGAAGGCCCATGTGAGAGTCTCCCATTTCGCCCTCTATCTCCGCTCTGGGAACCAATGCCGCCACTGAGTCTATCACGACAACATCCATTGCGCCTGATCTAACAAGAATTTCCGTGATTTCCAATGCCTGTTCGCCATTGTCCGGCTGTGAGACCAGTAATTCGTTTGTGTTGACGCCCAGTCTTTTCGCATAGTGAGTGTCCAGGGCATGCTCCGCGTCTATAAAAGCAGCGAACCCACCCTTTTTTTGGGCCTCAGCAATAACGTGCAGACACAAAGTGGTTTTACCGGAGGACTCAGGGCCAAAAATTTCCGTGACACGTCCCTGGGGTATTCCTCCTATCCCAATGGCAAGATCAAGTCCCAGGGATCCAGTAGAAATAGCTTTTACATCCGGGATCGCCCCAGAAGTGCCAAGTTTCATAATTGAGCCGCGTCCGAACTGTTTTTCAATTTGGGATACGGCAATGTCGACCGCCCTCAGTTTCTCAGATTCATGTCCGGTTCCTTCGATGGAGTCGGTTGTTTTTTTTGTCTTGGCCATTTAAAATCCTTTTCAGATTTAGTTGAACGAATTCCGCTGATCGTATCGCCGTTCCCTGTTTGATATGACCGCAGTTCAAAGCTTGTTGAGCGTATAAACCCCAAGGAGCGGAATGTAATCCAGGATAATACGTTTCTTTACTAGGATAAACACCAATTATTATATTACATACAGCGCTCAAATGTGCCCTTTATTTTTGCAGCGGA
>Ga0194044_10001944_pt1 | contig 10449 bp, 29 predicted proteins | sample JunL4417m_MetaG_FD_155460 | JGI IMG/M metagenome (GOLD analysis project Ga0194044, IMG submission 155460) | Anoxic zone freshwater microbial communities from boreal shield lake in IISD Experimental Lakes Area, Ontario, Canada - Jun2016-L442-17m | ecosystem: Environmental > Aquatic > Freshwater...
AATAAAAAGTACAAAGCATTGAAGGAGAGTGTTTGTGAAGATTTAGGTGCATCTGAAGAAGAAGCAAAGAAAAGAGCTAAGACAATGAAAGTAATATTTAAATCATTATCTAAGGTGGGGTTTTAAAATGATAGACCATAAACATAAAATAAGCACTCATAAAAATAAATATCTCCATGAATTAACTAATGATTTATTCAGAATTAATTTTATATGTTCTGCTTATTTAGATAATTATACAAAAGAGGATATAAATAAAGTTTTGGTATTATATGGACACCATCCTATAAATGATGATGATAAACAGAATGTTCTAAAAACAATTAAAAAAATGCGGAGTTTAAAATGATTATTAAAGCGGTCTCAAATTTGGGAGATAGTGAACACGATCAATTAATAACCAATAAATTGGTTATCTTGTAGGCAGGGTTTGGTAAGATTCAGTTAGTTAATTATTAATAATATTTATAAAGGATAATAGACAATATAATTTATGCGAATAATAAGATTGGATGATAAATATTCAGTTGTATGTAATTCTGTTAGTACAAGAAATGGTTTTAGACATGATGCAGTTTTAATGGAGAATGGAGTAGAGGTTGCTAAAGCAAAAGTGAATTACCTCAATAGAACATGGGAAGCCCATGAATTTGATACAGTTATAACAAGAGTTATTCTAAAATATTTTAAGGGTGATGAATTAAATAAATACAGAATGAGGAGAAGATGAAATGATAACACAAAAACAAATATTTGCAATAGGAGCAGATAATGGTTTACAAAGTATACAACTTAAAAATTTTGTTGCTTTTATACAAAAGCGATTTCCGCAAGAAAGCCATGTTGATTATATTTCTGAATGGGCAATAAGATTTAGGGATAGTATGGAATGGTTTAGAAGCGATTCAAAATCACGAGCTATATTAATGAAGATAAATAAAAAATATTATACAGAATTCCAAAAAGATTTAGATTCTGAATGGGTTAGAATGAAAGGAGATGTTTCTCAAGGATTCCTAATGAACTGGAGGTACAGAAGTTATAATAGATAAAACATGGCACTAAAAGATTGGAAGAAAGTAGCAAACATATATAATGTAGATAAGATAACAACATGGGAATATCTTCCAATTAATCCTGAAAATAAAGGCAGATATAGTAATATACAAATAACAAAAGCTGATACTAATTCTAGCTGTATAAAAAATGTTAAAATTGGTTATTGGTATTTTTTTAATGGTCAAAGAGGAATATTTGAAATTCCTAAAGAGTTTAAAACAAAATCTCAAGCTCTCAAATTTGCTAAATCATATATGAGGACACACTAACAATGGCACTAAAAGATTGGAAGAAAGTAACAGGTGGTTGGCAGAATAAAAAGAATAAAACTGAAGTATTTATTGTTTCTGAGGAATGGCGTAGATTTGAAAAAGTTTTTTATAATGTTATCATAGTTGAAAATGGAAAGCCCGAAAGACAGTATGATAATGCATTAACATCTCGTTCCGAAGCATTACAATCAGTTAAACAATACATGAGGACACACTAACAATGGCACTAAAAGACTGGAAGAAACAAAAATATTTAAAATATCATTGGATAAGAAAAGATATGACAATGAATTTGGGTAAATATGTTTATGCTGATGATAATGGTAATCCAACTTTTGTGATTCATTCTGATATAAAACCAAAAGATAATCGTATAATTGAAGCAAATTGGCCACAGAATTTTTGGAAAGAGTTTAAAACAAAATCTCAAGCTCTCAAATTTGCTAAATCGTATATGAGGACACATTAACATGGCACTAAAAGATTGGAAGTTGGTACATACCAATGTATGGCAAAATAAAAAAATTAATCAAGAGATTGTTTTAAAAAAAGATGTTGGAACTTCATGGATTACAACTTTTTATAATATCTATAATAATGATTATTCTTATTATCCTTCAGTTAATCATAACAGAATATATGATGACAGTCATATTGAAACAGAAAAAACCTCTATAAAGAGTTATAAAAAAAGTCTCAAATTCGCTAAATCATATATGAGGACACACTAACAATGGCACTAAAAGACTGGAAGAAAGAAATTGCTGGAGAAGGTAAATTTTATAGATTATATTTTGACAAAGTTAAAAATAATGATGAAAAAGTTGAATATACAATAGATATAATAAAAGAAAAAAACAAATATGTTATTCATATATTATATGATGGGGAAATATTAGAAACAGAAAAATTTAAAACAAAATCCCAAGCTCTCAAATTTGCTAAATCATATATGAGGAGAAATTGAAGATGGCACTAAAAGATTGGAAGAAAACATACTCAACAGAGGATGCGGAATTTTATAATAATCCTATTACAAAAAGGTATATTCATATTAATAAAAAAAGAGCAAGAGATTTTGGAAATAAAAAATATGTTAGATGGGAAGTTAGTTTTGAAAATGACAAATCTGGTTTTATGATAATTGATAGAACTCCAGCATATTTCAAATCCAAATCTCAAGCTCTCAAATTTGCTAAATCATATATGAGGACTCACTAAACTATGGCACTAAAAGATTGGAAAAAGATTAAGGCATATGATTTTGGGTTAGAATGGCAAAATCAAAAAAATATTTTGACCTATAATGTTAAAATGACTCAACATTTTAGAAACGGGAAATTAATATGGGAAGTTATTCTACCAGAAAATATTCAAACAAAAACAGGTTTGATGTTATGGAAAAAACAATTTATTACACAGGGTACAGCTTTAAAATTCGCTAAATCATATATGAGGACACACTAAACATGGATATTAAAAACTTAAAAAAACAAATTAAAATTGCCAAAAAACGAAAGTTTACAAAACAGGATGCAATAGATTATTTAATTTCTGATTTATCATTAACTGAACAAGAAGAGATATTATCAAGCAAAGAAACTGAAATGGATGAAGAATATCAGGAAAGATTAACTAAAAAACTAAGTCAAATGTCTTTTAAAAGATTAATTTTAGAAATAAATGCTCTTGGATATAAAATTCAAGATATATCATGAGGACACACTAAACATGGCACTTACCAAAAAATTTTTTACTAATTTTTACAAGCAAGATGAATTTACTCATAAACTTAGAGAAAAAGGTTGGATGTTTGTAGTTTCTGGAAATTGGGTTTTTTGGAATAAAAATGTTAAGTTTAAAGACATTAATGATGTTGGAATGGATGCTTATATAGATGCCTTAAATGAATTAAGAGGTAGAAAATAATGGAAAAATTTGATTTTCCTATACCATCAAGTAATATTATGGAATTACCGATTAAAACTGCAGTATTTGTTCCTTCTACAGAAATAGATAAGAAAGTATCTCCTGCTAGATTTCGTAAAAGAATACGAGAAACTAGAAACTTTTTGGATAGAACTTTTGGTGGTTCTACAAGAATGAAAGGTGTTGGCTCATGGGAGTCTTCTAAATCTAATAAGATAATTGATGAAGATGTTGTAATAGTTGAATCATTTTCTACTAAACCCAATTATTTGAAGAACGATCAATTATTAAGAGATTTTATTCAAAAGAAATTAGTATCTTGGAAGCAACAAGCAATTTCTGTTGAATATAAAAATAAATTGTATATTATATCATAAGAGAAAAATGACATCGGGGGGAACATTGCCTCAAGTTATCAAAAATACTAAGCATTTCTTAAAGCAAACGAAATTTTAGATTTAAAGAAGCTTTCTTAAAGCAATAAATTACTTCATATTAAGCATTAATATTAATTCGCTAAATATTACCAACGGTAATCCAGAATGATATAATCCTTGTACATGTATTCCACCAAACAATCCTATTCCAAATGAATATAATCCACCAAATATTGTTAATGTTATTAACCCTATTATTTGAGTTATAGAGATAAAGTTATTAAAATCATTACCTTTAGTCTTTTTATTATAAAAATAATTGAATACTGCAATTATAACCATTGCCAACATTGTTAATGCTGCAATTAAAGCAAAAGGGATTCTACCAGTTGTTTGCGTTAATCCTGCCGTAGCATTTATACCAGCGTCAAATAATGTTAAAACTGATAAATCATATAACCATAAAGCCATAAAAAATAACGCACTTAATAAAACAGCTCCAGGATTTAATCTAACTTTCTTTTTAGTTTTATACGCTATAACTGATACAACTACAGCGGCAATCAATCCTACTATAAATAAGACGTATGCAAAGGGATCCATTAATCGCTACTATCATAATTCGCTTTAAATATGATAGGTTTACCTCCTTTATTTCTAAGCCAAACATCTCCCCATGGTGGGGTTTGCTTTAATGTAACATTTATTAATTTTGGTTTTTCTGTCCAAAGAAATACTGTTTTATCTGTTGATGGAAGTACTCCTTTCTCATTGCCTTTTGTCAATTCTTTCCAAGTCATTTTCTTCCAATCGAAAAATTGTGAAACTTCTATTACTTTTACCATTATAATAACTCTCCCTCAGATGCTTTATATATTGCAAAGATACAACTTCCTATCAATCCTATCCAAGCTATTAGATTAACTGTAGCCGTGTCAACTTTTAGATAAGTAGATATTAGTTGATTTAAATTATTTATAAAAACAACACTCGTAAAAGCAAAAAAACCTATTCCTGCCAATAATCTATTTCTTATTATTCTTTTTTTTAGTGCCATGTTTAATGTTTCCTCATATATGATTTAGCGAATTTGAGAGCTTGGGATTTGGATAATTTTTTACTAATAACTACATCTGAAAGTTGATTATAGTGTTTATATATTTGCAATCTTTTTAATTTAATATTATAATCTATTTCTAATTGTCTTTTTTTATTGCTAAAAGCAAAACCAATCTCATCATCTTCAATTTTCTTCCAATCTTTTAGTGCCATCTTATTTCTTTGCCATCTTCGTCTGTATAACCGCCAACCCCATATTGCCGTTCATAATCTCTAATAAGATAATCCATTTTATTGGTTATGAATGCGCTGATTTCTTTCAAATGTTTTATTTGATTTTGAAGTGCCATTAGTCAACACCTCCTATAGTGTGTATTAAATTATCGCCGACTAATAAAAAAGCATAGTACCAAACAGTCATTAATACCCAACCAAGTGCTGGATCAGTTTGGGTGAGAGTTTCTAAATTAAATAGGGAATTAGTTGAAAAATAGTGAGCTAAGAATACTACTCCAACTAAAGGCAAGTAGTGAAACCATATAAACGGCTTCATTTCTATAAACCCAAATAGTTTTTTCTTTGACATTATATTTTTAATAATCTATTTAAATATGATACCCATAATGCTCCTATACCAAAACTAATTCCCGCTATCCAATAAATTAAATTTCTAGATAAATTGAGCTGGAATAATTGTAATGATTGCCCAACATTATTAAATATAATTAACGAAGTAGAAATAACCATAATTCCGGTTGCAACCAAATATTTTATTAACTCCGCTTTGTTTTGTTTTCTTCTTGCCATTTTATTTGAACACTCCTATAATAGTTAGTAATAACCAAAGAAAGAATCCCAATACAATAGACCCTCCAATAATTAGCAGAGTATTTTTCAAGTTCTTTTTCATGTTTTACGTCTCCATTTTTTACCACTAGTTTTTAGAAATAACGCAAAAAATAACATTGATGCCGCCAAAACTAAGATATATGTTTTCATATCTAATTGCGAAGATTTCATAATAACTTCATTAAAATTATATGCTTCTTGAGGAATCCTGGACATAGCAATTATTAAAACCTGAATCCCATAAATAAACGCAAATGCGCCTATTTCTAATGCTAATCTAGGTTTATATTTCATAAATAATTATATCAAGATGCCTATATAAATATTATTAATAACGAGAAAATAAAGCGAAGTGGGGTTTCCCCCAATTCTTAAAAAAATTATATTATTACTTAATGCTTATTACTGAAAATTAACAGTAGCAGTGTAAGAAGCGATAGACTTAGCAACTCCCAAAGAGTCTTCTATTCCGTAAGTTATCTTTCCTGTAGCACTATCAACAAAGTTTTCCTTTGTTCTACATGTTATCTTTCCGTATGTTCCAGATGCATCTTGTGCGGTCTTGGATGTTACACCAATAACTCCATTTACAGAAACTGCTCCTTCAATAGGTGCAACTTCATATACCCAGATTTGTGATGTAGCTCCAGCAAGTGTATAAGAGGATGGTTTTACCATTCCACTATAAACTGCTCCTGGTAAAGACAAAGTCATTTTATCTACCTTGCTATTATCAGATGCTTCTAAAATACATACCATATCCTGTGTTGATGTTTTATCTTGACCATCTAATCTTATTGCTATGTTAGCAGAACTTCCTGTAGACATAGTTTGATTATTTGCGCCTCCATCAATTACAGCATTGTTTGTATTAAACATTGTTATTGCGACACTTGCATTCTTCTTAGATTGAACTGTTATAACATCCGTTGGGGATGTTGCAACTGTATGACCTAATACAACACCAGCGTGATAAGCTGATCCATTTACGAAAAGGATGTCTAACTTATCATTAGGTGAAGCTGTTGTAATTCCTGTTGTTGGAACTGCTCCATTTACAGAAATATAACTTGCTCCGCCAACTGCCGTTCCTTTCTGAATTGCATCAATAGAATTCAAAGATAATGTAGTAGCGCCTGTTGAAATATATCCAACGCCGCTCTTAGAGTTATCTCCTAATACAGATTGACTTGTTGTTTTAAAGAAAGTGGTAAATGCGAATGAAGCTGCAATAACGACAAGAGCAATAACTCCAAGAGTCATGCCCATGTTTTGTTTTGCGATTTTATTCATTTTTAAACCTCCTTTCAATAGTATAATCATAATATATACTAGAATTTAAACTTTATAAATCACTTTAAGATTTAAATAATGTTTAAGATGATATAATAAAGTTTAAAAAGAAGTGCTTATTATAATAATTATGGGTGATTTAACGTTTAAGGAAACGGAATTATTAGTTAAATTAGCAGTATTAGATATTCCTAAGCAGATTACAATATCTAATTTGGCATTATCAATAGGTTTAACATCATCTTCTCCAACATTTGTTAATGTAACTAAAATACTAAATGAAAATAAACTAATAGAAATACATAGTTATTTTGGAAATATAAAATTAGTCAAAGTTAATGAAAAAAAATTAAGGGATTTCATTGATGAATTACCATTAACGAATTTATATTTTAAATATTTCAAAGCATACCATCTTATAACATGGTAGATCCTAACGCAATTCAAGCGATAAGCCCTGTTGGTAGAAAAGTTGGGTTTTTTAAGGTATTATCATTTTCATTTCTTAGTATCTATATTTTTTTGTTATTAGTTAATACTATTTATGTTGCTATTGATTCTCGTTCAATTATGCCTGTTATTAAAAATCTTGGTGATACATTCTTACTATCATCACAACATATATCAGATATTTCAAAAGAAATAGTGTCTAATAATGGAGGTTATATTCAATCCCCAGACTTTTTTACAGGTATTTGGAATTATTTGAAAATGTATGGAATGATGTATATTTATTTATACACATTATATTGCTGGTTCAAGGTTCTAATGTGGATATATAGCCATTCTCCAATGTCTGATACTTCTAAGCAATTTAAAAATTTCTCACTTGCGTTAGTAACATTTATTTTATTACAATCTGTTTTATTACTTGCTTATGCTGGAGTCAATAAAGAAATAGGATGCTTTTATGGTTGTTCTAAAAGTGCGATATATTATTTAGAATTGCCTGTAATGTGGGTTTATGATTTCTTAGTTGCCGTGCCATTACTAATAAAACCCGCAACGTCTATATCTCAAAGCATGGTTGGTAACTCAACATTAATGTGAGGTTTCTGGGGGGATTAAAAGATGCAGAGATGATATCTGTTGTCCCTCCCCCCAGAGGTTATATGGGACTATGAATCTCAAGGGATTAATGATGGTACAATCAACAGAGAGGTGTGACCATCTGGTGTATTACTACATTCAGTGCCCTTGAGAATATGATTTTTATAGATTATAAAAGGCTGCTCAAATGACTGACAGCCTTTTATACTTTTTTGGAGAATGCCTCCAGATTTTGCAAAAGTATCCCCAAATGTTATAGTACCTTTTTTCATATATATTATATGTACTTCACCTTTTTAAAAACTTCTATTATAGATTCGCCGCTCATAAGTAGGTAATATTATTGGTCAAATACCCTAAAAAATCACGCCACAAAGCTCCTATGCCCCTTAATTATACAGTAAAATAGCTGGTTTAGATACTTTTGGCTTTATGTGTAATACTTTTTAATGCCTTTCGGTAATAAACGCTAACTACCTTTTTATAGGTTTTAGCTATAGGACTGGCTAAATACATATTTGTATATTTCTTGGCCTTTTTGGCTAAAAATCTTAGGTTCTTATCTGTTTTAGAATTATTTATATCGTTTTGTAATCCTTCAAAAAAATTTTTTATTTCTTCCATAATTTATATAGAATATATCACTTTATAAATATTATTATTATATTCGCTGAACTTGATTAATTTGTATTAATAATTCTTGTTAAACTATTTACATCTAAATCATCAGCAACTCCATTATCCAGAACTCTTTTTTCTCCGCAAGTAGAACAGTTATATAGAGCAAGATTAGAAATATATGATCCATTATATTGGGCTAGGAATAATACAAATTCCTTATTCTCTCTACAACGACCACAATAACCCATTGTTGTAATATTTATTTTTACCATTTTAAAAAAAAAGAGGGCATACTTCAAGGTGTATGCCAAACCTCAACACAACAACAACTTTACTTTATAATCTTAGCCCCTGTTGCTAATAGAGTTGTTACAATTAATGCCCATCCAACTACTTGGTGTGCAATTAGTGGTAGCCAATTCAATATAACAACATTTTGGAATCCTCCAGATACGAATAATCCGCCTATTCCTATTGATGCTAATAGTGCTACTGTTGCCAACAAAACGTCAGCTACTTTCTTTGATGTTTTCTTTGCCATTTTTATATTTTTTGACGACCCCCTTTCAAGTATTTTATTTTCATTTTTTACTCCTAATTAAATTATAAGATATATAACCAACTATTGCTACAAGAGTACCAATTAATCCCCATAATACATAAGTCTGCCATGCAGGGATAAGAGATTTTAAATTAGTATCTACTGTAATGACACTACCTGTTCCAGTTCCTGTTTGAGGTATGTTAATGACACTACCTGTTCCTGTGTTTCCTGTGGTGTTTGTTGTTTGGGGTGTTTCTGTAGTAACACAATTAGGATAAGTTCCTGTTGTTCCTGTTGGACATTCAGGGATTATTGTTTGAGTACAACTATTTCCCGTAGCAGTTAAAATATTGCTTGAGCAAGACATTTTTTCTACTGTTGTTCCATCTGAACATGCTTCTGTCACGGGAGCATTACAACCGCTAGTTGGTTCAGCTACAACAATTTTTTCACAAACCAAATCGCCATTACCTACAATACTATTAGTTCCAGATATTTTATAACCAGAATTACAAAGAGTTCTATCTTCATTACTATAACTAATAAAATTATTACAAGGTGTATTAGAATCTATATTATAAAAAGTCCTTTCTTCTATAACTCCACCACTTATATCTCTTACTTTAACCCAAGATCCAAAATAAGGGGTTTTAGTACATGCTTGAGCAGGAGAACTTACTGTTAATGTATCTGTTGCTGTTAAAATTGATGCTTCGCAATAGCCACTTGTTCCAGATGTTCTACAAAATACTGCATTAATTTCGGCAGTGTATTTACCAACAGATTTTGGTGTAAATGTAACAGTTACAAGATTAAATTTTGAAGCACTAGAAGTTATATCTTGTGTTGAATATATAGAACCATCTTTTTTAATTATTAACACTGCTTTTTGGATAGTAAATAATTTAAAAGCTGAAAAATCTTGATTAATCCTACCACTTGAACCTAATGTAATTTGGGCTGGTTGAGAAAAATATGTTTGTGTAATACCTTTTGAACCTTTAGAATAATCTAATTTCATTATACCTAACTCATTGTCATAGAAATACGTTGAATACGTTTGTTGAGTTGGACGTAATAATTTACAAAGAAAATTGCATGTTGGATTAGTCTCTGTCGTTGGTCCTGAATCATTACTGGTGTTTACAACATGCACCGATGCATACGTAAGGACTATGATTATTGCAATTACAGTAATTATTCCAATATTTTTATTTCTTCTTTTTGATTTCATCTACATGCTCCTTCAACGCAAAAATGCCCTCTACCCAATACTTTTTTGTTTTATTCTTTTTTTTCATGTTTCTTTATTTTGTTAATGATATAAAATAATTTGATACTGTTATTACGGCATTAGGCATTAATGAAATACCTATTAGTATTACAAGTCCAAAAA
>Ga0194044_10001945_pt1 | contig 10447 bp, 8 predicted proteins | sample JunL4417m_MetaG_FD_155460 | JGI IMG/M metagenome (GOLD analysis project Ga0194044, IMG submission 155460) | Anoxic zone freshwater microbial communities from boreal shield lake in IISD Experimental Lakes Area, Ontario, Canada - Jun2016-L442-17m | ecosystem: Environmental > Aquatic > Freshwater >...
AGCATGACCTGCAGTTTGCCGTTTCGCTGCATTTGCGCCGCAACATCCGGATGTGCATCCAGATATGATGCCGCTGTTTCTGTCAGAGCTTCGGCGCCGTCAATCACCTGAGCCTGTTTGCCTATTTTTCGCTGAATCACAGTTGACAGAAGAGTGTATGGGGTGCTGGCCATAATGAGCGTATCTATCTGGCGGTTTTTTAAAGGAATTAGGTATTTTTTAATGATCATGGCGGTGACCGGTTTTTTCAGCCACCCTTCTTCGATAAGTGGAATTAGCAGCGAACACGATGCAGAATAAATGCGGGCTTCAGCACAGTGTTCCAGGATTTTCTCCGGATAGAGGCGGCTTTCTATAACTGCACGGCTTCCGATAATGCCAATGCGGCCGTAGCGAGATTTGAGGACTGCTCGGTTCACCGCTGGAGTGATAATGTCCAGGACCGGAACGCCAGCACTTTCTGCCGCCACTGCAGTTCCGGCAATGCAGGAAAGCGTGTGAGAGGCGATCAGGATCAGTCTTGCCCCAAGCCCGACAAGAAACGCCGTGTTCTGAACGGCGTTTTTTATCATTTCGTCAGGATTGAAGGCTGCCGCCGGAAAAATGTGCAGGTTATCGCCGAAACACAGCACATCCAGGCCAGGTATTTTCTCCCGAACCGCTCGCGTCACAATCATACTGTCTATTCCAGAACCAATAATTCCAATCATGTTCATTGCTCCGGGTGTGAATTGAAAATCCTGTTGACTCACAAGGGCCTTACAGATTAAGTACAAATAGCATTAATGTACCACTAAATCATCATTGATCTGTGGCTGCAACGTATTTTGAATTACATTGTTATTCCAAAATCGTAATACAATAAATCCGTTTGCACGCAGACAGGTGCTCGTCGTACTCCAAATTTTCTGCGTGCTGCCCGCCGTCAATCTCCATGACAATCCTTTTTTCGAAGGACACGTCCGAAGTATATAAGTCATGAATCATGGCAGATTCCTCGGAAATATGGTTAGCAAGCCAGTTCCTGCGGCGCTGCGTAAAGCCGAATTGGGACCCTCAAAGCGAGAAGGCAGTGGTTTTTGTGTTCGAAGGCATGATCACATTTGATGAACCAATGGAAAATTCATAAGTAACAGAATCACCACCTGGGAAACGATTCCTAATGTCGTCTCCTTCGATAGTGGTTGTGTCATGAAAGTTATGGGTGTTACACCCGATGGAAAACATTCCAAATCGTTCAATTAGGAACAACTCCATATTTTGTAACAACAAAGCAGGTATTTCCATTGGTGGAAAAAACTGGACTGTATTCCATATCCACCCATAAATGAGTATTTCCGTCTGCAAGGAGAAGATCAGGAATGCTGATTTTCAAATCACCAGATAGCGCTGATGCTTCACATGAAAAAGAAGGATTGTCTATAATACCATAATTTGTAAATTTAAAGAGTGTTGATGTCGGGTTTATCGGATTGAACTCAAAAACAAAATCCGCCCAAAACGATATGGTACCCAATATCGGATTGATAGATGAAAGATAGGGTATATGAAGCAGCAAATTTCCATCTAAAGTTGCCGAACACAGTGTTGGCGGCTGTTTCACCGTCACATCCACCGGGCTGCCAGTTGCATCGGTGGCGGTTACACGGATAGTGGCGGTTCTGCTGACTGAGGTGCTTGTATTCGTTGCAAAGTTGCACATTATGGTTCCCGCGTTGGTCCCTCTGGCCCCTGATGCGATAAACAGCCAACTGCCGTCTGATATCACTGCGGCTGTCCAGGGCATTGTGCCGGTTCCGGTGTTGGAAACACGGAACGTTGTTGTTCCGGCATCTTGTGCCACATCCCTGTTGGTTGGACTTACCGACAGCACAGGAACCGGTGTAGGTGTAGCTGTAGGTGTTGGTGTTGGTGTTGGTGTAGGTGTTGGTGTTGGTGTTGGTGTAGCTGTTGGTGTAGCTGTTGGTGTAGGTGTTGGAGCCAGTTTTGGTGCCTGCGTCACGGTTACTTCCGCCGGGCTGCCGGCTGCACCGGTTGCGGTTACCAGTATGGTGGCAGTTCGGTCTGAAGTGCTGGCGTTCGCCTTGAAACTGCATTTGATTGTTTCGGAATTGGTACCGCTGGCACCCGATGTGATCGAAAGCCAACTGCTGCCTGATGTCACTGCGGCTGTCCACGGCATGGTTCCGGCTCCGGTATTTGAAACGCTGAATGTAGTTGTGCCCGCGTCTTTGGACACATCCCGGCTGGTTGGAGAAATAACCAAATTACGAAATAATCCAGCCGGCCCACCTCGCACGGCACGAACATAACCAGGGCCTAACCTACCGCCGTCGTTGATATCGCCACTGCCGAAATCCACGACCCACCACGCGTTGTAGGTATAGCTCACATAGGTAGTACTGGACCAGTACCACGACGCGGCAGTACCTGGAAAGTAAGTAGGATCGATTGTTGGATGCCATTTGGTAGCCACCAGGCTTTGAAGCTCATAGATAGTGGGCAACCACCAATCTGTATAGCCTGCAAATGAAAGAGTTTCGCAGTAGGAATGCGCTCGATCCAAGGTGTATGTGCCTGGTGCAGTAGCTTGCTGCCACATCAGATCGGTAGAGGTATCCGTGACAGTGCCATCGCCGTTGTCCACATATATCCCTGCCCACGCCGGACATGCAAATAAAACCATACACAATCCACACAAACTCAAAAACAATAAACGAAATCGTTGCACAAACACCTCCGTTGGTTAGGTTTTTAGCCAGCATTATATCACAGCAGGCTATTGATTAGATGATTTCCAATAAAGAATATACGGCCTTGATCATTGTTTCGGCCAGTTGGGTTTATTTCGTAGGGGCGAATCTTGTATTCGCCCTATCGACAGGGCGAATACAAGATTCGCCCCTACTATTGCCTGATGGGGGCGATACACGGATAAATGTCTGGCCGAAACAATTATCAATGCATAAACATCTGGCAGAAACGCTGATCAAGGTCAAGCAAATAATAACATTGCTACCTGACACCGAGCTTCACTGGCTGGCATTGAGCCTGTCCAATGCAACGCCTTGGTAAGGGTTTCTTATCGGTTTTATTTGTTCTCGCCACTTCTTTTTCAGTTTGTGGAAACTGTTTTCATCAAAGTCTGTAGCTTTGTAAATAAAATCCCAGGTTGCACCCGCTTTTAAAAATTTTTCGATAACTTCAATTTGTCCCTTTACCACACCTTTGTTAAAACCTTTATTTAAACCTTCGTTAAACCATTCCTGTGCTGCGGTTATCATATTCTCACCTATATAATTTTTTGTGGAATTCCCATATCGTTACATCCCCCACACCGTAATGGAATGTTCCTGAAAACTCTTTTCCATGACAAATCGTTTTTTCTTCCAGGATTTTTTGGTGCTGCGGTCAAAGATAACCAGATGCCCTTCATCGGCTCGGCACCGGTCCATATACTCCCAGGTCTGTTTCAGGCCGGCATCTATGGTTTTCGCCATGCTTTTATAGAGAATCTTCAATTCGATTACCACCCGCTGAATTTTAACCGGATAACGGATGGAAGACAACTGATCACCGATGCCTTCTGTTATCTGCTGTCTGTCATCCATGTTCTGTTCTTTAACCGGCCATATCACCAGCAGATCCGTTCGCATTCGGCCCAGCCCATACTCCCGCTCAATCCGTCCGCCGCCGTTTACAATCCGCTGCAAAAACGCCTGGATCAGCAGTTGCGGTCCAGCTTCCTTGTAGTCAAATCTCTCAATCCAGTGTTCCGAATGCTCCTGAAAAAAATCTTGAAACGCCGAAAGGAGTTTTTTCATATCCAGAATGCCATCCTCCTGGATATACCATGCCGGATTAATCCGGCTTTCCAGATTGATCTGGGTAATATAAGTGATTTGCCTGGGAATGATTTCACGGTAAATGGCATTTGAAATCACAAGCCCTTCTGCACTGCGGCGGACGAGACCCAGATCAGCCACATACTGAACATCCTCGTCACTGGCGGATTTATCCATATCCAACCCCTGAAGCATGGGATGAATGACCCGGAATACCCGCTCTTCCTTGAGTTTATCCACCAGTTGATCCAGATGGGTTTCGCGCCTTATAATAAGATTTTCCTTGGCCTGACCCAGCATTGCCGGCGTAACCTTGGTCTGAAGTTTTCCCTCCGGCAATCTGAAGCAGGTTTCGTACCCCAATGCATTCACAATCCAGGGTTGACCATTTGTATATTCCCATGCCAGAGCCAGTGTTTCCGGCAAAAATATCTGTCCGGTCTCCTCTGTATGCTCCTGGTAAAGTATTCCCATTTCCGTCTGTGTAAAATCACCCAAACGTAGCGATTCAGCTTTGATATTAAACGCGCTGCCGCCGGTAATGATGGTTTTTTCCTTGTCCGAATGAATCCGGTAATCCCGTACATCGCGCACGCCGCACAGGATAATACTTTGTGGAAAATGCAGGGACCGCTTGTCATATCCGGCCCGAAGCTGACGCAGAACCGATATCAGGGTATCTCCGATCAGTGCGTCGATTTCATCCACCAATAAAACAATGGGTTTGGGCGATTCTTCCGCCCACCGGGTCAATACTGTATTCAAGGCGATTTCTTCTCCGCTGACGGATAAAATCTCCGGCCATGTACGCTGAATCCTGTCATTCTGCAAATAGATTCTGGCTCTTTCAGATATTTCGCCTAATATCCCCTTGATCCCGCGATGAACATTTTCTCTGGCGGACTGGGCTATTTCAACGTTAACATACAGACATTCATACCGTCCCTGCCGGTTCAGATACTCCATGAGCGCCAAAAGACAGGAAGTCTTTCCAGTCTGCCTGGGTGCATGAAGCACAAAATATTTTTCCTGGTCAATCAGGGAAAGAATTTCGGAAAGATTGAGCCTCTCCAGCGGCGGGATACAGTAATGATTTTTGCATTTAACCGGCCCTGCGGTATTGAAAAAACGTTTCATGAATTTGATCCTTTTATTACATCCCCCACACCGTAATGGAATGCTCCTGAAAACTCTGCTGTTGTTTCATCTTAGGTGATTTCCAGCAAAGAATACCCCATTGTCTGATTCAGATTTTTTTCTATGCATTGATCATCGTTTCTGCCAGGCATTTATCCGTGTATCACCGCCATCAGGCAATAGTAGGGGCGAATCTTGTATTCGCCCTATCGAAAGGGCGAATACAAGATTCGCCCCTACGAAATAAACCCAACTGGCCGAAACAATGATCAAGGCCGTATATTCTTTATTGGAAATCACCTTACTGCTGAAACCATACCGGAATGTGTACCAGAAACGGGCTTTCACCAGAGGTCATCATCAGTACAAATGACAATACTCCAGACCGACCTTTTTTTCAACCGCCAGACATAGCAGAGGTATTCATATATTCGCATGGAAACATATTCCCGTTTGCTCATATGCTCAATCTGTATCACCACTTCAATGAATCTGCTACGGTCAAATGCTTCATGGCTTGCGTATGGTCTGGATGAAACTTAATTTCAGTTCGATACGCTTCGGTCGCTTTTTCCATCATGTTCCACTTTGTGTAAATCAGCCCCAAATAATAGTGGGCCGACCGGAAGTCCGGTTTTTCGGCAATGATTTGGGTTAACTGGTGATGGGATTCAGTCAGTTGATTTTCGTGAAACAATGCCAGAGCCAATCGAAAGCGGGCATCAATATTGGAATCTCGGATACCCAGTGCAGCCTGATAATTTTGAATGGCATCCGGATAGTTCATCAGCTTTTCATGGATTAACCCCAGATTGTAATGCGCCTTATCATTGTCCGGTGATATTTTCAGCGCAAGTTTCATATGATCCGCGGATTCGCCAAAACGCTTCATCTGAAAACAGGCGTGACTGATATTCATCAGGCTGTTCAAATGATGGGGGTGAATCCCAAGCGCTTGGTTAAAGGCGATTATCGCCTGATCATAGAGCCCCAGGTTGTTATCGGCGATTCCCAGCTCCAACCAGATTTTGTGTCCAAAGGGGTTATTGCTGGCAGCCTTTTCCGCCGCAATCTTTGCAGACTTCCAGTTTTTCTGACTGTGGAAATACTTCGTGTTTGAATAATGAAAGTCTGAAATGATCATTTTTACATTAAAAACAGTCACAAAAGTGAATAAAGTCAGCATACCGGCCACCAATGTGTATCCTAAACCATTTCCAAGGGTCAAAGATACAGCCGGAACACTTCTGTACCGTAAATCCAGCGAAATGATGATGGCCAGAAGCATCATCAAATATAATGGTGGAATCGACATGCGCAGTGGAAATGAGAAAAGGGAATTGATGAAAAAACAGCCCACCGCCATTACGGAAAACACCATGCGGATTTTGACGGTCGAATCCATGCTCGACTTTTTGACTGAAAATAACCCCCGAATCGTCACCACAAAAATACCCAGAAAACATATCAATCCGATGCCAGATGTTTCTGCAAGGAGTTGCAGAACTTCATTGTGCGGGTGTAACGGTTGTCTCTCCAAGGAAAAAAAAGGGTCTGCCTTGACTGCCCGATGGTAGAGGGGATAGTAAACATACCAGTTGCCTAATCCAACCCCCCATAAATGATCGGAAATCATCCGAAGTGTGTTAACCCAGGCTGTCAGCCTGAAATTGGCAGATCCTTCATGAATTTTAAAAATTGAATAAAATATTTCATCATAACCCTTGAGAAGAGATGGCATATTGCCGGAGCTGTTTTCCTGCGATGAATTATTGTGGATTAATTTGGAGGGTTCTCCGGTCTTTTCTGTCTCAGTGCCATAATTTGCCCCATTTTGCGGTTCAGATGCCAGGGCGCTTCTGACCAGAAAAGTATCTGTCGCTGTATTCGAAGTGCCGACAAGCGATGTTGAAGGCGGGATAGTGGCCATTACCGCGACAATACCGGCAAAGGCTGCGATGCAAAATCTTTTCTGACGGGTAATGCAGGGTTTGATTTCCTTCCAGAAGCCGGTGGACAGAATAAATAGACCAAAAATCAGCAGATTTAGCAGTAGCGAAACCCAGACAGCCCGTGTTTTGGCATAGAGAAGAAATACTGTCAGCAGCGATGAAAGCATTGTCAGAAAAGCGCTCTTTCCGGAGCTGCTGCTTAGAACAAAGCCCATGATGGACAGGGGCCAGATCATCCCGACAAATTCTGCTGCAATATTTTTGTTTGAAAACGTGGCTCCCGGAACAAAGGATTGGGGAATGAGGTCTAGGCCACAAACATATTGAAGGATTCCGATGAAAGAGACCATCCCTGCGCCAAGGCATGACACAAGAATGATCCGGTCGATTTTTTCAAGCGATGGGGCTGGAGAAATCAAGACATTCATGCCGAGCGCGCAGATCACCCAGTGCAGCCATGTGTTGAATCCTGAAAATTTGTCCACAGACCATAAAATGGTAATCCCTGACCACAACAGCCACATCCAGACCCATGTGAATACCGGATGGATGAATATCTTTACCCGAAAACATGTCATCCAGCGGATGATCCATAACAGGAAAATGGCACAAAGGCCAGACTGGATCACCAGTGTCTTGGGAAGATTTGAAAAATTGACAATATGCGGGTAATATAACAGCGGAGCAATTACCACCAAGATACTGAACAAAACCTCGATAGTGCGATCAATTGTTGTCTGATCGGAAGCATGAGGCAGTTGCGCCTTTTCGCTGCTGTTCGGTTTTACTGAATGGTATCGCATATAATGGTTTGTAAAATTAAATGGTGGCTGGAGAATAGCGATGAATTCCTATGTTTTCTTGTCGTCCTCGAAACAGGTAAAGCCGTTTCTTCTCATGGCTGTTTCTAAACGGCAAACACAGACTGTTTCTTTCTGTATAATTGATTGCCATGTTCTCTCGTTTCGTATTCCGAAATATCGATAAAATTAACATTTACTCAGCATGAATACCAGAATTTTATATCAATATATTCAGATTATTGAATGCGTGTAATTTAAGATAGTTATGCATTAGAACAAAATCAACGTGTATTTTGAGATATTTAGTTTGCACTTTTCATTTTGTTCTGCTACGTTTAACATGTGTACTGTAAGCGGGCATAATCTGCACTTTCCTTATGCTCCCTCCCCAGCGGGGGAAGTGGGAGTTCAAGAGTTCAGATTATGACCGTTGACAATATATTCATATTTTATCACTTACCATAATTCTACACAGCATGCACAAAATATCATTGAGTGTGGCAATGGGCAGGCAACCACTAACTTAAAAACCGCAGATAAAGGAGGACACATCATGAAAAATGAGAGAGGGTTAACGGGAATTTTCGTATGCTTAGTTTTATTGCTTTTTACAGCGATTGTGTGGGCGGCGCCGGTTCAGGAGACCGGGCAGGACAATGTCACGGGTTTGATCTGGGAAAATACGACCGATGATGGGTCATTCGATTCTGCAGGCATCGAAATAGTCGATGAAGCTCTTACTATTACCGGCATTTTATCGGTAAGTCCGGCCAGCAGGAGTGTAGCGCAAGATGCCGGAACAACAACGTTCCGTGTTTCCAACATCGGAACAGGCACAATGCCCTGGACAGCCGCGGTGATATCAGAAGGCAGTTGGCTGTTTATCGCATCAGGGACCAGAGGTACCGATGCGGGAACCATCACATGCAGCTTTACAGCGAATACCAGCACCTCAGTCAGCAGAACCGCCACTATCCGTTTAACAGCAGCCGGTGCAACTGGTAGCCCGGTGGATGTGACGGTGAAACAGTCGCCAAAGATGTGTTCGGCAACTTTAGATGGAAATTTACTGCTTCATATACCCTATCTTTCATCTATCAATCCGATGTTGGGGACCATATTGTTTTGGGCGGATTTTGCTTTTGAGTTCAATCCGACAAAGCCGACGTTAATACTCTTTAAATTCACAAATTATGATATTATAAACAATCCTTCTTCTTCATGTGAACCATCAGAACTATCTAGTGATTTGAAAATCAGCATTCCTGATCTCCTGCTTGCAGACGGAAACACCCATTTATGGGTGGATATGGCATACAGTCCAGATTTTTCCACCGATGGAAATATCTTCTTTGTTGTTACAAACTTTGGAGTTGTTTCCAATTGATAACATTTCAGGATGGTATTTTGGCAACCGATGAGTTTTCCAACTAAACTTAAAATATTAACAGCATCCCTATTCCCCTTTCTCAAAAAAAGGGGGGGGGACAAGCACAGGCCTTGATCTGTCATGGTGGGAATAAAAAGCGTATTTTCATGATGGGGTATTGATATCCTGAGCGATTTTGATTCCAATATCCAGAGCCTTTCGGTTCATCTCCAGAAAACTGGGGTGAATGCGGGTTTCCAGCACACGAATGACGGATTCGGGTCTGACCAGACCAGTGATGGCTATCACAGCTCCCAACATGCAGATATTAAAGACAATGGGCTTTCCGATTGCATCCATCACCGACTGATACATGCCAAGCTCAATCTGCCGGGCATCCACCTTCAGCTCGGTCTTCACAAAGCGGGAATCCGTGATCAGCGTGCCGCCAGGGCGAATGATGGGATAGAACTTGTTGTAAGCCTCCTGGGTCAGGCAGACCAGAACATTGGGCTGGGTGACCTTGGGAAAATAGATTTGCGAATCTGCGATGATTACATCCGTGCGGGTGGAGCCGCCTCTGGCCTCCGGCCCGTAGGACTGGGACTGTACAGCAATCAGGTCTTCATACAGCACAGCAGCTTCGGCAAGGATAATGGCAGCGGTAATCACGCCCTGTCCCCCGGAGCCAGAAAAAACCATTCTGCATCTTTCCATTGTTAGAGCCCTTTCCTCATTCCATCTTTCTGTGCGCGTTCGATGATTTTATTGTATTCGCTGCAGTACTCCGGCAGCTCCTTTCGAACAAAAACACCCCGTTCAATCAGCTCCGGATGCGCCTCTTTGGCTTTTGAGCCGATGGGCGTCGTCACCTCCTTCATCCGCTTCATCATCTCCACTGCCCCGCCTTCCTTGTTCTTTCTTCCAAAATATGTGGGGCACTGGGACATAACCTCCACAACCGAAAAGCCTTTGTGCAGGATAGCCTCTTGAAGAATATCGGCAGTCTGCTGAACATGATAGGTGGTGGTGCGCGCCACGAAAGTAGCGCCGGCGGCCTTTGCCAGCTCCACGATGTCAAAACCCTGATCAATGTTGCCGTAAGGAGCAGTTGTTGCGGAGATGCCATATCCGGAAAGCGGCGAATACTGACCGCCGGTCATTCCGTATATCCGGTTGTTCATTACAACAGCCGTCATGTCGATGTTGCGCCGGGCCGCGTGAATAAAATGGTTGCCGCCTATGGCCAGCGCATCCCCATCTCCCATGGGAACAATCAGGTGAAGTTCCGGCCGGCTCATCTTGACACCTGTGGCAAAGGCAAGCGCTCGTCCGTGTACC
>Ga0194044_10001946_pt1 | contig 10446 bp, 6 predicted proteins | sample JunL4417m_MetaG_FD_155460 | JGI IMG/M metagenome (GOLD analysis project Ga0194044, IMG submission 155460) | Anoxic zone freshwater microbial communities from boreal shield lake in IISD Experimental Lakes Area, Ontario, Canada - Jun2016-L442-17m | ecosystem: Environmental > Aquatic > Freshwater >...
CTTTAAAAGATAATGCAGGATACGATATACCGAAGAAGAAAATATTCTTCGATGACGTTGGAAACGTTGTTGAGTCAAGCGAGGAAAAAGAAGAGATAAAAGTGATTGAAGGCAAGAAGCCAAAGGATAAAGACAAGCCTGTATCTTATAAAAAGGATAAAATGAGGTTTGGTTTTTCCGATAACGAATAATTACAACTCATCCTTTAAATATTTAGCTGTATAAGACACATCCAGGTATTTCTTCACTACCTCTTCAGGTGTACCTTCGGCGATTATTCTTCCGCCTGCTTCTCCGCCCTCGGGTCCTAAATCTACAATCCAGTCAGCAGATTTTATCACATCAAAGTTATGTTCGATAACGAGTACTGTATTTCCTTTGTCAACGAGTTTGTTCAGTACATCAAGAAGCATCTTAATATCTTCAAAATGCAGTCCGGTAGTAGGTTCATCCAGAATATAAAAAGTTCTACCTGTCTGTACTTTCGATAATTCGGTTGCGAGTTTCACTCTCTGGGCTTCACCGCCTGAAAGTGTTGTTGCCTGCTGTCCGAGTCTTATGTAACCAAGTCCGACGTCATATAGTGTCTTAAGTTTTCTGTTTAAGGCCGGAAATGCTTCGAAGAACTCTACTGCCTCCTCGACTGTCATATCGAGTACGTCAGATATTGATTTACCTTTGTATAAAACGCTCAATGTCTCGGGGTTATATCTTTTCCCTCTGCACGAATCGCAGGTTACGTAAACGTCTGGAAGAAAATTCATTTCTATCTTCTTTAATCCGTCACCTTCGCATTCTTCGCACCGTCCGTCTTTAACGTTGAATGAAAACCTGCCAACTTTATACCCTCTGATTTTTGATTCGGGTAAAGAAGTATAAATATCCCTTATGTGAGTAAATAACCCTGTGTAAGTTGCAGGGTTGCTCCTTGGTGTCCTGCCAATGGGGGACTGATCTATCTCAATAATCTTATCTATGTTTCTGTGGAATCTGTCTTTTACGGTTTCCGACAGACCTTCAATGGATTTATACTCCAGCGGCTGTTCGGCTCCTTTCATAAGTTTCCTGAAGAGTATTTTGTACAGAGTGTCATTTATTAATGTTGACTTGCCAGACCCGCTTACTCCCGTAACGCAGATGAATTTACCGAGAGGGATTTTAAGTGTAATATCTTTGAGGTTATTTCCTTTTGCTCCTTTAAGGGTTATAAACTTTCCGTTGCCTTTTCGCCTTTTTTCAGGAACAGATATAAATCTTTTCCCGCTTAAATAATCTGCAGTGATAGAATTACCTTTAAGTTTCTTCGGATTGCCGATTGCGACAATTTCGCCGCCGTGTTCACCCGCTTTAGGTCCAAGGTCAACAACAAAATCTGCTGATTCAATCATTTCCCTGTCGTGTTCCACAACGATAACAGTATTCCCGATGTCGCGTAGATGTTTCAATGAATTGATTAAACGGATGTTGTCCCGCTGGTGCAGACCAATGGATGGTTCGTCGAGGATGTACAGAACTCCTGTAAGTTGTGAGCCGATTTGAGTCGCAAGTCTGATTCTCTGTGCTTCACCACCTGATAATGTTTTAGCGCTTCTGCCGATAGTTAAATATTCAAGGCCGACTTCAAGAAGGAACCTGAGCCTTTCTCTTATCTCCTTAAGTATTGGACGAGCAAGGATATCTTTGCTGCTGTCAAACTTTAAACTTTCAAAATAATTATAGGCATCAAGAATAGTAAAATTTGTAATATCGTGAATATTCTTATCATTGATTTTAACCCAGAGTGCATCTTCTTTGAGTCTGCCGCCTTTACAGGCATTACAGACTGTAATACTCATAAAACCTTCCGACCAGTTTCTGATGTGTTGCGATGTGGTATCCCGTGAAACCTGGTCGATGTATTTAATTAATCCGTTAAACTTATGACTGTATTCATAATGTTTGCCGACGGAATTTGTATATTCATATTTTATTTTTTCTTTACTGCCCGTCAGGATTGTATCGAGTAATTCTGAAGGATAATCTTTTACAGGGGCATCGGGTGAAACATTGTAATAAGCGAGGACACCGAATAACATCGATGATATCCATGTCTTTTTTGGTTTACCAACGGGTGCAAAGCCGCCTTCATTGAAAGACAATTTCCTGTCGGGAAAAATCAATGATTCATCAATCTTCTTCTTCTCTCCGTGGCCGTAGCATTCTCTGCACCATCCGTACTGGGAATTAAAAGAGAATGAGTTAGGAGCGGGTTCAGAGAAACTTCTTCCTGTCTGAGGATCTGAAAGTTTTTCATTAAATAACTTATCTTCATTACCCGAGTTAATGATAACAATGCCGTCACCATATCTCAAACCAAGTTCAAGAGAATCGTAAATCCTCATTTTAGATTTTTCGTTTACGGATAACCTGTCTATAACTACTTCAATATCATGAATCTTAAACCTGTCAACTTTCATTCCATCGGTTATATCTTTTATCTCGCCATCAACTCTGACTTTCGTAAATCCGTCGTTCAGTATTTCCTCGAACAGTTCTCTGTAATGACCTTTACGCCCTTTAATGACTGGGCTTAAGATATTAATCTTTTCGGAATTGAACTGAGTGAGAACAAAGTCGAAGATCTGGTCTAAAGACTGTCGTGTAACAGCCATACCTGTATCAGGAGAAAACTGCGTACCGCATCTTGCAAAAAGAAGTCTGAGAAAATCATAGATTTCAGTAACGGTTCCTACTGTAGAACGCGGATTGTGTGATATAGTTTTCTGTTCTATGGAAATTGAAGGCGAAAGTCCTTCGATTTTATCCACATCAGGCTTTTCAATTCCCCCTATAAACTGTCTTGCATAAGCAGAGAGAGTTTCCATAAACCTCCGCTGGCCTTCAGCATAAATTGTGTCGAATGCGAGCGAAGATTTCCCTGAGCCCGAAAGCCCTGTAAAAACTATTAAACTGTCGCGCGGAATATCGAGGTCGATATTCTTCAGGTTATGGACTCTTGCGCCTTTTACAGATATTTTATCTAAAAATGAAATACTTATAGTTTAAAATTTATGAACATTAAAATTAAGGCTTTTGTCTGCTTCAAACAATTCAATAATTAATAAATATATCATTGCAAAATAATTGAATCTGTGATTGATTTGTCTGAATCCTGAAGGAGGAATAAAAAGAGTCATACTCAAGATTAAGTATGACTCTTTAAATTATACTTATTATTTATTGCTCTTACTCTTTATTTCTTTGCCATTTATATTTACCGAGAAATAATACTCAACTTCTTCTAAGTTTATGTTTGAACCGCCTTTGTTATTCATTACGCATTCATAAATGCCCGAGAAATTATCATTTTCAAACTGTTTTGTAAAAGTCATTGCCGTGGATTTAAACTTTTTGCTTTTAGGAGTTCTGTAATTAAACTTAACGGAAGAAGCAGATGTGAAATCGGCGGATGCGAATCCTATTCTTACGGTTGTATTGTTATCTTTTACTGTAACTGCATTCTCAAGATTCCATACTTCACCGTAGTAAAGAATTGCCTTAAAAGCATTTATCAGACCCCAGCCGTAAACGTTGTTTGGAGTTGCGGAATTGTTCGCAGTATTGCGCAGAGCTTCTCTTACCTGCATTGCCGTTAACTCAGGATGTGCAGAAAGTATAAGAGCGCAGACTCCTGCAGTGATTGGTGTTGCGAATGAAGTACCATTTGAAAAATCATAGTGATTTCCTTCGCCCATTCTCGCTACGCATACAGACAGTCCCGGTGCAACTACATCAGGTTTTATTCTTCCGTCGCTTGTCGGGCCGTTCGAACTGAAACTTGTAATGACGCCTTTTTTATCAACTGCACCAACTCCTATTACAGAATCTCCGTCTGATGCCGAACCTAATGAAGGAGGTTCAGTCTGATAATAGTTACCCGTTGCATTACAGACAACTATACCATAATGAGCAGCTTTATCTCCAGCTATAGAAGTAATGGAAGTTTTTCCGTCAAAATCATTGTATGTATAAGAATTTTCATCATAAGGTTTATCGAAACCTTTGTATACCAGAGAACTTGTGATAACATCTGCGCCGTATGATTCGGCCCACTCAGCGGCTTCAAGCCAGAAATCTTCTTCCATAGGAGTTTCTGTTGCAACATATTCTGTCTTGGCAAGGATAAAATCAGAGTTGAAAGCAGGTCCTATCAGGTTGCCTTCTTTAAAACCGCCGAGACAGGAAAGTGTTGAAGTGCCGTGCCCGCCCTGGGATTGAGTGTCAGGATACTTCTGATCTTTTTCGCGTGAAGTATTTTTATCGCCGTTAATAAAATCAAACTCTTCCAGTACATTCAGTCCTTTAAGGGATTCGTGTGTTCTCCATTCAAAACCATCGTCGAAACTTGCTACGAGAACTCCTTTACCCGTTATTCCAAGATTATGAACCGGAGGTACATTTACCAGCATCATCTGATTGTATGACTTACCATAATCGTAAACGTTCGATGAGTCAGTTAATAAACTTTCAAAATAACTTTTCAGGAAAACAGGGGATGTATTATCAAGTCTTTGTTTGTAGAGCTTTTTAACAGCAAAGATTCTTGTTACATAATCAAGTTTCTTAATCTTGTCAAGCTGAAAAGGTGTAAGGTAAGCACTGACTCCGTTGAACCATCTTGACCTGGCAATGATTTCTATGCCGGTTGATGATATTTTCTGAACGTATTCCTCTGAAAGAGGCAGGTCACCAAATTCAATAAGGTTTTCCTTAGTGAATGTTTTTAACCTTCTGTTAACTGATCTTTCCGTAAGCAATTCAAGCCCTGATTTATAAGCGGCTGAATTGTAAGAAATGTTATCGCCCTCTTTTATTCCATTCTTATCAGCGAACACAATCCAGTATTTTGTCTTTGAAGAATCATTAGCAGAAAATGCAAGTGAAGCAGTGAATAATAAAATGAAAATATATATGACTCTAAGTTTTCTCATATATTAAAGATTATTTTATAAATTAAGTTTATTAATATTCTGACGTGTATCAAAAATAATGTAAGTATAATAATTTTATCTCTTTTGATAAGGTAGTAAGCGGAAGTATATTTGCTTATAATTAATTTTCTGATGTTTTTTCTTTTCGTTGATTTAACTCCTAATTCAGCAAAATCAGTTAATAAATTAATTCTTGTTATTGCTTTATTGATAAAGTCCTGAGAAGCATTATGTCCCCATTCTGATCTTATATATTCTGAAATAGAATCTAATTTATCGACTGCTCTTTCTAACCATAATATACTATTTTTCACCCTTCAGTCTTTTTTGCAACTTCTCATTTGAAATAAACTTTTTTGAGTCATTACTCTCTTTTACTGCAATATCAATTTCTGTTCTTTGTTCATCAGTTAGTAAGTCCCAGAAATCTACGTTATCCTGATCTTCTTTCTGCAAAATATGAAGAAGTTCAATCAACAGTTTATCGTCTTCTATTCTGTCAATCGCTTTGAAAAGCTGATATTTAATTTCAGGTATTGTCATTTAATATTTATTAAATAAGGGTTATATGCTTTACATATAACCCTTTATAATTTAAGCCTGATAGTTTTCTAAATAATGAGCAACTCTCATAATAAATTTACCGCCGAGAGCACCATCTATTAATCTGTGATCGAATGATAATGTCAGATAAACCATTGGCCTGATTACAACGAAATCACCGTCAGGTGTTTCGAGAACTGCAGGTCTTTTCTTGATTGCACCAACTCCCATAATTGCTACCTGCGGCTGATTTATTACCATCGTACCAATAATGTTCCCGAAAACTCCATAGTTGGAAATTGTAAATGTGCCGCCTTGTATTTCATCGAGACTGAGTTTTTTAATACGGGCTCTTCTGCCTAAATCATTAACGTTTCTTGCAATACCCACTAGGTTCATTCCGTCTGCATTCTTAATTACAGGGACTATAAGTCCGCCGTTTTCCATCGCTACTGCCATTCCAAGGTTGATTTTACTTCTTGTGATAGCTTTAAATGGTTTAGAAGAATCATCGATGATGGAATTTATCAGTGGAAAATCTTTCAGCGCTTTGATAACTGCTTCAGCAATGTAAGGCATATAAGTAAGCTTAAATCCTTCTTTAGCTTCAAACTCAGGTGCTGCAAGTTTTCTTGCTTTTTCAACATTTGTCAGGTCAACTTCTGCAATTGAATTTACGTGCGGTGAAATTGCAACTGACTCTACCATATGCTCAGCCATTTTTTGTCTGACGTTATCAAACTCGAGTACTGAAAGTCCTTCTTCGTTATAATTAATTTCCTGTTTCGGAAGTTCTTTCTTTACCGCCGTTGAAGGAGCTGATGGTTTTGCTGCGGCAGGTTTTGAATCAACTGTTTCTGCTGCAGGTTTTGAGACTCTGTTATTAATGTATTCTAAAATATCTTTCTTGGTGACTCTACCCTGTAATCCTGTTCCTTTTATGGAAGCAAGTTCGTTAAAACCAATCCCTTCTTTCTTTGCAATGTTTAAAACCAGAGGTGAATAAAATCCGCCATCTGCATTTACTTCTTCTGTGGTTTCAGTATTTTGTTCAGTTTTTGTTTCAACAACTTTAACTGTTTCAACTTTTACCTCTACAGTTTTCTCTGTTTTTGGTGTTTCTGATGGTATTATTTCGGCGCCTGAATCAGTTTCAAGTTTTGCGAGTACATTTCCTACTTCTACTACATCGTTTTCTTTATAGAGTAATTCCGCCATAACACCTGCTTCAGGTGACGGAACTTCAGTATCGACTTTATCAGTAGAGATTTCCAGTATTGGCTCGTCCCGTTCTACTTTATCCCCTGGTTGTTTAAGCCACTTAAGGATAGTACCTTCCATAATTGATTCACCCATCTTGGGCATAACAATATCAACTAACATATTAATTTATCTCCTGAGTAATTGTTTAATAATATACTTAGAACAAATATTTGTCTTAAAAATTCAGGCTATATGATAACATCGAACAAAGAACTGATTGATTCGTTCAGATTAGTTCTTATTATTGCCTCTGCAAATATCGTGGCAACGCTTTTTACTTCGATTTTTTCTGAAGTCCTTTTTAACGGGACTGTATCGGTTATATATAATTTTTCTATTGCTGATGCTTCTATCCTGTCGATTGCTTCGCCCGATAAAATCGGATGGGTGCAGGCACCATAAACTTTAAGCGCACCTTTTTCTTTAATCGCATTCACTGCATTTACAAAGGTACCTGCTGTATCTATAAGGTCATCTATTATCAAAACGTTTTTATCCTTAACTTCACCGATGATATTCATTATCTCGGCTACATTCTGTTTTGGTCTTCTTTTATCTATTAATATCAAACCTGCGTCAAGACGTTTAGCATATGCTCTTGCCATTTTAATGCTTCCGACATCAGGTGAACATACAGCAAGGTTTGGAATCTGCATATCGTGAAAATGTTTAAGGAAAACTGCCGAGCCGTATAAGTGGTCGACAGGTATATCGAAAAACCCCTGAATCTGCGCAGCGTGAAGGTCCATTGTGATAACCCTGTCGGCACCTGCTTTTTCGAGCAGATTGGCAACAAGTTTAGCAGTGATGGAAACTCTCGGCTGGTCTTTTCTGTCCTGTCTTGCATAACCAAAGTAAGGAATGACTGCATTCACTCTAGCTGCAGAAGAACGTTTTGCGGCATCGAGCATTATCAGCATTTCCATCAGATTGTCCGAAGGAGGATTTGTTGACTGAATAATAAAAACGTCTCTTCCCCTAATGTTCTCATTGTATCGCATCCAGATTTCACCGTCTGAAAAGTGTTTTAACTCACAGGCACCGAGCGAAACGCCTAAAACATTAACTATTTTTTCTCCAAGCTGATGAGAAGTTGTTCCGGTAAATATTTTCAAGTTTGACATTTTTTGAAGTAATTATTTAGGGTTAAAATTATCAATAAACTTACATTAAATCAAACCATTATAAAAGGATTTAATCCCGATAGTTTAACTTGAAATATCCGTCGGAATTCATGCATTTACAATACTCTTTTCCGTTTTATCTGTTTAAAAAATGAAGTAACTTGAAAAAGAAATAATATATTAATAATTAAATTTTATTAATGCATATGAAGCTCTCAGATAAAGAAGTCCAGTCCACTCCTTCAACAGAAAGAGTTAGCCTAATACGGTCGAGATATTTAAACGAACCGCTCTATATAGATTCAGAATACATTAAATATTATACCGAAGCACACAGTAAAACAGACGGGCAGAATGTTTTTGAAAGGCGGGCGGAATCCCACTCTTATGCAATGGAACATCTTACTCCGGTAATCCGTGAGTTCGACCTTATTGCAGGAAGTAAAACTCGATATGTTCGCGGCGCAATCCCATATTGCAATTATGCCTCGCGTTATATTCTTCGTGAATTCAAGAATGAAGAAGCCGAAGCTCAGGACGCATTTACGGACATTGGCGAAGGCGGCGGCATAGCTAAGGCAAAGGAGATTGCCAAAAAAGGCGAATATGAATTTTTCTGCAAAAAATATCTTATCAGCAGGGAAGATAAAAATACATTAAAGAGTTCTGCTGAGTATTTTCTCGGTAAGAGTATGCAGGACGTAGGGGATTCTCTCTGGAAAAATGTTTACGATAAGGCCGAATACATAGATAAAGGATGGCAGGCTGGACTTTACACTGCTCCGCACGACCCTGCGCCAGAAGGAAGGTATGTGCTTGATTTTGAAACTGCTCTTAATCAGGGATTAAATGGAATCATTGAGAGATTAAAAGATAAAATTAAGAATGCAGAAGTAACCGATTTCAAGTCGGCGGAAAAGATTTATTTCTGGCGTGCAGGTATCCGAACACTCGAAGCGACAATCCAATGGGCAAAGAACTACGGCCTTGAAGCAGAAAGGCTTTCTAAAAAAGAGAAAGACCCTGACAGAAAAAAGGAACTGGAAGAAATTGCAGAGAGATGTTTTTATGTCCCTGCAAACAAACCCCGAAATTTCCGCGATGCAATGCAGTCATTCTGGTTTATATATATTGCAGGGCATATAGAAGGTGCACACCTTGGTTATTCGCCGGGAAGGTTTGACCGATATATGTATCCATTCTATAAAATGGATAAAGATGCGGGTACGATAACAGATGCCGAAGTGCTTGAACTTCTTGAAATATTACGCGTGAAGATGACGGAGATTGAATATGTTGCTTCTTTTTCCTGGGCTGGGCTTGGCTCAGGAAATCTGTTTCAGAATATGATTCTTGCAGGACTTGATGAAAAAGGACACCGTGGCGATAATGAACTTTCTTTATTAATTCTGCAATCTGCGATTAATTGCCAGACAACACAACCAACGTTATCTATATGGTATGACGACTCGTTGAGTGAAGAGTTTTTGTTAAAGGCAATTGACTGTGTAAAGACGGGATGTGGTTTTCCTGCATGGTTCAACCTGAAAGTTTTCATTCAGCACGAACTGCAGAAATCAAATCTGCCTGTTTCTGTAATACGTAAGTATGCGGCAATGGGAGGATGTACAGAACCTACTATGGAAGGAATGAGCTATGGAGTAGTTCAGGCAGGATTCATAAATCACGGTAAACTTTTTGAACTTGCAATGAACGGCGGGAAAGACCCGCGTACAGGAATTCAGTTCGATGAAACTAAAATACCATCTGATTTTGAAGAATTATATATTGCGTATAAATTTCATTTGAGGAATTCTATTCGCAACTGGCAGAGATACTGGAACTTTGTTATGTCTGCACACAGGCAGACCTGTAACCTGATTTTTTCGTCCGTACTTGTCAGGGATTGCATTGAGAGGGGACTTTCTCTGGACGACGGAGGTGCAGTATGTAACGGTACTCCGACTACTCTCAGCAGCGGAATGGTAAATGTTGTAAATTCTCTAGCAGTCGTAAAGAAACTTGTGGACGATGAGAAACTGTTATCAATGGATGAGATGCGTACTGTGATTTCAAAAAACTGGGAAGGATACGATAAAATAAGGAATAAAGCAGTATCTGTTCCTAAATGGGGTAATAACAATGATTATGCCGACAGTATATACGAAGATTTGTTCGATGTGTATTGCGGATACGTTTCAGAACAGAAAAATTATCTCGGTGAACCTTATGACCCGTCTATGCTGGCAATAAGCACACATGCACCATTCGGTAAAGTCTGCGGAGCAACTCCCGACGGAAGGTTCGAAGGCGAAACTCTATGCGACGGAGTCACTTCTCCGTTCCCCGGGACCGATACAAACGGGCCGCTTGCAGTATTGCTTTCGGCAGGAAAGATTGACCATTCTAAAATCCGCGGCGGACTTCATAACATGAAATTCCATCCGACAGTTTTGAAGGGAATACAGGGTTCTAAGAAACTATTAAGTCTGATTAAAACTTATTTCGATACACTCGGATTCCAGATACAGTTTAATGTTGTTGAC
>Ga0194044_10001948_pt1 | contig 10440 bp, 8 predicted proteins | sample JunL4417m_MetaG_FD_155460 | JGI IMG/M metagenome (GOLD analysis project Ga0194044, IMG submission 155460) | Anoxic zone freshwater microbial communities from boreal shield lake in IISD Experimental Lakes Area, Ontario, Canada - Jun2016-L442-17m | ecosystem: Environmental > Aquatic > Freshwater >...
GTTTTATGGTGGTGTCTTAATCTCGGAATTAAGCAACTCACGCTCTACTCCTTTTCAACTGAAAACTATGGACGGCCCGAGAAAGAGCTCGTGTCCATATTCTCACTTTTCGAACAGAGATTTGCGGATCTATTAAACGAAGAAAAAATCTACGAAATGGAGGTTCGAGTCCGAATGATCGGAGATCGGGACTTGTTGCCCGATAGCGTTCTCCGGTCGGTGGAGCGAGTTGAAGAAGCCACTTGTCACTTCGAGAGACACTCCTTGAACTTCGCCTTGGCCTATGGGGGAAGAAAGGAGATCGTGGAAGTCGTGCGCTATATCGCTATATTGGTTGAAAAAAACGCCATTAAGGTTGAGGAAATCAATGAACACCTGCTTGCTGAGCTTTTTTACAGCAATAATGCACTCACTGACGTTGATCTCATTATCCGATCGGGCGGTGAAGAAAGAACGTCGAATTTTCTGCCGTGGCAGGCGAATGGCAACGAGTGTTGCTCATATTTTTGTGCCCCTTATTGGCCGGAGTTTCGAAGAATTGACCTTCTTAGAGCGTTGCGTACTTTTCAAGAGCGAGAGCAGGAACGCAGGATCAATATCGTTCAACGCGCTTTTTTGTTCCTCAACGAGATAGGCAAAGTCGAAGTCGAAGAGGTCTTTCACCTATCAAGAAGAGCCTGCGTTATAACGCGCGAAGAGGTAAAAGAGATTCTGCTAGATTTTGTCCCTGGAATTTAGGCTCAAAACGATTGATGAGAACTGCTGTAGTCTTGGCGGGGGGCAAAGGTTCGAGACTGAATTATATAGAAAAAGCGCTGCTCGAACAGCACGGGAAACCGATACTCAACCATATTATCGAAACACTATCAGGCTGTGTTGACGAGATCGTTGTCGTTGCTCGAGATGAGGTGCAGCAAAAGACGTTGCACCTCACCGGAGTTAGGATTGTTCATGACGAGGTCCGAGGCTTCGGTCCTGTGGCAGGTATTTACAGCGGCCTAAGTGCGTCTAGTTTTGAATATGCGTTCGTTGCTGCGTGCGATATGCCTTTCATAAAAGCAGACGTCGTCGACTTGCTGTTTCGTAAGGCTATAGGATACGACGTAGCCATTCCTTTTCCGCTGGAACCGTTACATGCGGTGTACAAGTGCGAGACGACGATTCGTGCTGCCAAAGTGGCAATTCAAAGGCGTAAAGGGGCGGTTATGTGCGTTGTTGATCAGCTACATGCCAACTACGTACCAAAAGACGAGATTCGTGCCATCGACCCTGATTTGTGCACTTTTGTTAATATCAACAACTCAGAGGACATTGAAATATTGAATAAGCAGACGCTGTGTGACTAGCGCGCAGTCGCGGCTTCGGTGTTCGTCACAGCTTGCGGCGCTTCGCTTGCGCTTGGTGGTTTCTTGCGCGTCGCGTAGAGTAATAGGAGCACAAAGCCTAAGATTCCACAAAAAAACACTGTGCCCGCGACGACACCACCTCCGACGTACCCGTGCAATCCAGTACTTACGCTGACATAGGTTTCGAGAAATGGAAGGACATACGCTACGCCGAGAAACGTGCAAACAACGGATATGAATCCAAATGAAGCGATGTAAGCGGCAAGCGAAGAACCCCAGTTCTGCGTTTTCGCGTGCAAGTAGATTAGAAAGACAAGCCAAGTGATCAGCGACCACGTCTCTTTAGGATCCCAACTCCAGTAACTTCCCCAAGCGGCCTCAGCCCATATCGCTCCGGTTATAATTCCAATAGTGAGGAGAGGAAATCCAACTGCAACGCTTCTATATGCTAGATCATCCAGCTGATCTAAACTGAATTTGCCTAGGACGCCTATTGTTTCACGCGAAACTGCACGCTCGGTGTTCGCGGACCTATCTCTCGGCTTGTGGGGGCCCTTCATAAGACGCCCCTCGCTAAGCTGTTTATCTTTGAATAAATAGAGAACACTCGCCAAGAACGCGATGAAGAAGGCGCAGTAAGATAGAACAGCGATGGGAACGTGTATCAGCAGCCAGACGCTCTGAAGCGCAGGCATAAGTGGCGTCGGGTTTGTGGGCTGCAAAGAGGCGAATCCAAGCGTAGCGAACGCGAGCGGTGCGACAAGCGTTCCAAGACTCCGATAGTCAGATCTCACGTTTAGTATCAAATAGGCACCCACAATGGTCCACGTAAAAAACGACATGACTTCGTAGGTGTTCACCCACGGGGGGTGGCCCGCGAAAAACCATCGTGTTGCAAGTGCGAAGGTTTGAAATGCGAACCCGAAGCATACAAGAGTAAATCCCATCTCTGCAAGACGTCGTTTTTTTGTTGAGAAGTAGAGGATAAAAAGGATCGACGAAATAAGGTATGTTCCAAGTGCAATTTCGAATCCCAATTGTTCAAGAGCTGCGATGTCCATGGGTCGTTTTACTCAGTTCAATGCGACGTTAAATCTCTTTTGATCTGGCTACGTGATCAAGTGCTTGAGCGCGAAACTTATCAATGTCCCGGAAAAACCGCGCTGAGCTTTTGTTGCTTATGGCTCCGACCAGAATATGCTCGTTGGACCATATTATCCAAATCCTCTTATGTGGCACGTAGAGGGCTATCATTATTCCAGCAAGTGCAACCACTGACCCTGTCCAAACCAGAGGGAGTCCAGCATCGTTCTTGATTTGAAATGCAACCCAGCTTGCTTCTCCAGATTCTATCACTCCGTTTGAATCATAGCCGTAAAGATAGAAAGTCAGCCCTCCATATGTTATCGGCCCATTTACGGTGATGTCTCGAGTCTGCGCTTGACTACCATCTATTAGTGTTACCGTAGCTCTGTAATCTCTCACGGCACCACTGTCATAATAGCTCACGTTAAAGCCATTAAGTTGCAGGACGAAGCCATCAACTTGTTGCGAACCGCCTTGCGGAATTACTGTAATCGTGTTACTGTAAGGGTTTGCGTAACCGTAAGCTGTTCCGACAGCGACGCCCAACAAGAGCATTAACACTCCAAAGTGCGCGATATGGGGTCCGAATCTGCCAATTCTCCCTTTCTGTGCAAACGAGAAAGTAGTTTCCGAACTCCTCGTTTCATACCATTTGTAACCTTTCCAATGGACCTTGATTTGTGAAACCGTAACGCCTGAGATACTTGCGTGGTATGGGAGCTTCTGTAAAAATTGATCGCTTATCTCTATTGGGGGGTGCATGACGTCACGCCACAAAGGGACCACCCTCGTCAGACTGCAAAATGCGGTTGACAACGCAAATAGCCCCACGAAAAATAGGAAAAGCCAGGACCCAAAAACCACGTCGCCGCCGGGATAAAAGGTACCCACAGCCGATAGAAGGATAATCACGGCGATAATGGCGACTGCAAATTTAGCAGACGTAAGCAGTTTAATTACTAAATTCATGTGATTCACTAGTAACTGTTTGTGTTGGGGAGCAAGCACGCGGAATATCCAATGGTATTACCGCTCAGGCTATTGTCACCCCAGTCTGAAATAAACTCGCACGTGCGCAATACATAGAAGCGTTGTCGGGTCTAATCAGAGGCCGCGTCGTCGTTGTCTTTTCTGATAGTCGCGGATCGCCCTAAGCAAATCCATTCTCCTGAAATTTGCCCAATTCACTTCGGTGAAGCACAGTTCGGAGTACACAGCTTGCCATATCAAGAAATCGGTCAATCGATCTTCGCCCGTTCGTATTACGAGTTCAGGTTCGTCTTTGAAGATGAGATGTGAGCTGACGGTTTCTTCAGATATATCATCAGCTCGTAGCTCCTTATTCCTCACCTTCTGTGCTATCGATCGAATGGCATCAACGAGCTCTTTCTTGCCGCCGTATCCAATCGAGATACTCACAGCGGGTGCTTGATCGCTACTGACGGGGTCTGGGGCATCCGGCGAGTAAATAGTGGCAGCAACTGACGCTGATCGAAGGCAATCCGTGATTCTTTGAACGATCTGCAACCGCAACTTTTGGTTGACCTCTTCTCCGAGATGCAGCAAGTTTATGTAGACCGTGACGCGATTTATCCCAATGTCGTTGCACCACGACGTGAATGCGCTTATCTTTTTATAAGCTTCAGTGGTATCGAGGTCTTTTTCAGCGACGACGAGCGCAACGTGTCGCGGAACTTCTTGAATCTGGTCGAGAAGTCTTCGTTCGTAAAGGTTTGAAATCATGCGCGCGCAGTCTTATCTTTTAGCTTGTTTTTTCACTCGGAGCCATCGTAAACATAAAGTACTTCGAGTTTGAACTAGAAAGGGATTAGCGTGAATATTCTTGCAGCACGCAGGCTGATAATTCGCGCGAGTTTTGGGTTGGTCGCCTTGGTTGTTCCTTTTTTGGGGAGCACGGGCTCACTTTTCTTCTTTTTGTTTTTGTCTTTGCTGATAGTTCTCATCAACCCTAAGATGCACGTCTTCATGCTACTTGCAACTGTTGCCGACCGAAAATCCGAAGTACTTACAAAGCCGCTGGCCCTCACGTTGTCTTTGACGGCGCTTTGCATCTTCAGCGTAGTCTCAAGCTTGCCACTGTATATAGTAAGCGACGTCATTATAATTGTAACGTTGGCTGAGGTTCTCGCCGTTTTGTTTGAGTCATACGGTGGCTTGACAAGCACCTTGATATTCGTGTTGTCAGGTGGCTTTTTTGGTTTTCTGGTCGGGGGGGCGGCTGCTACCTTTACAAACTTTAGCACATCTGCCGATTTTTTGCTTTTCGTTGCTATGATTGGGGCGCTCGTGGGTGCGCTTTTGAGGAATATTTTGCACGATATAGAAGAGAACGTGGTCGCGCCGCTCGGCATCGGTTTTGCTATCTGGCTATTCAATGGTTTCGACTACTCAGTTCCGGTTTTGCGACTCCTTTTGACGCTTATATTCATGATCGTGCTGGGCTATGCCCTAGGGAGAGTTAAACTGGCAGACATTTCAGGCGTCCTCAGTGGTATCTTAATGGGCCTCTTAATAGTCTCATTTACGGACTTTCGGTGGTTTGTGCTTATCCTCTCGTTTTTCGTTATTGGAGGGATCTTTACAAAATACAAATACGAATATAAACGTGCCATCGGTATTGCGCAAGAAGGGGGCGGCGCGAGGGGATATCGGAATGTCTTCGGCAATGGACTTGTGGCGCTCGTTTGCGCAGTCGCTTTTGGGATCACAGGCAACTCACTGCTAGTCATTGCGTACATTGGTGCAGTAGCGACAGCCACCGGCGATACCCTAGCGAGTGAGATCGGACAGACCCACAAGAAGCTGCCTCGATTAATCACCGATCTAAAGTACGTACCGCACGGCACCGACGGAGGAATAACCACGCTGGGAGAGTACTCCGCCTTAGCAGGAGCTGCAGCGATAGCGATCATAGCTGTTTTGTTTGGAGTCGGAGCGCTCAATACGGTAGTTCCTGTCATCCTTGGCGGCTTTTTCGGAGCTAACATTGACAGCGTTCTGGGGGCGGTATTGGAGCAACGGCATTATTTAACGAACAGCTCTGTAAACTTTCTCGCAACTGCCGCTGGTGCCATAGCCGCCGTCATAATTTTTCTACTGCTTCTGTGAGATTGAAAAGTCCTACTTGCTTACGCTACGCAATCTGGAGCATCTTTGTCGTGCACATGTAACCGCCACTCATTAAATGGTTCACCTTAAGGTCACTTGTTCGCTCAAGAGTCGAAGAACGATTGCTTCTCGCAGGCTGCTTAAGCAGTCAAATGGTGAGCCCTCCAATCTAAAGATAAGCGAAAACGTAACACCTAGTTCATCAGTTTTTGACATAATTACTTCGACTGTGTCTTGCTCAACTGCGGTGGCCTTCTGGCCTTCCTGTCGAATAATCTGTTTTGCTAGGCGCAAGTCCGAGTCGTACGAAACGCGGACATCTATGCGGCCTGCTATGTTGCTATCTGAGTGGTTAAACACTACTTCGCTTGTTATCGCTGAATTCGGAATGATCATATGAGAGTCGAGAATGCGAATGACGGTATGTCTGAAGGTGATATCCTCTACAAACCCGGATTCACCGCGTACGGTAATAAAATCACCCACTCCAAAGGGCTTGAATACGACAATTGCGATGCCAGCAATGATATTTGAAATGGTGCTCTGGGCTGCAATACCGACAATGATACTGATAATGCTGACGCTAGCAAAGATGGCGACGGACAGCGACTGTAGCTGCGGCGTCGAATAGATGATGATGATGACGCCGGTTATGTAGACTGCAGCAACAACAAGCCGCCGAAGCACGAGGTACTTGGTTGCGCTGACTCTGAGCCGCATCGAGGCTTGTCGCAAGTATCGTTCGAGCAAAGTCTCAATAATCTGTGCTGCGATGATAGTGACTGCTGAGAAGAGCAATATTCTCAGTGCGATGCCTGCTGGCGAGTTCAAATCGTATAGGTCATTTGGTAGTGCCATTTGCTTGCGAAAGTACTTACGGAGTTGGACTATTGCTCTGGATAGTAGTATTCTCCGTCTTCGCGTTGTTTCCGGTCCAGCTTGGAACCCATTTTATTTACTCGCGGCCGGTGGGTGGTTCCATCTCGCCGGAAAGTGATTCCAATGTGTTTTAAAAAGCGATTCATCCCGGTGTGCATATCAAAAGGCCCTTCAGCCTTTCCGTTTACGCCCCGCTTCCCTGTAAAGACCATCAGTCGCTCACTTGCTAGGTCAATCATGTAGATGTCATGATCAACGAGAAGCGTCCCTGCCTTCTTATTCTCGGTAAAGCGCCTAATAAGACTAGTTGCTAAGGCCCTTTGTTCTACATCAAGGTGTGCGCTCGGCTCATCAAGCATAAAAAGGTCTGCGTTACGGCTAAGGCAGGCAGCAATGGCTACCCGTTGGAGTTCGCCGCCGCTCAATTTCTCGAGTGACCGGTCTAATATACGTTCAAGTTGCAGCGGTTTAAGGATCTCAGTTCGATAGTAGCTTGAATTGAAAGAGTCCGTAATCGATTCCAGGAGTGAGCTGACGCTTTCACCTAAATTGTCGTTTCCTGTTACGTACTGCGGCTTATAAGAAGTCTTAACCTTCACGTCGACGCTTCCAGCGTCTGGTTCAATAATTCCAGCGAGCAACTTGACGAAAGTTGTTTTCCCCGTGCCGTTAGCGCCCATAATACCAATAACACCTTTCGTAAGCTCCCCTCCGGTCGCTTCGAACTTAAACGAATTGTAGCTCTTCTCTAGGTGTCCTACGTGCGCTAAGATACGCGTATCCGTATCTAGGCGCGGCGCATGGAGCTCAAATTTGATCGCATCGGCCCTAATTCGAACATTCTCGTCTCGAAGATATCCTGCGAGATACTCGTTTATTCCAACTCTTACTCCTTTTGGATTGGTAATCACGCCGTATGTACCGGGCTCGCCGTAAGCGACATACACCAAATCTGCGAGCAAATCAAGTATAGCGAGATCGTGCTCGACGACGAGGACTGGCTTTCGCTTTGCGAGCTCTCTAATTATTCGCGAAACGTTAATACGTTGATAAATATCGAGATAAGGTGTAAGTTCATCGAAAAAGTAGAAATCCGCATCTCGAGCAACGGTAGCTGCGATAGCTAGGCGCTGCAATTCACCTCCGCTTAAATGTCTTACCTGCCGCTCTTCGACGTTCTCGAGCTCAAGTTGATCGAACAGTGTGCGACTTATTCCGCGTTCGTCGGCTTTTTCTATGAGGTCGGCGACCTTACCTGCGAATGCGCGGGGTATGAGGTCGACATTCTGTGGTTTGCTAGCGGTTCGGAGGTTGCCGTCATAAACATTTTTTAAATAATCATATACCTCGGTGCCTGAATAGTGCTCAAGGATCTCCTCCTCTCTGACGTCGTCTCGACCAAAATTTGGCTTGATCTCGCCCGTGAGAATATTAGTAATGGTCGTTTTGCCTATACCATTTGGCCCTAAAATGCCCGTGACGCGCCCATCGTGTGGAATGGCGAGTCCGTATAGAGCAAAACCATTAACGCCGTACCGGTGGGTCGGTTGCTCCAGCTCCTCAGGCAAGCTAACTATCGCTATCGCATCGAATGGACATTTTTTAACGCAGATCCCACAACCGACACACAGCTCCTCGGAAATTACGGGTTTGCTGTTAGCATCAATGACGATCGTTTCGTCGCCTGTTCTGACCGGAGGACAAAAACGCAGACACTCAGTGCCGCATTTCTTACTGCGACAGCTCTCTTTTTTCAGCACTGCTATTCTCATCGTAACAAGCTCGCTCAATCGGCAAAGTCAGGCTGGTTTATTCAGCAATATCGTCCAGCTGACAAACCAGAACGCGACTGTCATAAACACAAGGAAAAACCAGTCGGTCAAGCGATATTCTTTCGTGTCAATTGCAAGACGAGGCAGTGTAAACCTTTGACCGTATACCACTACAATAAGGATGAATAAGCTGTAAGCAGGCAGATACAACGAAAGAACTCCCGCGGCAATACCGAGCACCGACGAAAGTGCCGTCTTTTTGATGCCTTCAACGTGCTTTACCCGTTTCTCTTGTACCTGCTTTTCATCGGTTTTTGTTGGGCCCTTTTTTTCAGTCTTTCGCGAGGCACCTTTTTTTTCTGTTTTCGGGGCGGGTTTTTCTTTGGTTTCTGGCATGCTTCGACATCAACTAACATTCAACTGTGCTTTATATGTTTTGCGGCTTTATGATCGCATATTAGACTCGTTGAAACAAAACGTAAACTAACGCGTCTGATTTACGTTCAGATAAAGGTGACAGCACGGCCGACGGATGCGCGCTGCAAGAACGCAGGTTTTATGTCTCTGTCAAATGATCGTGTTATAGCTTGAGTCTGTTTGGCAGACACGCAGTCTAATTAGAGGCGATCGCTTGAAGACGGTAATGACGAGCGTTGACTTGGCAGCACTGTTGCCTGAATTGGACGTGCTTATCGGAGCGAAGCTGGAAAAGGCGTATCAACTTACTCCTGTGGAGTTGCGTCTAAAACTTGCGACAAAAAATGGGAAATACGACTTAGTAATAGAAGCAGGAAAGCGATTATACCTCACGTCTACGCCTACGGCAGCACCCGCCTTGCCGCCTAGTTTTCCAATGCTGTTAAGAAAAGAGCTCAAAGGCGGAAGGATCAGCTCAATTGTGCAATATGATTTTGACCGCGTGGTAGAAATACGATTTATGCGCGGGGATGATGAACGCTTCTTGATATGTGAACTCTTTTCGAAAGGTAACGTTATCCTTACAGATGAATCCAAGCGCATTATTTTGCCGTTGCGAGGCGTGAGGTCAGCAACGCGGCAGGTCGTAAGAGGCCAACAGTACGAGTATCCCGCAACGCAGCTCAGCCCTATAGATTTGTCGTACGACGAGTTTGAAGCGGCCATCACGCCAGTTTCACGCGATGTTGTTAGAACGCTTGCAGGGCGTTTCAATATGGGGGGCTTGTATGCTGAAGAAGTATGCTTGAGAGCAGAAGTTGAAAAAAGCAGTGTGAGCGTAAGTCCAGGAGGGGTCCAAAGGCTCTATGTCGCGTTGAGAGAAGTTTTCGATCCACTTAGATCGAATACGTTAAAACCACACATCGTGTGTGAAAATGAATCGGCGCCTCTCGATGTCCTTCCGTTTGAGATATCACAATTCGACCGATATAACAAACACTATTTCCCAAATTTTAATCAGGCTCTTGACGTTTATTACGGGCTCAAAATTGAAGGACCACAAGCTTCACCAGCAACACACTCGCGACTTCAAAAGATCATCGATCGGCAAAAGGCAGCAATTCAACAATTCTACAAGCAAGAGCACGAGAACAAGTCAAAAGGTGACTTGCTTTACGAAAAGTATCAAGAGATCGATCGTTTAATCAAGACGGTAAGAGAGGCCCGAAGGTCGAAAACGTGGAGCGAAGTCAACCGTGCTCTCGACTCTTTCTCATTCTTCAAGCAGGTCGATCAAAGCACAGGAACAATCACCATAGAAATTGGAGAAATCCTCATTGACGTCGTTATTGACGTGGACGTTCCTCAGAACGCGCAGAAGTACTACGAAAAAGCGAAGGTGATGAAAGCAAAGGCCGAGGGCGCGGAGCGCGCTCTAACGTTCTCATTGAAAAAAATGAAAGAAGAACAAGGGTCCGATGCCAAACAACGTGGGCCTGAAAAGCGCCGCATCAAGAAAAAGAAGACTCGCTGGTACGAGCGATATCGTTGGTTTTTTTCAACAGAGGGGTTCTTAGTAATTGGTGGTAGGGATGCTGATACAAATGAAGAAGTGGCGAAGAAGTACCTCGAACCTCGGGACGTATTTCTCCACGCCGATGTCCACGGAGCACCGGCCGTGATAGTAAAATCTCAAGGCAAGGAAATATCAGAACTCACCTTACGCGAGGCTGCTCAATTCGCTGTGTCATACTCTGCGATTTGGAAACAAGGTCTCGGTGTCGGCCGCTGTTACTGGGTACATCCGGACC
>Ga0194044_10001952_pt1 | contig 10424 bp, 10 predicted proteins | sample JunL4417m_MetaG_FD_155460 | JGI IMG/M metagenome (GOLD analysis project Ga0194044, IMG submission 155460) | Anoxic zone freshwater microbial communities from boreal shield lake in IISD Experimental Lakes Area, Ontario, Canada - Jun2016-L442-17m | ecosystem: Environmental > Aquatic > Freshwater...
GTTTGCACCTGAAGCTGCTGCGTAAGTAGGCATCGCTGATAAGTGGAAACCGATGTAGTGATCTGCATACATTTCGGCTTGCTTACCAGTTTCCATAATTTTGTCAGCATTATCTGCAAAGAATTTCTTAACATCAGCTGTGACTTTAGGATCACCATTTTCAGCTGGCATTGTGATTGCCTGTGGTTTCAACTGTGCAGCGACTTGATCATGTGCAAAGTTTCCACCGTACTGCAAAATTCCACCGAGAATAATCAGGAATCCTGCAAGAAGCAATCCGATTACACTTGCAATTTTGTCAAAAGACTTTCTGTTCATTTTCGTATCTTTCTACTCTCCAGAAATTTAGATGTGGAACTTGGAGGGGCTTCACATCGCCATTAGTTTGGAGCATCGAAGATTTATAAAAGCGAAAAAGACGAGTGCTAACACCAGTTGAAATATTCCGAGTGCTAGCCCTTCAGGTGCAATTTAATCGACGTGCTTATCGCAGTATCGCTTACCGTCTTCGCCGACTTTGCTATGAGAGCAATCAACATTCAACTTATCGAATGAGGCATCTCCGAAGTGAGTCCGATATGCCAGTGCAAGTAGGACTCGAATATTTGTGTCACCGTCAGATGTAATGCCGAAGGCGCGGGCCATTCGGGAAACAGTATTTTCAATTACTTTTTCGCTATGGGCTGTTGCTCTTGCGATAGCGACATTTGAGAGACCATCGCATAGGTGGGCAGCAACTAAGTGTTCGAATGGTGTTAAATCTCGCAACAAAATTCTGATTTCCATATTTGGATCACCGAAGTCCTCTCCGACTTTTGGTTTTGCCCTAGGATTTTTTCATTCTCCACCATAAACTCTGATAATGGCGGATATTACGACAAATATTTCTACTAATAAAGTGGGCCAAGTTCTCCATCTAACCTTGGATCGTCCTGAGAAGAAGAATGCGCTTACACCAGCGATGTATTCCGACCTATCTAAGGCGCTAACCGAGGCTAAGGGCGATTTCGACATCAGAGTTGTTGTTATATCTGGTGCAGGAAGTGCATTCACCGGTGGAAATGACATCTTAGATTTTTTAAATACCCCACCTACCGGTCCCGATTCACCTGTCATGCAATTCTTAGCAATCCTTCATGATTTCCCAAAACCACTTATTGCAGCAGTTCATGGAAATGCTGTTGGCATTGGAACAACAATGCTGATGCACTGTGACTTGGTTTATGCGACTGCCGACGCAAAATTATCAATGCCTTTCGTATCTCTTGGGCTAGTTCCAGAAGCGGGTTCTTCAATTTTATTCCCACGACTTGTTGGACATGCAAAAGCTTCGGAAATTTTCTTAACTGGGAGAACTTTCTCTGGTACCGAGGCGCACGAGATGCGATTGGTTAATGAGATAACTACTGATCCACTTTCACGTGCCATGGAAATTGCCGCAGTAATTGCTGACCAACCTCCTACCTCGGTTATCAATACCAAAGCCTTGCTGAAGAGCGGACATCATCAAGCAGTTGCAATGGTTATGGAAGCTGAAGGCGAACTCTTCCGTATCGCTTTAGAATCAGATGAAGCACAGATCGCTTTTATGAAATTCCTTGAGAAGAAAAATAAGGGGTAGAAATGTCACTAGCTGGAAAGCGAATATTTATAACTGGTGGTTCACGTGGTATCGGCTTAGCAATAGCGCTGCGGGCTGCACGTGATGGCGCAAGCATCGCAATCGCTGCCAAAACTACAGAAGCTAATCCAAAGTTGCCAGGAACTATATTTTCTGCGGCCAAAGAGATCGAAGCTGCCGGCGGTAAAGCGTTACCAATCCAATGCGACATCAGAGATGAAGATGCGATAACTGCTTCTGTTGCAAAAGCCGCAGATCAATTCGGGGGATTAGATATTCTGATAAATAATGCCAGTGCAATTAATCTGACGCCAACCGAGAAAACACCGGCGAAGCGCTTTGACTTAATGTTCGACGTGAACGTTCGCGGCACCTTCTTAGCTTCACAAGCCGTGGTTCCGTATCTTCGGGAAAGTGCAAAGGCTGGAGGTAATCCGCACATTCTTACGTTATCACCACCACTTTCAATGAACCCTAAATGGTTTAAGAACCATGTTGCCTACACAATGTCCAAATACGGAATGAGTATGTGTGTTTTGGGAATGTCTGAAGAATTTAAACGTGATGGTATTGCGGTAAATGCACTTTGGCCACGTACTGCGATAGATACCGCAGCGCTTCAAATGATTCCCGGCGTTGACACTGATTTCTGTCGCAAACCTGAAATCCTCTCAGATACCGCTTACATAATCTTAAATCGAGATGCTAAGACAACCACCGGAAATTTCTTCGTCGATGACGAAGTCCTAGCATCTGAAGGTATTACTGATCTTGAGAAGTATTCAGTTAAGCCTGGAACGACTGACTTCTTGCTCGATTTCTTTTTAGACTAAACACTAAGGACTTCTAGGTTGAGAGATTTACGATCGACAACGAAAATCTTGTGATTTTCAAGGCTGGTCCAGTTTTTTTGATTCCAACCTGACGATGCAACCAAGATTCCCTTTTCATCCTTTCGGTAGAAGAGGTCATAATAATCTTGAGCTTCGCCTTTCGGGCGTTTCTCATAATTGTGCTCATTAATAATTAGGTAGGTATCGGCGGTTAAAAGCATGGCATTAATGGATGAATAATTGCAATTATCTTTTATCAATTTCAAGCCAGCTTCAACTCCGGCAATCAACCCTAAATTTCTTATTTGAGTAACCAACAGATAAAAGTATTTCTCACTATCCGTATTCCCGCGCATTAGCGGGAATAAATCGTTGGCAATAAATTCATCCATTGAATCTAGCGGAGTGATTCCGCCGTTATGGATGAAGGACATATTCTCAAATTCGAAAGGATGAGTATTTCCTTCTACTACCGCTAATCCAGATGTCGCCCAACGAAGATGAAGAAGTGTGCCATCAGATCTCACTTCCTTTGTCTGCTGTGCATATTGCTGACTATCTTTCGCCGGTAAAGTTTCAACAATTAAATTTGCAGGTTTACCAGTTGATGAAGTTGCGATTCCCCAACCATCACGATGCTTCGCGGAGAGATCAGAAAATTCTTGAAAATTGGCTCCTGCGATTTCTTCGATAGTGATCTCGCGAGTGGAGACATAACCCATTAAACGGCACATAATTTTTACTCAGAAAGTGGAGTTACGTAAGCACCACTTATACCGCCATCAACCAAGAAATTCGATGCAGTTATAAATGATGAGTCATCTGATGCTAAGAAGGCAACTGCCGCAGCTAATTCACTCGCTTCAGCAAAACGTCCAATTGGAATGTGAACTAAGCGGCGAGCAGCACGCTCTTTATCTTTAGCGAATAGTTCTTGCAGCAGCGGAGTATTAACTGGTCCAGGGGAGAGTGCATTTACACGAATCCCTTGACGGGCAAATTGCACACCGAGTTCCCGAGTCATTGCAAGAACTCCACCTTTAGAAGCCGTATATGAAATTTGTGATGTTGCAGAAGCCATTGTTGCAACGAAAGAAGCAGTGTTAATGATTGAACCTTTGCCGGCCTTCAACATATATGGCAATACCGCCTTGCAACAAAGGTAGACCGAAGTGAGGTTTACTTCTTGGACTAAGCGCCAAGCGTCGATTCCAGTAGTCAGAATTGAATCATCTTCCGGTGGTGAAATTCCGGCATTGTTAAATGCAATATCGATTCGACCATATTCATCGAAGGCGACTTTGTACATTCTTGCCACGTCTTCTTCCGAAGTTACATTTGCCTTAACAAATATCCCCCCGAGCTCTTTCGCTACTTTGTCACCAATTTCTTCATTCAAATCAACAATGACAACCTTCGCGCCCTCTTCGGCGAAACGCTGCGCAGTTGCGCACCCAATTCCACTTGCGGCGCCAGTGATTACTGCAACGCGATCTTGTAACCGTTTCATTTTTTCTCCTAGTTATTCTTGAGTATCAAAGAAAACATTTTTAACTTCAGTAAATGCTTCAAGTGCGTCAGGTCCAAGTTCCCGTCCGAGTCCGGATTGTTTGTAGCCTCCAAATGGGGTCCAATATCTAACTGATGAGTTTGAGTTTACCGAAAGGTTTCCAGCTTCCACCGCTCTTGAAACGCGAATAGCGCGTCCAATATCGCGAGACCAGATTGAACCAGATAGGCCATATTCTGAATCGTTCGCAATCCGAATTGCATCTGCTTCATCCTCAAAGGGCAGAACGCTTACAACTGGACCAAAAATTTCTTCGCGATATGCGCGATCATTTGTATCTTTTGGAAGCAGAACAGTTGGTGCGAACCAATAACCGGCACCTTCAGGTTTTGTGCCCTGAAACGCAATTGGGGTTCCACTTGGAACATATTCCTTAACTCGTTCTAGCTGAGCCGCAGAAACCAGGGGACCCATTTCGGCGCTTTCGAGCGCTGGATCTTCAACGCGGAATTTCTTTACTGCTGTTTCAAATTCGGCCATGAATTTATCGAAGACTGAACGCTGTACAAGAAGACGAGATCTAGCGCAACAATCTTGACCAGCATTATCAAAGACAGCTCCTGGTGCACTTGCAGCTGCCTTTTGAATATCGCTATCCGCAAAAATGATGTTTGCACTTTTACCGCCAAGTTCCAAAGTTAATCGCTTCACCTGATCGGCACACCCACGCATAATTCCTTTGCCAACTGTTGTTGAACCGGTGAAGACTATTTTGCGCACTAGGGGATTAGTTACAAATCGTTCCCCAACAATGCTGCCCTTTCCAGGAATTACATTGAATACACCATCCGGAATTCCAGCTTCGATTGCAAGTTCACCAATGCGAATAGCAGTCATTGGAGTTATCTCTGCAGGTTTCAAAACGACGGCATTTCCCGCAGCAAGTGCTGGTCCAAAACCCCAGCCAGCAATTGGCATTGGGAAATTCCACGGAACAATAATTCCGATTACGCCAAGGGGTTCCTTGAAAGTTATATCAATTCCATTGGGTACTGGAATTTGTTTTCCAAAGAGTCGTTCTGGGGCAGCGCTGTAATAATTCAATACATCGCGGACGTTGCCGGCTTCCCAACGTGCATTGCCAATGGTGTGACCACTGTTTAAAACTTCTAGTTGGGCAAGTTCTTCCAGATGTGAATCAACTACTGAGGCAAACTTGCGCAGTAACTTTGCCCGATCGCCTGGATTCACTTTGCGCCAGGTTTGAAAAGCTTTTTCCGCCTTTGCAATTACAAGATCGGTTGCAGCAAGATCTGCGAGTTCAATCTCTTTAACTGGTTTTGCGGTTGTCGGATTTATTACAGTAAATGTGCTCATTAATTTACATCCGCTCGAAACTGCGGAAACGCTCCCAATCTGTTACGGCTCGTGAATAGGCATCTAATTCGGTATCGGCCATGTGCGTGTAATGCTTCTGCACATCAGCGCCGAAAGTATCTCTGACCCAAGCGCTATTTGCCCATAAATCGCGCGCTTCCTTCAGCGAAGTTGGAACACGATTTGTCTCTAGTGCATAAGCATTTCCAGTGAAAATAGGCTCGAGTTCTAGGTTATTTTCAATTCCATCGAGTCCTGCAGCGACCATTCCAGCGACCGCTAGATATGGGTTCACATCTCCGCCAGGGACTCGGTTTTCAACCCGAAGTGACAAACCTTCTCCGACCAAGCGAAGTGCGCAGGTGCGATTATCGCGTCCCCATTTAATTGCTGTTGGAGCAAATGTTCCTGGTTGATAGCGCTTGTATGAATTGATGTTTGGCGCAAATAAAAGTGCAAGCTCGCTCATATGTTTCTGCAGACCGGCCAAGTAAGAGCGTCCTTGCTTTGACATTCCATCGCCAGCATCGCCGGCAAGAACTGCGCCACCTTTCTTATCACGGAACGATAAGTGGATATGGCAAGAGCTGCCCTCTTTCTCATTGAACTTAGCCATAAAGGTAAGTGAACATCCCTGCTTTGCGGCAATCTCTTTTGCGCCCATCTTATAGATGACATGGTTATCGCAAGTTGAAAGTGCATCTTCATAACGAAATGCGATTTCGTGTTGGCCGAAGTTACATTCACCCTTTGCTGATTCTACGATTAATCCTGCTTCATCCATATTGTTTCTAATTTCACGGAGCAACTTTTCAACTCTGCCAGTTCCAAGAAGTGAATAGTCCACGTTGTACTGATTTGCAGGTGTGAGATCGCGGTAATCCTTATTCCATGCCTCTTCAAAAGTTTCTTTGAAAACAATAAACTCAAGTTCGGTGCCGCACATTGCGACCATTCCAGCTTTATCAAGGCGTTCGAGCTGGGTCTTTAAAATTGTTCGTGGTGAAACTGAGATCCCATGTTTGTGATGATCGGTGAAATCTGCGATCAACATAACTGTGCCTTCATGCCATGGCATTGGACGCAAAGTATTCAAATCTGGCAGCATCGCCATGTCGGCGTAACCGGTATCCCAAGAAGAAATGTCATAACCCTGCACTGTGTTCATGTCGATATCTGATGCCAATAAGTAGTTACAACCCTCGGTGCCATTTGCCAGAGTGTCATTTAGAAAAAACTTGGCATGAATTCGCTTGCCTTGTAAGCGGCCCTGCATATCTGTGGCGCCAACGACAACGGTGTCGATCTTGCCGCTCTCGACATCCTTACGAAGTTGTTCGACGGTTAATTTCACGTGAGCGCTCCTTTTTTGGCCAAATTATTGGATTACCTGTGGGGAGGTTACTAGGGCTTGTAATTACGCACAACGGGCGTGAAATTCACCAAATTTCCCTGTTAAAACCCCACGAATAGCCTTCCAATTTGATGAGACGCAAGGCACACTTTTCGCACAGCTTCTCCATTAGACAGAAGGGCAAATAACGAACATATGCTAAATACAAATGATGCCGACGCAAAAAAATTGGCGGAATTAGGATACAAACAAGAGTTCGATAGAAAGTGGAGCGGCTTTCACAACTTTGCCATCTCCTTTTCAATTATTTCGATACTTTCTGGTTGTTTCACCACCTTCGCACAGGCTTGGAACAATGGCGGACCGGTAGCAATCTCAATCGGTTGGCCAATCATCGCCAGCTTGATCATGATTATTGGTCTCTGCATGTCCGAACTTGTTTCGGCTATGCCGACTGCAGGTGGAATTTATTATTGGGCACTAAATCTCGGTAAGCCTTTACATGGCTGGGTTACGGGTTGGTTGAATCTAATCGGCCTTATCACAGTAACGGCAGGTGTGGATTATGGCTTTGCTAACTTCTTCGTTTACACCGCAAATCTTTACTCAAAATCATTTGACCCAAGCAATCTAAAGCAAGTTTTCACGGTATTTGCAATTACTTTGCTCATACACATCGCAATGAATATTTGGGGCGCAAAAATTATTCACCAACTTCAAGGCATCAATGTATGGATCCACGTCTTTGGCGTTGTGGCGATTATTGGTATTTTGATAATGATTCCAGCGAAGCATCAATCAACTTCATGGGTCTTCACACATCAAATTAACAACAGCGGATTCTCACATGGCTCATATTGGATTTATGTTTTGCCACTTGGTTTCTTGCTTACTCAGTACACAATTACTGGCTTCGACGCATCGGCTCACGTTTCTGAAGAGACTGGCCAAGCATCTAAGGCTGCAGCGCAAGGACTTTGGCGCTCAATCGCATACTCAGCAGTTGCAGGTTGGATTCTGCTCCTGTCTTTCTTGTATGCAGCGACAGATGAAGCTGGAATTACGAAAGCTGGCGGAATCTCACAAGCAATTTTCGTAACCGCACTTACATCAGGTTGGGCAAAGATTGTTTTGATCATCACTTGTCTCGGACAGTTCTTCTGCGGAATGTCTTGTATCACCGCTGGTTCACGAATGCTTTTTGCATTCTCACGTGACCGCGCTGTACCAGGACACAAGTACTGGACAAAGCTTGATAAAAATCGCAACCCATCCCATTCTGCATTTGGTCTTGGCTTGGCTGCGCTTATTGTCACCATCCCTGCGATTTGGTCAGCTGTAGCGTTTTATGCAGTTGTATCAATGGCGGTAATCGGATTGTTCTCATCCTTCGCAATTCCGATTTATCTTCGTTGGAAAAAGGGTTCTGCATTCAAACAAGGCGATTGGAATCTTGGAAACAAGTGGAAATGGATGGCGCCAGTTGCGGTCATTGAAATCGTTATTGTTTCAATTTACTTCATCATGCCTTTGTCACCTGCAGGAGTTTGGTGGAGCGCTGACTTCAAGTTGACCTCTGCAAACTACGCACCAGTTGCATTCATCGTTGTTCTCGGTGGCGCAATGATTTGGTGGTGGGCATCAGCTCACAAACACTTCAAGGGTGCGGTTCGTACTCTCGATTAATATCTAAAAGAAACATAAGATTAGTCCGTTGGGTTTATAGCCCAACGGACTATTTTTTTATCAGGAGGAAAAATGTCGGGACGCGTCCAAGGTCTAGTCGCAATTGTTACTGGCGCAGCATCAGGCATCGGAGAAGCCAGTGCGATTCGGCTTGCCGAAGAAGGTGCGAGTGTATTTTGTGCTGATATCGATGCTGCAGGGGCAAATAGGACTGCAGAGTTGATAAATAATTCCAAGGGCTCAAATGGTCTGGCGATTGGTTTTGGAATCGATATCTCAGATTCCAATAAGTGTGACGAGATAGTTGCGGCTGCAGTTTCCAAGTTCGGGACTATTGATATCTTGGTCAATAATGCGGGCGTAAATCTGCCAGGAGTTTTCCATGAGGTTACCAATGAAACTATCGATCGCACGCTTTCTGTAAATATAAAGGGCGCAATGTATTTAACGCGCGCTGCGATTCCTCATATGTTGAAGAGTGGCCACGGTTCAATTGTGAATATGTCCAGTGTTAACGGCTTGGTCTCAGAACCTTTCCTCAGCGTCTATTCGGCTTCTAAAGGTGCAATCGTGATGTTCACCAGAGGTATTGCACTTGACTACGCCAAATTAGGTATTAGATGTAATGCAATATGTCCGGGTTGGGTTGATACGCCAATAAATCATGCACACGCAAAGATGTTGGGTGGCCTTGATCATGTATACGACACCATCGATTCGTTTCAGCCAATCGGCAGACCAGGTACCCCGCGTGAAATTGCTAATTTAGTTCTATTTCTTGCCAGCGATGAATCTTCATTTATGACTGGATCAATTGTTTCAGCAGATGGTGGTATGACCGCGCAATAATTTCAACCTGTTATTAAATTGCCCCAGCTTTGGACAATTGGTTTCCAGATTCGTTCAAGCTCGGATTCGGCGGCAGCTACTTCGGCCTTAACACTTGCCTTGCCGGACTCTAGAAATGCATTGTCTGCATCATCTTCCCAGAGCTGAATGATTCCAGAATCAACTTCTGGGTGGAACTGCACTGCATAAGTTGCCTTACCAATTCGATATATCTGGTTTTCGCAGAGATCACTAGAAGCCAAAGCCACGGCCGCAGATGGAAGTTTTGATACAACGTCCTCATGCCATTGCGCAGTTACTGCGCCACTTTCAAAATTAAAGATTGAATCTATAACCGAATTTCGATCTATTTTATAAATACCAATTTCGCCAACTTTGGATCGTGTTACTTCGCCATCTAAGGCGGTTGCAAGTAATTGCGCCCCTAGACAGATTGCAAATACCGGTATCTCTCTTGCAATTGCATCTGCCAATAATCTCTTTTCATTCGCCAACCAAGGCGCACTAGCTTCATCATTCGCGCCCATTGATCCGCCAAGTGGAATTAACGCCGAAATATCTGCGGGAACTTCCGTTGGAACTACATCACCGGCATAAGCGCGCAAGATTTTTATTTCAAATCCAATTTCCATAAGCCAACGGCCAACTAAATGTGGGGGATCGGTAGGGTCATTTTGGATTGCAAGAATTATTTTCGCGCTTTTTTCTGGCATGCGTAAATAATGGCGCAACTTTTGTAATCCCGCAGGATTTTTGAAAATTCTTCAAGAATTGTCCAAAATCTTGCAATTTCTACCCTTTCAACACGCATGAAGTCAGCCTATTAGTGCGTTTTCTGGCATTCCCTGCTACCTTCGCCTTTATAAGAAAACTACCAAGTTTTCTCACAAACAAAGGAGCTCGTACCCAAAAGGGATTCGCTGAAAGCTAGCGAGCCATCCAACAAAAGGTACTTCTTTCCAAAATGACCTGAACTCTAGAACCTCAGACTTTCCGTAAGACTCCGAACGTTGTAACTCCAGTTTCATCGACAAGAATTAAAGAGATGATGGCTGCTGAGTGGGCGTTATTTTCAAAATCTACCTTTGCATCTGGTGTTGAAAACACAATTGCGAAATCATCTTCGCCGCTTGGCGTAACCTCCAGCTTTCAATACTGGGATCCATATCCAATAAGCATCGTTTCAGCTAAGGG
>Ga0194044_10001953_pt1 | contig 10423 bp, 10 predicted proteins | sample JunL4417m_MetaG_FD_155460 | JGI IMG/M metagenome (GOLD analysis project Ga0194044, IMG submission 155460) | Anoxic zone freshwater microbial communities from boreal shield lake in IISD Experimental Lakes Area, Ontario, Canada - Jun2016-L442-17m | ecosystem: Environmental > Aquatic > Freshwater...
AAAATGACGGGGTTTATGATACATAGCAGGAAATTCATCGCTAAATCGGTGCTATAGCGCATCTGTTAAACTTTTGGACGATTTATGCATAGAACCCCACATTACAAACGTTAATATCGGGCCAGTTCATCCTCAACGCAGCGAAAACCATCTGTAGGTTCCATTATGTTATCATTTCTAAAGCGGATATTGCCTCAGCGTGTACTCAAAAAAGCAACCATACCTGTGAAATCAAGTACCGTTAGACTACTACGGAGCGAAATGAATAAGTATCCTGTCAAGGGTACTGGTAAATTTCGCTACTCAAAACTTGATTTTTTCGCAGATGATCTAGATCCTGTTTGGGAGTGCATCAATGGCTATCATACCTGTGCTGTCGATTCGCAAATTGATTTTGAACAGGCAAAAGCTATGTCGAAATCATTCACGATAAATATCAGTGACATGGATTGCAGGGAAAACTACAAGTCATTAGAAACTATGTCCCTCACACACCCGCTTGAAGATGCGCATGGTTCAGCAATTACGTGGCGACTTCACGATGGGAGTTTCGTCACGGAATGCCTTAAATACAGGAATGCCAAGGCATAACAATCCGTATGGCAAATTATTGGAGCCGCATAAGCCATGGTGATAAAAACAGCATAAAAGACGGGAAGCAAATGTCTTATAAATTGTCACACTCAAAAAAACTTAAGGATTGTTTCATAAAAGACCCCGGCAAAGTAACAACCCTAAAAAAGCGGCTCACCACTTATAAACCGCTCCCGGTTGTCTAAAGAACCAGGACCACCTCAGTGACAAGTTTCGTAATGATGAATAAAAAGAGGCAACATGAAATACAACGGCTTCATAAAAATTGGTGATTGGCACTTAATTGAGCACGACAGACTCAATATCAGTTACCCTCCTTCAATAAATAGTGTCTCCGGGGTCATCGCTATCCTCGTGAATAATGAGCCAATGTTTTTCGGTTCAACAAGTCATTATGGGCCAAGAATAAGAGACTTTAAGCATGCGATAAACGGCAATACACAAAGTGCAAGAATTCACTCAAATATAGTAGGAGCATTAAAAGCCAATGAAACTGTAAGCCTGTGGATAAAGGATTCTCCCGCACCGACGAAAGATAAAGGTGCATTATTGAGAACATATAATCCAAAATGGAATTTATAAAGAGCAGAATTTGGCATAACAAAGGCAATCCAGTCGATCGCTAAGCTCAGGCTGATATTTTAGTTAGAACATGAAAAAAAATAATGGCTACTAAAGAAGACATCCTTGAACAATTAGTAGAAGAATACTTAACTCATAAAGGCTATTTTGTTCGGCACAATATAAAATATTTACCAGATAAAAATCATCCTGATTTTATTACTAATCAAGATTCTAATCATAGCGATATTGATGTTCTTGCAATTCATCCTCTCTTGGAAGGTCCAGAAAGAGTGTTGGCTGTAAGTTGCAAGAGTTGGCAGAGTGGTTTCAATATATCAACTGAATTGAGTGCAATTAGAGAAAATAAAATAATACGAGGCCGAGAAGCATGGCGTGGTTATAGGGAACTGATTGTTCCAAAATGGACTGAAGCATTCATAAATGCAATTGTAGAAACTACAGGGTCAAATTTATTTACGTATGTGTTGGCTGTTGCAAAGGTAAATGGCAATTGCGATGATTGGGTACAATATGAGCCATTTAAAAAGTCCATGAGAGGCAATCCGATAAAAATATTGTCTTTTGCCGAAATAATTTCAGAGATTTCCAAGGGAATCAATACAACATTGGCATCTACAGAAGTAGGGAGATTGTTACAAGTAATAAAAGCAAGTGGAATAAAAATCTAAAAATCTAAAAAAACTCTAACAAGGTCAATCCAGTCGATCGCTACGCTCCGGTTGATTTCTGCGTCATCTCCAATTTATTCGGTAATCCTCAATTTGTTGCTGCTCGTCTGATACTCGATAAGGTGGCTTTAAGGTCTGGCACATACCATATTTTTATGAATGACAGTCAATCCCTCCAAATACAAGTCCTCACATATGTAAATTTAGCCAACCAATTAATCCCATTCGAAAGCGCGCATACATCTGAAAGCCAATTTCTCCCATTTGGAGCAGATCCGCTCCTTCCTTAAGTCAGTAAAACGTCGACCTTGAAGAAAATACTTGACTTCAAACAGAAATAGGTAATGTTGATCTCTCGGAGATCGCCATATGGATGATAAATTTCTTTGAATTCAAACTTTGTAAGAGGTTGGGAGGGGTCCATTTTCTCTCTCATAATCAACTTTTGATGATATATGGATTCCGTCTATCATGATATTACGGAACGAATACGGAAATCGAGAGATTTTTAATTTTTAATTGTTGACTGATACCTATGTATCGATGACATAATGTAAGCCATTGCCAAAGTGGGGGAAAGATCTATTCCGTATATTAATTGTTAGACTTTTGTTATTAGGATACAAGTGGAAACTGATTCTTCAAGAATTCAAGAATTAATTGAAAGACCAGGCGAGAGCCTTTCTGTAGAAATAAAGAGATGGATTGATCCAGATAGTCCAGACGGAATTGCCAAAATCGTTAAGGCAGCGTTAGCACTTCGGAACCATGGTGGGGGATATTTCATAATTGGATTTGACGATAATTCTTTAGAGCCGGACACTGACAATATCCCTAAAAATATAAGAGAAAAGTTCCATATCGATAAAATACAAGGATTAATATCACGGTTCGCTTCGGAACCATTTGAGGTGCGGGTGGAATTTCCTACAAAGGAAGGACAGGAATATCCGATCATAATAATTCCTTCAGATATAAAGACCCCTGTTGCGACAAAATCTGAACTTGATAATAATGGTCAAAAGTTAATCAAGGTAGATACAGTTTATGTTCGATCCTTAAGGGCCAATAACACGCCGAGTACGACTCAAGCTACTTGGAAAGATTGGCACAAAATAGTCGAAGTATGCTTCGATAATCGTGAAGCTGATATAGGAAGATTTCTGAGGCGTCATTTAGGCGGACTTAGCCCAGAAATTGTCCGTGAGTTTGCAGTTGCTATTTCACAGAAAGCTGAGCCAGAACCTACTCTGGAAGATGTGCTTAATAGGTATCTTCAAGAAAGCGAAAAAAGATATGAATCCATAGTCCTCGAACGTAACCTGAAGTTACCTGAGCATGGGGCTTGGGAAATTGCACTGCTTTGTATTGGAGAGGTACCACCACATTCTGCAAATCGGGACTTTCTAAATTTACTGGATTCAAATAACCCTGATTATACTGGCTGGCCTGTCTGGCTTGATAGCAGAGGGTTTAATGACAAAGATTCTAGGCCATTTGTAATAAATGGTGTCTGGGAATCTATGATTACTAGTTTAGAAACCGGTTGGAGTAACCATACTGATTTTATGAGATTTGATCCAAAGGGGAGATTTTATCTCAGAAGAGCACTTGAAGATGACATTTCAGGTAGCCAGAACATTCCAGAACCGATGAAAGTTTTGGATTTTGGATTACCAGTCATAAGAACTGCTGAGGCAATAGCCGTAGGAATTGCATTTGCTAAAGCGATGGGATGCGTTCCAGAGACTACGCAGCTGGCTTTTCTATTCAAATGGTCAAAGTTACGTGGACGCAAACTAGTTTCTTGGGCGAATCCAGGTCGACATATTTCGCCAAGAAGATCGGCATATCAAGATGAAGTACTTGCTTATGTAAGGGTTCCGTTAGAAGCACCTCTCTCTGCATTGGGAGATTATGTGAATAAAGTTGTACAGCAATTATTTGAGATTTTCGATGGGTTTTTGCTTAGTAAGGATGTGATCGAAGATTTAACTCAAAGATTGATTCAAAGAAAATTATAGGTCTAATAATTGTTAGCGGTCAAATATGTTTAGTCACGACGACATAATCAATCGCATCATTCCATATCGGCTACAGGCCGTAGATGCAGCAAATTTGGCTACCCGGCTTCGAAGCTCCTGGGATGCACCAAAGGCCATGAAGATCTACTTCGATGAAAAGCTCAGGATAACTGGCAACTCGAATGCATACACAAATCCTGTTCTGGAATCAGGTCTCATTCATTGTCGTGCACTATTGGACTTTCTTGGCCTGAAAGCAGATCCTGCAGATTCAACAAAACTCATCTGCCGAGATCCTAAGAAGAACAAGAAAGACGATGTGGTAATTGAGCACTTCTCCAATTCAAACGGCCCATTGCCACTGGTTACGCCACAAGAGGCAATAACTCGATATCAAGGACTGCAGTCCGAAGCAGAAGCAGCACTTGCAGGCGTTCTGCACACGGCAAACAAAGGGCTCGCACATATCACCGCAGGTTTGGCCTTGTCCGCAACAGATATTTCCCACCTTGAGATAGCGAGTCGGGGTGTTCGGGTTCTCGTTGTAAGCCACTTTTACACCCCGCTCGGGATGTTGCCGCCCGAACCTGGTGTTACGGAGATCAAACCGTGCCCGCTAACATGGCGTTAGAGAGGGATGCGCCAAGAGCGGCGCGCCCCTCAACTTTACGTTAGGTAACTCAATGAGAGACGTTCTGGCTTCAAAGGCTGATAAGCCGAATCTACAATTTTACCTCAGGCTGATTCTATCGTACAGCGACTTTAAACATGCATATCGCTGTGCGCGATACCTCCTCGACCAGCATGACATCTATGCGAAAGAGGGAGGCGACGACTTACTGCTGAGAGCGCTCTATTCTTCCTTGGTTGTGGCATATGCTAGGCCGTTCAATTCTTACGGTTCGTCTCGGTTCGGTCGCGTTCCTGCCCTTGCCAAAGAAATCCACGAAGTGCTCTCAGCAGAAGAACTGACAGTGCACGACTACATCCTGCACTGTAGAAACAAACTGATCGCACACACGGACGCCGAGGCGATCGATGTCATACCCTTCGTGGCTACAGATCTCCCGAACGAAATGGTGGTACCCAGCCAGTTAGACGCGCTGGCGCCCTTTACCAAGGAGTTTACAGAGGTCGTCTTGGTTCTAACCGAAAAGTGTTGGCATTGGTGCGTCGAAAGACGTCATCGTCTCGAGCCACTCGTGAGTGCGGCCAAAAATAATAATGGAAATATAATCTGATTTAGACAAGAACGGCGAGGGAAAGAGAAAGGAGCCCCTCGCGTATCTTGGCCGATCCGATGACGGGGCTCCTGCCTACAACAGAAAGGCAGGGGTAATGGTATCACCAAAAATCCTTCAGAGCAAATCACTTTTTATTCTTTTACACCAAATCGACGTTGATCTTGCCGAGAGCGCTCGGTTAAAACACTGCCCCACTGTGGGGGTCCTCTGCACTACGCCACATATTTGCGTAAGCCTCGGGGAGGTCCCCCGGGGCTTGATGAGGTTTACGCAATTCGTTTGAGTTTGTGCTGCGGATGGGAGGGTTGCCGGAAACGCTTGTTACCACCATCGGTATTATTTTGGGGGCGCAGGGTTTATTGGGCAGCGGTGATGCTGGTTGTTACTGCATTACGCCAAGGCAGGGATCAGGGCTATACAGTTGAGCGGCTGAAGGATCTTTTCGGGGTGACGCGCCCAACGCTGACCCGTTGGTTAAACTATTTCCGGAAGCTGTTTCCTTGTAGCCAGGCTTGGCTGCAACTGTCGGGGAGGTTGATGCCGCCGGTGGCCGAGCACGAGTTGCCCCGGGGCCTGATTGATCGTTTTGTACAGACCCGTGGAGATCCGGAATTGGGTTTGAGTGCTTGTTTGCAAGCGATTTTCCTGGGTCCGTAAGGTCACGATATTTGAGGGCGCCGTTATCTGTCCAGCGTTCACGCAAAAGATGTTCCGCTGCGTAATCCTAACGAATAATCTACAGGGATATTGCAATGGGTTCGACGTCGTGCGCCTCCATGGGGGAGGCCGAAGAAGCGAATCCAAAGGAGGCAATATCCGATGAGTGATCCAAAGATGCCCCGGTGGCAACAATGGGCGCAGTTCCGTTTTTCCGTGATTGGTGGTCTTTTGTCCAGTCCGCCGGAAAGCGGCCAATTACAGCAGGAGTTACAGGTGCTGGCCGAAAAAAGCTATCAGCACCCCCTTGCACCCGACAAGCAGATCCATCCGGGTTTCTCGACCATCGAACATTGGTACTACAAAGCCAAAGATGCGCCGGATCCAATTGCCGCTTTGGGGCAAAAACATCGGGTTGATGCCGGTCGGCGCTTGGCGATAGGCGAACCGCTCAAAGCTGCCATTGAGTCCCAGTATCGTGCATATCCACGCTGGACCGTTCAGTTGCACTATGACAACTTGGCCGTCCTGGCTGGGCAGCAACCGCAATTGACCCCGTTGCCCAGCTACAAGACCGTGCTGCGCTGCATGAGAGAAAACGGATGGACGCGGCGTTGTGGACCCCTGCAACCCACCATGGGCCAGAGTCGGGCACAGCTGCGACGAGAACATCGTGAGGTGAGAAGCTACGAGGTGTCCCATGTCCACGGGCTCTGGCATCTGGATTTTCACCAGGCCAAAATCCGCCTGCTGGATGGATCGGGGAATTGGTATCATCCTATGGCGCTTGCCATCCTCGATGATAGATCAAGACTGTGTTGCCATTTGCAGTTCTATATGTCCGAGACCGCTGAGTGTCTGGTTCACGGGCTTACCCAGGCAATCATGAAACGCGGGCTTCCGCGAGCCTTGATGACGGACAACGGATCGGCAATGATAGCCGAGGAAACCCGTCAGGGGCTTCTGCGCATTGGCGTTGTCCATGAGACAACCTTACCATACTCGCCTTACCAAAACGGCAAACAGGAAGTTTTCTGGGCACAACTGGAAGGCCGCCTGATCGAGGTGCTGCGGGGAATCGAGAACCTCAATCTGGCTTTTATTAACCGCGCCGCACAGGCCTGGGTAGAGCAGGATTACCACAGAAACCAGCACCGTGAAATCGGCACGACACCCCTGCAGCGGATGCTCGATGGCCCGGATGTTGGACGACAGGCGCCGGACGCCGATACCATGCGCCTTGCATTTACTCGTCAGATCACCCGCACTCCCCGCCGTGGTGACGCCACTGTCGTGGTAGAGGGCATCCGCTACGAACTGCCCCCGCGATTCGGTCATCTGCGCACGGTTACACTGCGCTCGCCAAGTTGGGACAAAAGTCAGATGACTCTGGTAGATCCTAAAACCGGTGGACCGGTAACACGCCTGCTGCCTCAGGACAAAGCCCAAAACGCATCCGGGCTGCGCCGAACCACCGAACCACATGTGCCCGTCAGCGCCGACGACCTTAAAAACAAGCCGATGCCTGCCCTATTGCAAAAATGGTTAGCCGACTATGCAGCAACCGGTTTGCCGCCGGCGTATCTGCCAAAGGAGGAATGCGATCATGAGTGATAAAAACATCCGCACCCTCTTCGGCCTCAAATACAATCCCTTTTTACCCAGCCTGCCCACCGAAGCCCTGTGGGTGGCGCCAGAAGCAGAAACCTTCGCCCACCGTGTCCAGACAATGGTCTCACAAGGCGGATTTGCCCTGATCACAGGAGACCCTGGACAAGGCAAAAGTAAAACCCTCCAATGGATCGCCCAACGCCTCGGCAGAATGCCGGACATTACTGTCGGCGTCATGGAACGTCCTCAAAGCCAGCTCGCCGACTTTTACCGGGAATTGGGAGAACTGTTCGGCGTTGGATTGACCCCTTCGAATCGCTATGGAAGTTTCAAGGCCCTGCGCACAAAATGGATAGCTCACTGTCAGTCATCACTGGCGCGCCCCGTCCTTCTCATCGACGAAGCGCAGGAAGCCTCCTCGGCTTGCCTGACCGAACTGCGATTGCTCCAAAGCGCCTGCTTCGACTCTGAAAGCCTCCTCTCTACAATCCTGTGCGGAGACGGACGTCTGCCAGACAGGTTCCGAACACCAGAGCTGTTACCACTGGGCAGCCGCATCCACGTCAGGCTTCAGCTTCGACCCCTTACCCCAGAACAGCTCCAGGAATACCTCAACTTCGCCCTCGAACAGGCAGGTCATCCCCAACTGATGACACCAGAACTGATCCGAACCCTGGCCGCGCATTCTTTAAACAACTTGCGCGTCCTCAACCATACGGCCGCTGACATGCTTGCTGCTGCCGCCGAACGAAATCTGCCTCGTCTCGACGAATCGCTTTACTTTGACCTGTTTGCTCCAGCGTCTCCAAAACATCGTCGCATCAAATGATCATCGTCACCGTCATTATAATGATCGGTTCATACTTTTACCTTTAATCAGGAGGGCTAACAGGTCCTTACCTAAAGATCAAAATAATGGATGAATAAGAAACGAACATACCAGGGGCGAAGATAACAATATCCTCATCCTCACCCCCGGTATCGGGAAAGTCGACAACAATAACTATGGACAGCAGCTCTTTCAGCAAGATTGAAATCGTGGAAATCGTCGTAATGGTAAGGCTCGACCTCTATAACCAAAACCTGCCCTACGGGGCCAATGCCATACTCCGAGAAATGGAATCCATTTTAGTCCGACCATTGCCTTCCACCAGAAGCGTAAATCGCATCCTTGCCCGGCACGGTCTCACCCACCGCCGTACCGGTCATTATCCGTAATCCATTGCTTATTCCAGGAAAACTCTCCACCGATTATCGAGTACGCCCTCAATATACGAAGCTTAAAAAACATAATGAAGCAATCATTGATTATCATAAAGCAATCGAACTTGATCCAAAATGTATGTCTGCTTATGCGAACCGTGCGATTAATTATATTAAACTTGGTAAATATAATGAAGCGATTTTTGATCTTAGCAAGACAATTGAACTAAAACCGAAAGATGTAGAAGCTTATTATTACAATCGTGCTTGTTGCTATTCACTGCTTGGAAATAGCGGGAATGCTATTCAAGATTTATCTAAATCAATAAACATTGATTCTAAATTTAGAGCCATGGCAAAGACTGATAAGGACTTTGACAATATTCGAAATACTCCAGACTTTAAAAGATTGGTCGGAGAATGAAAATTTTTCATATCTATGGTATCGGTTTCTTTACAGTAAAACTGCGTTGCGCAAAGGCACACTAATTAGTAGTAATCATTACCGCAAGTCCAAATCGAAAACCGCTGCTTCGCAGGTGATAGGTGCCCGACTTTATTGTAATATTATCACATGAGGCTCTATTGATAACCAATAAAAAGCAACGCTATTGACATTTTACTGATATTGCTTTACGCATAACCTTCGGAAGCGGCAAGATTCAGATGATGATGATTGATGGAAGGAAAGCTCCTGAGACAGCAAAAGTATTAGGGCTTGGCTTGAGGCAATCTTGGCGGTGTCCTTCCTGTACTAGTGATTTTCTCAATCAGCACTCTCATGCTAACTTTCAAACGAAAATCAATAACATATATTATAGACTGTTGAAGATTCATGTTATAAGTTGCTATCAGTTTAGAAAGGAGGCATCTATGACATCCACACTGGCAAAGATCACCTTTTTATCTTTACTATTTCTCTTATTTTCCCCACATCTCATAGTTGCTGAAACCAAAACCTACATCAAAGAATATAACTACCAGGCAAGTGAAGACGATAGTAGAAACTCCAGTCGTGTTAGTGCAATGAGAGAGGTGAAGCGACTTCTATTGGAAGAACTGGGAACATACCTTGAAAGCGTAACAGAGGTAAAGAACTTTCAACTAACTAAAGATCAGATCACCGCACTAACAGCTGGTATTGTCAAGACAGAGATGTTGGATGAAAAGTGGGATGGTCATACATATTGGATAAAGACGAAGATAGTGGCAGACCCGGATGATGTCGTAAAGTCGATAGCCATCCTTCGTAAGGACCGTTCTAAATCAAAGGAACTGGATGATATAAAGAAGCGGTCAGATGAGATATTAGAAGAAAATAAGAGATTGAGGGAAGAACTACATCTGGCAAAGGGTGAAGATAAACAAAAGATACAAAAACGATATGACACTTCAATAAAACAACTTTCAGCAATTGAATGGTTTGAAAATGGTTACAGAAGTGTTGACCACAAGGCAGCAATACATGATTATAGCAAAGCAATTGAACTAAATCCTAAATTTGTAGAAGCTTATATCAACCGAGCATGGCATTATGAAAAGGTTGGTAATAATAATGAAGCAATAGCCGACTGTAGCAAAGCAATCGAATTGAATCCAAATTTTGCAATTGCTTATAGCAACCGTGGAAACTCTTATTTATCTCTTGGCAAATATGCCGAAGCCATAGCTGATTTTAGCAAAGCAATTGAACTAAACCCAAATTATGCAACTGCTTATGTAGACCGTGGGATTGCACATAAGCATCTTAGAAAATATCGAGAAGCATTCATTGATTTTGATAAAGCAGTTCAAATTGATCCAAAATTGGCAAATGCTTATAACGGCCGTGGACTGA
>Ga0194044_10001955_pt1 | contig 10420 bp, 9 predicted proteins | sample JunL4417m_MetaG_FD_155460 | JGI IMG/M metagenome (GOLD analysis project Ga0194044, IMG submission 155460) | Anoxic zone freshwater microbial communities from boreal shield lake in IISD Experimental Lakes Area, Ontario, Canada - Jun2016-L442-17m | ecosystem: Environmental > Aquatic > Freshwater >...
CCTTCATCCTGATTATTCCATATACTGTAACCTGTTGGCTAATTCAGGTCTTTTAAAAACATCGGAACATACAGACATTTTGCAGGATATCGCACGGATAAAAAAAGATTATTGCCAAATCAGATGGCGGGTCTCTTTGTAAGTATCTCTATAAGTTTGTCGACCAGCTCCGGATCAAACTGGGAGCCAGCACACCTTTTGAGCTCTTTAATCGCAGCCTTTTTGCTCATGGATTTTTTATATATTCTGCCTCCTGTCATAACATCATAGGCATCAACAATAAATACAATCCTTGAATTAACCGGTATCAGGGGTCCGGCAAGCCCCAGAGGATAGCCGCTTCCGTCCCAGTTCTCGTGACAGGCAAGAATAGATTTTGCAATATGGGCAATTTGTGGAGATGCCTGAGCAATATTACACCCTATCTCAGGATGCCTTTTCATAATCAGCCATTCTTTTTCCGTGAGCTCTCCCTTCTTTAATAATATTTTCTCAGGAATTGCAACTTTACCTATGTCATGAAGGGATGCGAGAAGAGAAAGACTGTCTAACTGATTTGAAGATAATTTGATTGATTTTCCAAGTTTTATGGCAAGATCATGTATTCTGTCAGTATGCTCCTTGGTTTCATTGCTTTTTTCATAAAGAGTCTGATCAAGAGCAAAAACAATTGAGCTTGTCAGGCTTTCTTTTTCAACAAGCTTGTTTTTATACATGTAGCTTTCGGCATCAATTAGTATTGACTGCATATCCTGCTTTATTTCTGTTTTTGATGAAACTCCAATCGAAAGATTTAATGGTATCTTCTGTGAAGATGTTTTTTTGCATGCTTTCTTTATCCTTTGGACAATATCCTCTGCACTTTCAATAGAAGTTCTTGGGAGAAGCAAGACAAATTCATCCCCACCCCACCTGGCAAGAATATCATCAGCACGGCAGACTTTTTTTAATATTTTTGCTGCCTCTTTAAGTAATTTGTCGCCTTCAATGTGTCCAAAAACATCATTTATTAACTTAAGCCCGTTAAGATCACCCATTATGAAGCTGATGGGGAGCTGTCTTTCTGTATCAAGGCGTTTTATTTCTTCTTCAAAAAACCTGCGGTTATAGAGATCCGTCAGCTTGTCATGATAACTTATGTGTAGTATTTCAGCTTCTGCCATTTTGCTCTCGGTGATGTCTGTGACATAAACCAGATAACCATCAAGGACTTTATTATTATTATTATACGGAGAAATAATTACATCTACCCAGATTGTGCCGGATTTTATTGTTTTATAAAGCTTAAGCTCTTTTACTTTCTCAAAATCAAAAATCTCCTGATAGCGCACTGTTTCGCCTCGATTGAGTCTTTTCTTGTTTTCATCAGAAATATTAGGATCAGCAAAAAGATTAAAATTTCTTATTTCTCTGTCGTCTTTTAAGCCAAATAAGATCAAACAGGCTGGATTTACATCGAGAAGAACTCCATTCTTGTCATAACGCTCAATGGTAATTGGTGACTGCTCCGAAAGCATGCGATAGCGTTCTTCACTTTCACGCAGTTCCTGCTCCGCTTTTTTACGCTCGGTAATATCCTGGCATGTTCCGGACAAATAAACAGGTTCCCCCTCTTCATCAGTGACTATATCTCCTATTTCAGCCCATATATGCCTGATTGACTTATCCGGCCAGATAACTCGGAATTCCACTGGCTTTTTCTTTATAGTTTCCCTGGAAGGAGTGAGTTTGCTTAAATCATCGGGATGTATTATCTGAGCAACAATATCTTCAAGTGAACCGTCATAAGAATTTTTATTGATGCCAAAAATTTTATACATCTCATCAGACTGAACGATAGAATGATTTTTTATATCCCATGTAAAATCCCCTATATGTGCCACAGATTGTGCTTTTTTTAAACGGGCTTCTGAATTAAGTGCCAGCTCTCTGGTTTTCAACAGAGCTTCTTCTATGTTTTTACGATCAGAAATATCAGAATGGATTCCGCTCATCCATAGCGGTTTTCCCTCTGTCGTCCAGGACAAGACTTTACCTCTGTCCTGAACCCAGACCCAGCTGCCATTTTTATGCCTTATGCGGGCTTCGACAGAATAATAATCAAGTTCTCTGTTAAAAACCTTATTTAAAGTAATCTCAGCTTTTTCCCTGTCTTCAGGATGAGCATATTTTTGCCATGTTTCAATGTTTAAAGGAGATAATTCCTTAAGAGTATATCCAATAATCTGGGCCCAGCGTTCATTAAAAACTGTTTCCCCTGTCTGGACATTCCATTCCCAAGTTCCCGCGTTAGTGCCCTCAAGAATATTTCCCATCCTCTCACGCTCTATGCGCAGCAAAGCTTCTGTCTCTCTGCTTTCTGTGATATCACGGGACGTTCCCTCAAATTCTAGGACTGCTCCACTCTTATCTTTAATGGGCATGGCATTTGTAACATGCCATCTCCATGTACCGTCTGCATGCTGTGCACGGTACTCAAGACCTGTCTGCCTTTCTCCTGTCTCGATTGTTTTTTTTAGGAAAACCAGGCATTGAGGAATATCATCTTTATGAATTAATTTCTGAAAAGGTTTTCCTATAAGCTGATCAGAATTATAGCCGAGCATATAAGTCATACTTTGAGAGACAAAAGTAAAAATACCTTCCTGATTGAGAGTATAAATTATATCGTGGCTGTTTTCTATAAGGCGGCGGTATTTTTCCTCAGAAAGCTTGATTACCTCTTCTGCCTTTTTGCGCTCAGTAGTATCATCAAAAACAGCAACAAAGTGCTCTGACTTCGGACTGTATACTGATATCAGAAACCACATATCCAGATCCGGCAGATAAGTCTCGAACTTTTCTGAAATTCCCGTTTTAGCGACTCTGCCACAAGCTGCAATAATCTCCGGGTTGGATTCAAGTATACCGGGAATGACTTCAGATACTTTTTTGCCTGTTATACTTTTTAAACCGGTCTGATCTTCAAACTTTTTGTTGACCTCAAGATATATAAAATCCACGGGCTTTTTGCCTTTAAAAAGCATTCTGCAGTATGTATAGCCTTCGAGCATGTTTTCAAAAAGTGAACGGAATCTGATTTCGCTCTTATATGCTTCATCCTCTAATTTGTAAAGCTCAGCCTCGGCGATATTTTCTTTGATTTTAAATCCTTTGCTTTCAAAAATTATTACTCTTTTTATTGGTTTTTATATATTATTACTCTTTTTATTGGTTTTCACATAATATCTTTTAGTTTTTACATAATTATTTTTCAATTATTTATGGATACTGATATATTTTCTATAATCCGCAGACTGGACAAATCAGCCCGCAAGTTTTTTTTATTTTGACGAACTCAAAGCAAAGGTTCCACAAATCAACAAAAAGCAGGTCTCTTAGAAGTACGTCACTATTGCCGGTAAGATATTTAACAGCTTCAGTGGCCTGCATGGAGGCTATGACACTGACGGCGGAATTTAATATGCCTCTGTTTACTGAAGTCTCTCTAAATTGTTCGTCTAAAATTTCCGGGTATATGCATTTGAGACATGGAGTTTTACCTGGAAATATATTATATACCATTCCATAGCTTGCAGCCACGGACCCGTAAATCCAGGGAATTTTCGCCCTTACACAAGATTCATTTATTAAAAGTCTGGTTTCAAAATTATCCGTGCCATCAAGAACTATATCAACATCCTTTATAATGCTTTCTGCATTTGAAATATCTAATCTTTTATTTATTGCTTCAATTTTTATTTCTGAATTTATTGCTTCAAGTTTTTGTTTTGCAATCAGGACCTTGGCTGTATTTTTTCCAATATCGCTTTCATCATAAAGATTCTGTCTTTGCAGGTTTGATATATCGGGAAAATCCATGTCAACTATTCTAATAAATCCTACGCCTGCCCTTGCAAGGCTTTGGGAAATAACCGACCCAAGACCGCCCATACCGATAATGGCTGCTCTCCCGGTAAAAAGTTTTTTCTGCCCCTTTTCCCCTATGGGGTTAAAAATTATCTGCCTTGAATACCTGTCATTCATATACTATCTATTGAATTCAGATTAAGTGTCTGTTAAAAAACAAATATTTTTAAATCAGAATCACAATATAAGGTGGCCAATAGAAGGCTATTATGCTCTAATATCCGTATAAAAACCTGGCTTCTTATTATCTTAAAAGCCTCTGCCTTATTATTGAATTTGATTTATCGTTCAAATTTCTCATTAAAAAATATCTGTTAATTCTGACATAATTTTAATAATACAACAAAAAAAGATGTGGAATTTTTTTAGACAAAGCAGTGCCTAAAAATGAAGGACAAAAAAAGGAGAGATGTTTTTAAAAAAATTTAAATTATCCTACATTTTTTTATATTCCGATTTACCGCCTGATTTCTTTAGAAGTTCAACTCCCCCTATTATCATCTCTTTGCACAAAGCCTTGCACATATCGTAAATATTTAATAGAGCTATTGAAACAGAAAGCAGTGCTTCCATTTCAACACCTGTTCTGTCAAATCCGGTAACAACTGAAATTGCAGTAATTTTATTTTCATCATCTGAAATTTTAAAAGAAATATCGACAGAAGTAATTTTTATCTGATGGCACAGCGGAATCAAATCATGAGTTTTCTTGGCTGCCAAAATTCCGGCAAGTTTTGAAACAGTAAAAACGTCTCCTTTTTTTATTTCATTCTCTCTGATTTTTTTAATTATTTCAGCACTTGCCATAATATACCCATGTGCCTCTGCTGTCCTTAGCGTTTCCCTCTTGACGCTGATATCAACTATTTTTGCCTTTCCTTCGGCATCTACATGCGATAAGACAGAATCATTATTATTGCTGTTCATATTTGTTTAATCTCCTCCGCATTCAGAGTCTCTGCTTGTCAGTATATCAATTCCATGAAGCATGGGCTTAAAAATTATTTCAATACTTTCCTTTACGGCTTTAATGCTGCCTGGGAAATTTATTATAAGAGTCTTTTTTCTGATGCCGCTTACTCCTCTTGAGAGTATTGCCCTCGGAGTTTTTTTCTGGCTCTCAGCTCTTAGATATTCTGATATCCCGGGTGCCTCTCTCTCTAATACCGCTTTTGTGGCCTCAGGTGTTATATCCCGTGGCGAGAAACCCGTTCCTCCTGTCGTTATTATCAAATCCGAATTGCGTTTGTCGCAAATATCCTGAAGTGTGTTTGATATCAGGTCATATTCATCCGGAATTACGATATAGTTCATAATTTCCCAGTCTTTTTCTCTAAAAAATTCAACCAGATATTTTCCGCTTCTGTCTTCTCTTTCCTTTTTTGCACATTTATCTGACAACGTGACAATGGACACTTTATATGTTTTTTCCATATGCTCCCTCAAGACTTAAACAATAAAATAATAAAAAATCAACTCATGCCAGATAAGCGGGTTTTTGATAAAATATTTTTTAAATCAAGCTTATAATTTTAACAAGTCTGACCTTTTTGCCAGTAATTTACGAGAATTAATTAATCCCTGATAAATAATTCATTTTTTAGCGCATTATTTATTTAAATCAAGTCTAAAATACCATCAATTAGGTCATTTTAGATAGTTGTTCACCAGAAATTAATTAATATATCATTTCTTAATTATCCCTATTTTATCACCGGTAAATATTTTGCCACCCTTAATTACTTTACAGAAAATACCTGATTTTGGCATGATGCAATATCCCATCTTATGGAATATGCTGCAGGGTGTATGGCACTCTTTGCCTATCTGTGTAACTTCAAGTTTTACACCTTCCGAGTATTTAATATCAGTGTCTTTTCTTTCAGAATTAATTATATTATCAAAGCTCTCTTTTGAGATAATTTCAATGCTGTCTCCTATGCTCAGTGCTGCAAAGTCAACCCCTTCAACCGTAATGTTTTCTGCAAAATCTCCTGATTTTATTTCAGGAATTATTTTTATAACTTCTTTGATGTCCGTGCAGGAAAGCATGCTCACCTGCCTGTGGCCATTACCCCTGTGAGCATCATTTTCTATTCCGTCAGACAGAATATTAACTGAATTTACGGGAAGCTTTACCTCACCTTTGTTTTTTGAAATATTTATGGATCTTATTTCACCGAAAATTGTCATGAATGCTTTTTAACCTCCGATTTTATTCATAAATTCAGGAACAAAAGCCTGATTATTGATACTGACAGTGCCTGGACCCAGCCATTTATTTAATGGTTTATGTTTAATGCTTTTTTTTATCTCTTTTGAAATTTCATCATCCGTGCTGCCTGTCCTCAATAGTTTTTTTATGTCAAGAACCGGACCACAATAAAGACAAAGTTTTAGTTTGCCCTCCGAAGTAAGCCTTAGTCTGTTGCAATTTTCACAATGCTTTTCGTCGTTTGAAATAACTCCTATGTTTGCTTTTGAATTTTTTATCCTGAAATAAACTGCCGGACCAAACCCTTTAGTTTCGGTTACCGTCTCAACATCCCCAAAAAGTTTTAAAATTTTTAAAACTTTTTGGTCGATTCCAAAACCATCTCCAGTGGGAATACTTTCAAAACCATTTTCTGATTTGTTAATTTTCCCGCATTCTGTTTCTGTAATATTTTCACCCTCAAGGTGATCAACAGACATCATTTCAATAAATTTTACATCAATCTGTAAATTAAGAGCAAGATTTATCAAATCATAAATATCGTTTTCATCATCAAATCCAGTTAGGACCGAGTTAATCTTTATGTCTTTAATCCCAAGCTTTAAAGCTTTTTTTATATTATTTATTATATCGTCCGGACTAAAAACATTGTTTGAGGTTATTTTCTGGTACCTGTCTTTGTTCAATGTATCAAGAGATATATTTATTCCTCCAATACCTGCAGCCGCAAGGCTTTCTATGCTTCTGCCCAGACTGGTCCCATTCGTAGTAATTGCCAGGTCTGTGCCGGCAATTGTTTTTTGCAAATTTTCGATAAAACTGGCAGCGCCTTCTCTGGCTAAAGGCTCACCACCGGTAATTCTTATTTTTTTTATTCCAAGTCCTGTAAATATTTTTGCAGTTCTCTCTATTTCGGAATACGTCAGAATTTCATTTCTGTCAATTAATTTTATTCCACTCTTTGGCATACAGTAAAAGCATCTCAGATTACACCTGTCTGTAATTGAAATTCTCAAATAATTTATTTTTCTGCCAAAGCCGTCTGTTAATTCTTCTCTCATCTGACTTCCATTATTTCTTTTCCAGCTATTATATATACGAATATAAAAGAATATTTATAATAGTGACTTTATGATGAATAATTAGCAAAAATAGTCTGACTAAAAATATTTCAACCTTAATTTAAATAAATAATTCACTAAAATTTTATGTTATTTACTGGAACTAATTAAAAAATATGTATGGCGCTGGCTTTGACTGCAGCAAAAATCTCCCTGTCAATTCTTAGTCCCAGTCTGTTAATTGATGCGTTTGTAATATATGCTGCAAGAGGAAAACCGCAGTCTATTTCCAGCTTCATAAACAACCCCGTATTTTTGATTTCACTTATTCTGCCTCTGAATATATTCAGGGTAGACAATGAAGCTGTCTCTGCATCGCTTCCGATAATAATTACATCTTCCGGTCTGATGCTTACCATTACTTTTTTCCCGTTTATGCTTTCTCCGACTGCATAAATATAAGTATTGTCATTTACTCTGACTTTAACAACACCATCGCTGGCACTGGCTACTACTCCGCTTATCAGAGTTTCTATTCCAACAAGCTTTGCGACCCTCTCATTGACGGGCCTCCTGAACACTTCTTCCCTGGATCCTGTCTGCTGCAGTATTCCATTTTCCATTACCCCTACAAAATCAGAAATTATCATCGCTTCATTTCTGTCATGGGTAATATAAAAAGTTGTTATTTTTTTTTGTTTAAGTATTTCAAAAAAAACTTCCCTGAATTCTTCTCTTGTTTCCTGATCTATATTTGCAAGAGGTTCATCAAGGAGAAGAATTTTAGGATTAAGTAGAATTGCTCTTGCAAGGCATACTTTTTGCTGCTCCCCTCCGGATAATGTTTTGGAGGATCTTGTCAGAAGATTCTTTAATTTAAGAGTATCTATTAAAAAATCAAGATCGTCTTTATAATCCTCTAATCTTATTTTTCTTAATTTCAAGCCCAGCAGAAGATTACTGTAAACAGAAGTATTAAATAAAATAGGCTCCTGGAAAACAACAGCCATCTTACCCCTTACTTCTTTCTGGTTGATATTTTTTTTATCCAGTATCTCCTGTCCGTCAAAAACAATGCTTCCGCTGTCAGCCGGAATCAGCATATTTATCAGATAAATCAAAGTGCTCTTCCCTGATCCGTTTGAACCTATTAAAGTAAATATTGTACTTTCATATACATAAAGATAATCAATATTTAAAGAAAATCCGGTTGAGAAATGTTTTTTTAAATTTTTTATTTCCAGTATTTTATCTGCCATTTTTCTTTTTCTTTTTGCTGAATTAAAGTAAGTACAAAATTAATTGCAAAAACCAGAACAAGTAAAATTATAACAAGAGCAATAGCTGAAGAAAAATCACCCATTCTGACCATTTGAACTGCTGCTGTTGTCAGTACTCTGGTACTGCCTTTAATATTTCCACCGACTATCATTACTGCTCCGACTTCGGAAATTATTCCGCCAAAACCTGCCATTATTGCAGAAAGAGCCGGCAGCTTTGCTTCCTTAAAAATCAGCCATGACATTTGTATTCTATTAGCACCCAGTGATATCGCCTGCAGTTTCAATTTGGGATTTATCTGGCCTACTGCTGACAAAGTAATTCCTGCAATAATAGGGGATGCTATTACCACCTGTGCAATAATCATTACCGTGGGCGTATACATCATACCCAAAAAACCGAATGGGCCGGACCTCCAGAATAAAAGAGCAATAAAGAGTCCTGCCGCAACCGGAGGCAGGCCCATACCGGTATTTATAAAAGAAGTTAAAATTCTCTTGCCATGGAAATTATTAAGGCCAACAACAAACCCGAGCGGTATGCCAAGCATCATTGAAATAATAGTAGCAATACCGGAAACCCTGATAGTTAAAAATAAAATTCCAAGTATTACTTTGTCCCCCGAAAATATAAGGGTAAATGCTTCTTTGATTCCTTCAAATATTAATCCCATGGTAATTAATTTTAATTAAAAACATTATTATTTTATAAAACATTTAAGAAACCCACCATGCTAACCAAGGCACTCTGGCCAAATTAATTCTAATAGTAAATTATCTGCTGCAGGCTGCATAGTATTGTTGTTTACCGAAATAAATAGTTATTATTTTATCACATCTGGGTAAAACAGTGGCTGTCCGTATTCTTTAATGCCATAACTCTTGATTAATGCCTGACCCTGTGCCCCCGTTATATAATCCACAAAAGCCATAGCGCCTTTATTGTTGATATTAGGATATTTACTCGGATTTACTGCTATCACACCATAAGGATTAAGTAAAAGCGCATCGCCTTCAACTAAAATTTCAAGTGAGAAATTCTTTTCCATTGCCAGCCATGTTGCCCTGTCTGTTAAAGTATAAGCTCTCAATTCGTTGGTAATTGTCAGAGTTTCTCCCATGCCCTGGCCTGTTTCAATATACCAGTCAGTAAAACTTGACACTCCGGCTTTAGCCCATATTGCAAGCTCTTTTGTGTTTGTTCCGGATTTGTCAGATCTTGAGACAAATACGCCGCTGTCACTTATTGCCAAAAATGCATCAGCAATATTTTTGCCTTTTATTCCTGCCCTGTCTTCATGCGGGCCAACCACGACAAAATCATTATGCATGACATCTTTTCTAACTGAACCGAATCCATCAGTCATAAATTTGTCTTCAGCTTTTCTTGAATGAACAAGCAAAACATCTGCTTCTCCTCTTTCTCCAAGTTTCATTGCTTCTCCGGAGCCTACGGCAATTAATTTGATTTTATATCCTGTAGCTTTTTCAAAATCAGGAATAAGAACATCAAAAAGGCCGCTGTCGTCCGTGCTTGTTGTTGAAGCTAAAATTAATTCTTTTTTTTCTACTGTTGCGGTTGTGGCTGTAGTTTCATCAGCGACTGTTGTTTCAGCTGCGGCTGTAGTTTCAGGAGGAGCAGTAGTTTCGGCAGCGACTGTAGTTTCGGCAGCTGCTGCTGTTGTCTGGGTTTCATCTTTTTGTGCGACTGCTTCTGTTGTCTCCGCTGCAGAATTAGTTTGAGCCCCCGCTGCAGAAGAATCATTGACAGCCGTTTTACCACAAGATATAGCTGACAGCATTGTCAGAACCAAAAAAGCTGACAAAATATAAATTAGAAATTTGTTTTTGTTATTCACTCTGGACTCTTTCTGTTATTAATTTTTTATAAAAGTTCAGCCGCCCCCATTCAGATCAAGATACCCTTGTTACGGCCAGTTTTAGTACTAAATTGC
>Ga0194044_10001956_pt1 | contig 10411 bp, 12 predicted proteins | sample JunL4417m_MetaG_FD_155460 | JGI IMG/M metagenome (GOLD analysis project Ga0194044, IMG submission 155460) | Anoxic zone freshwater microbial communities from boreal shield lake in IISD Experimental Lakes Area, Ontario, Canada - Jun2016-L442-17m | ecosystem: Environmental > Aquatic > Freshwater...
GTGGAACGCACGTACCCGAGTTGCGGCCATGAAACCGCACGTAGCCGAGCGGGGACGTTGCAGCGGTCACGGGTGGCATCACGTGTGCGCCCGCCAAACGTGGGGCGTCGACTGCGACATAGGTCAGGAAGCGATCCGAGAGGAACTGCATGGTGCGCGCCATCTGCTTGCCCTCGACCCACGAAGAGTGGCGGAACTCCACAAAGAGCGGCAGCGGTTTGAGCATCTCGACGGCACGCTCAATCGCAGCGAGGTTGCGCCGCTCGTGGTCGCGATCGACTGCGGTGAAATACGGCGGATACTGCATCAGCACTCCGCCCATCCGACCACCATGCCGCAAGGGATCGATGCCCTCTAGAAACAGCTCGAAGGCGCGATCAACCATGCGCTGCTCGGGATTGCCAACCCGCCCACGGGCGGTGAGCTGGTAGTCGAAGTCGCGGAGCTCGGGATGGAGTGCGCGCTCGTCGACATCGTGGCCGGTGAGCAGACCATAGGCCTTCACGTGAAAGGTGAACCCTGGAGGAGTGCGATCGACCCACGCCTGCGCGTAGTCGGGGCGCGGCAGGCCGTAAAACGTGGAGTCCACCTCAACGGCATCAAAGTGCGCGGCGTAGTAGCGAAGCCGTGCTTCGGGCGTGGAGACGCCCTTTGGATACCAGCGCTCGACCATCGTCTTGTCGGTCCACGAGCACGTGCCGAGCACCACGTCCCCCATGGCTCACACCTCCCGACGTCCGCACGACCAGCCTCACTGCTCTCCTGCCGAGTTTCTACCCGCTCCGTCTGTCAGCGCGACGGTGCCCGAAGGCCCTGCCCGCGCCACGCGCCCGTCAGCCCTCACTCCGGCCGTTCACCGAGAACGACAAAGGCCGCCCTGGGGGACGGCCTTCGATCAGTGACGCTGTGTAGTTTGTGGTGCTACTGCTACTGCTGCTGCGGAGTTGTGCAAGAGCCGCAGGCGCCGCCACTCCCACATGCGCCGCCGCCCGCAGCTGCCTTGCCGCTGGCGCAGGTGCCACCCGAGGCGCACGCTCCACCGTTGACGCACTGTCCGCCAGTCGGACAGGTGCCGCCCGCGGCCTTGGCACAGGTGCCGTTGGCGGCGTTGGGACACGCAACCGCAGCTGTTGCCGCAGCGGCCACAGGGGCCTTGGGGGTAGCAGTGGTACCGGCAGTCGCGATGCTGATACTGCCCAAAACGACGCCGGCGATCAGCGCGGCCATCACAAGTGCGGTGACTTTCTTGATGCTCATCGGGTACCTCCTGGGTACGCACTCGCGCACCTTCGCGGGTATCGGTCTTTGGCTAGTATCGGCGCCACTTGTGAATACGAAGTGAATCTCGGCAACTTTCGCGGGTAGACTCCCTATACACGCGCTCGCGTGGCGGATTCAGCCAGGAGGCCAAATGAAACCCACCGTCGACACTGATCTGTGCATCGGATGCGGCGCGTGCGAAACGGATTGCCCTGAGGTCTTCCGGCTGGGGGACGACGGCGTATCTCACGTCATCGTTGGCGATGTGGGCGAGGACCTGTACGGATGCGTGCGCGACGCCATGGATGGGTGCCCCACTGAAGCGATCTCGATCAAAGAATGAGCGAGGTTCCCGCCGACTACATCCTGCCCGACACCGACGAAGCGCTGCTCGCTGAGTGCATCGTCCAGGTGTTCAAGGCCACCGGTCCCGGAGGTCAGGGCGTGAATACGACCGACTCAGCCGTGCGGCTCATACACCAGCCGACAGGCATCGTGGTCGTCGGCCGCCGAGAACGAAGCCAGCTGCGCAATAAGCTGGAGTGCCTCAAACGCCTGCGCAAGCGAATCCAACTCGCCCAGCGCCCGGTCGCACCACGCGTCGCAACCAAGCCGTCTCGCTCCGCCAAGGCCCGAAGGCTCGCCGACAAGTCGCAGCTTTCTGCCAAGAAGTCGACACGTCGCAAGCCGACATCGGAGGAGTGAATCCGTGAAATGCTTCGTGTGGCTGGGCATGTCGATCGTGCTGTCGATTCTGCTGACGATCGTACTGAATCTCCTCATTAGGCTGTTCAACCGCTAGAAGACGACGAGAAGGGCGGCCCTGGTGGACCGCCCTTCTGCGATGTGTGTCCTTTGCGCGTGCGGTGCAGGAACTACGCCTTGCGGACGTTGCTGGCCTGCAGCTTGCCGTTCTGACCAGTGGTGATGTCGAATACTACGGCCTCACCCTCGTCGAGAGTCTTGAAACCCTCGCCCTGGATCTCGGAGAAGTGGACGAACAGATCGTCGCCATCCTCACGCGAGACGAAACCATAGCCCTTGTCCGGATTGAACCACTTAACGGTACCCTCAGCCATTCCATACTCTCTTTCCTGCCCCCCACAGGGGCAACAACATGCGGCGTGTCGCAGTAACGAATCCCGACCGCCCAAGCCGCTAGTCGCTGCTCCAAGCGCGAGACTAAGTCACGCCGCTAACTCGGGCCACGAGTTGACCCTTATCTAGGATGATGCGCGAATCGCGCGGCGGTGTCTACCACTGCGGCACGGCGCAACGTGCCTGAGGGAGTCCCTGAAGCGGGCGCGGATCGAACTGGTGCTAGGGGCCCAGGCTCGCGGTAGGCACGCCGTATTTGAGCAACTCGGTGTTGGTGACGACCGTGTATCCCTTTTTCTTCAGATTGGTGAGAATAGTCGGAAGCGCGGCGATCGTGTTCGCCCGGCCTTCGTGGAACAGGTAAATGGCCCCCGGCTTGGGCGTGTCGAAGATCTTCACCAGGTCTGCGGCGGGAATACCGTCATAGTCCCGTGTGCTGACGTACTGGTCAGCATAGAGATGCTGCGTCGAAGCGACCTGGTCGAACAAGCTGCCGTTGGTGTTGTTGAACGGCGCGCGAAACCACCGTGGCTTCTCGCCCGTGAACTGCGCAATGAGCGCGTCTGTCCAGTCAATCTGGTTGAACTGCGATGTTGAGCTCATGCCGCTCATGTCTTTGTGACTCCAGCTGTGGTTGGCGATCTCTGCGCCGTGCGCAACGGCGTACTCGGCTGCGCCAGGCGTGATGCGGCCACCCACCCAGAACAGCGTGGGCGTGCCACCGTACTGTTCAAAGATGTCGACTATGGCATTGCTGTTGATGGGGCCGTCGTCGAAGTCCATCGCGATGACCTTGCTCGTGGTCTTGACTCCGTGGATGAGCACGCCACGGTAGGTCTGTGGAAGCGTTGGATCCCACGCCGAAGGCGGTGGTGACCAAAGGGGGATACTGCCAGCGATGTAGAAACCGACGCCTTCATACCTGTAAGTCGATCCGTAGTGCTTGATGACGTAGTCCTTCTCACCCTCAGTCGCCGTGTAGAAATGCACACCCGTCCTGACATTCAGGAAGCGGTATGCCGGCATGGACGTGGGCGTGAGTGAAATGTTGTAGGCAACGCCTTCGTACCTGTAAGTCGATGAGAGCTTCGTCAGGACGTTGTTCTTCTCAGTCTCATCGGCGGTGTAGAAGTGAACGCCCTCGCGGAAGTTGTAGAAGCGATACAGCGGATTCGAGTTCACCGGGTCGGAGGTGTCGATCCAGTAGCCGGCACCCTCGTACGTGTAGGTCGATGAGAGGTTGGCCTGGACGTTGTTCTTCTCAGTCTCATCCGCGGTGTAGAGATGAACGCCGGACCCAGCGTTGTAGAATCGGTAGACGGGCATCAGGGTCGAAGTGCGCGCAACGTTCGGAAGCAAGAGCAGAGCGATCGTCGCTGCCAGCAGCGCACTCAAGACCCCTCGACGGCCCATTCGATTCTCCTCCTCGTTCGCGAGTCCCAAGGCTGAGTCTATACCTTGTCCGCGAGGTCATAGGCCCGGATAGTGCGGCGGTCATCATGCTGGCTCCCGAAGGAAGAGTGTCCTACCAGCGAAAACGCCCCTTCGAGTATCTCCGCAGAAACCCAAAAGGGGCATTCTGTCATCCATGGTGAGCGATGGTGGACGCGCTTCGAACGGCCAGCCAGCCAGGTCGCACCTGCTGGAGTCGGCTAGGGAGCGACCGAGGCCTCCGGGGTAGGCGACGTCTCCGTGCTTGGCGTCTGCTTCGGCACCTGTGGGATCGTGGTCTGGTCCACGCCCAGCCACGCCGCAAACTTGAGCCATACCCGAACCAACCCCGGCGGCAGCTGCTTCTTTCGGCCATCTACCACCTTGGCGACAGATCTCTCGAGATTGGTCGTGATGTGGCTGAATGCAGTGCCCACGGCCGGGGTGCCCTCGGTCGAGGAGCTGATCTCATCGGACTCCTGCGGGCTATCGGACTCGACCTCGGCATTCGCTGAACGGCTCGCTTCCCGTGCCGCGTGTTGAGCCTCGCCGGCCGCCTTATGAACAGCCTTCTCGGACTCACGGGCCCTCTTCACAGACTCGCTCTCAAGTGCACGGGCGCCCTTCTCCGCATGAGTGGTGGGCGGCGGTGACTTCAATGAGCGAGGGTTCGACGAGTGCGATTGCGAAGCCCCTCGTCCGGAGTTATCTTGTCCGTCCTTCGCAACGGCCACGGCGGGTGCGACGAGCGCTACGAGCATCGTCATCGCAAGAAGTGCTGAGATGGGCTTGTTCATATCCTCACCCTTCCATTGCGATCGCCATGATGATGTCATCGACTTGCCTTCACAGTTATTGAGCAGTTTCTGCCAAAGATGTGAGCGTGGTCACTGCTCTACATTCGCTGACGGCATCAAGCCTACACCCCTTGTGTTGAGTTGACGTTGAGGTGAGCCCCGCGGTCGTCTCCTCAGCCGGCCGCAAGGTGAATGCACGTTTGCGCGCAGGCAGCAGCGTGAGGTCCAACTCGCTGGTGCTAGGACGACTCTGACCTCAGGGCCGTCCGGATTGCCTCGACATAGTCGGATGAGCTGATCTTCAGTTCCTCCAGAGAGTGCTCGGCGGCCTCCGCGAACTAGAGATTGAAGGTCAAGGGTGCGTCGGAGGCAGTTGTACGCGGCCTCGCGTGGCACGAAGGCGATATCGGCACCTGACAACCCGTGGCGCCTCTCCGCGAGGACGCTGAGGGCGACGTCATCGTCCAAGGGGATGGCGGCCATCGTTCGGCCTGACGTCACAACCCTAGGAGAACACCTTGGGCGCGACAGGCGTTCGGTAGGAGAAGCAAGGCCCGCCACTCGCGTTTCCGCAGGTGACGGGCCTGATACTGCTGGTGGGCGATGAGGGATTCGAACCCCCGACCTCTTCCGTGTAGAGGAACATCCGCCCACAATTGCGACCAAGCAAACGCCTGACCTGCGGCTTGTCTCCCGAGCTCAGGGTACCTGAACGTCATTTCCTTCCCTATCCCGTACAGGTTCCCGTACCGTTCTCGTACGGCAGAACCGCAAGCACGGGCGACTCACCAAATGATGCCTGACCGATCGGCATCCGCATTGGAATTCCGACGTCTCGGCACTCACAGGTGCACCCCTTCGTCACCGCGCTGGTCGTCCTGGTCGGTGTCTCCAATCAACCGCAGGACGGCGTCGAACCGCTGATTGATCGAGTACATCAGCCAGCCAATCACCGCGAATGTGACCACGGCGGAGATAGCCGCGCCATAAGGCGCGAATCCAGCCATGAGCCAAACGCCCACGGGGAACACCAGCAGCCACCACGGAATGGTGCGACCCGCAATCAGTCGGGCCTTGGCGTCCCGAGCCGCACGCCGCGCGATGATCTCGCCCGAGACCATCTCGGGATCGATATTGTCCGTCATCCCAATCCCCTCGCTTCGTCTCACTGAACGTTCTTCACATGAATAGGCGCGATGCTGCTCACCGTTCGATTCTACCTTCTGGCGCTCTGCTGCCGCCTTTGTGGGGCAGGGGGATACCGTAGGCAATCAGCGGTTAGCTGAACGGCCGCAGCATCTCCTCTGTCAGCGCCCATACTCGCTCCTCGTCGCCCGGCTGCGCCTTCAGATCGAGCGGCTTGCGCTCCTTGCGCCAGACGAATGTTCCGCCTTTCGAGCCGGTGGGCTCGACAATCTGCGTCGTCGCGAACACGTTGTCAGCCGCCTTGTCGACCGAGATGCGATGATCAGGTTCATGATGCGGACGATGGCCCTCATGGGCTGCGGCTCATTCACGAGAATCTTCGTCCGCACCAGCCCCGGCATGTAGATGTTCGCAAGCACAGGGCTGCGCCTGTTGAACTCGCCGATGAAAACCTGGTTGACCCATTGCCAGCCCCCGAGAGCCGCTTGCGCACTGTAGCCGGTAGCCATTGTCAGGTCGTCCAGGTCCGGCCGCTCGGTGTTGAGTCCGACGACCGTCATCACCTGAGCGCCGGGAGTCGCTTCGAGCACATCCTGTAGCCGAAGCAACAGCAGTGCTCGACCGAGATGGCCAATCGCGAAGTTGGATTCGAAGCTCTCGCGGGTGAGAACGCGTGTCTGGATGATCGCGTTGGCGTTGAGCATCAGGAAGTCGAGCCGCTCGTGGCACGACAGGAATTCGCCAGCAATTCGCGAGACATCCTCCATGAGTGTGAGGTCGCCCACGAGCGCCGACACGGCTTCGCCCGCAGAACGCAGTTCCAACACGGTTGAATCGCACCGCTCGGGGTTGCGCCCCACGATCACCACTTCCCAGCCCTCCGAGAGGAGCTTACGAGCCGTCGCCTTGCCGACACCGTCGGTAGCACCTGTGATGAGCGCGACCCGGGTCAAAGTCACTCCTTCTCTGACCAACGCGTTAAGCAGCACCTGCGAGCAAAGCGAGTCTGCTGTTGCCGTTGTTGATCCGCTCTCGACAACGCCCCACGTCGTCTGCCTAGCCCTACAATTCCACCAGCAGGTCCAGACACTCCTGCTTCACATGGGGGGCATCCTCGATCGCGGTGTCATAGAGAGACTCATGATCGACGGAGACATAGTCGTGAGTGAGCACGTTGCGCATGCCAATCGCCAAGTGCCCGTGCGACATCCGGTCATACAGTTCCGGCGCGACATCGCGGAGCCGGGCCGTCGTCTCGCCGATGATGATGAACTCACGCTCGACCGCGGAACGCTTCTCGCGTGACGCGACGTAGGCATCCAAGTCGACGCCGGCCAGAATCGATTCGATGGAGTCGCACGCCTCGATGATGTCGACAAGGTACGCCGAGGCATCACGCGGCATAGAGCATCTGCTTCGTAGCCTCAATCTCGCGCGAGATGTACTCATTGCGCACCGCGCCGGCCATGACGAGGTCGACCTTCGTGCCGAGCAGAGCCTGCAGCTCATCGAGCATGTCGAAGTAGGCGTGCATTTTCGCGTGTCCGCCGATGGGTGCGAACTCCACAAGCAGGTCGATGTCGCTCTCACCGGCGCGGAAGTCGTCGCGGATTGCTGAGCCGAATGCGTAGAGACGCACGACGCTATACTTGCGGCACAGCGCGGCGATGGCGTCTGTCTTGTTCTCAAGCATTGCGACCATAATGAACCTCCGCGCCTATGGTACCCCACCGGCGAGCTGACCCACGCCGCATGGCGTTCCGCCTCGCTAGAGGCGGACGTGTTAGACATGGGCGGCGGCTCCGTGCTAGGTCAATCACGGGCGTCTGTCACCCGCTCGCGGGCTCGCGTCCGTCGAGCATGGCCCCCTCGGGGCGCATGCAACGTCCCTCTACTACAAGAACCCCCATTCCCGTACGGCCGGTCCGGATTGCCGCGACTCCGAGGCGGAGGCCACCTTTGTGCCTCGCGTAGTATCGGAACAAGAACGGCAGGTCAGAGGCCCATTTCTGGTTCCCTGAACTGCCGATATCTCTCTGGTGGGCGATGAGGGATTCGAACCCCCGACCTCTTCCGTGTAAAGGAAAATCAGCCCAAAATTGCGGCCCCGCAAGCGCCTGACCTGCGGTTCATCTCCCCAGCTCAGGGTACCTGAACGGCATTTCCTTCCCTATCCCGTACAGGTTCCCGTACCGTTCGCGTACGGCAGATTGGTGAATCGGCTTCGGGCTTATGGTCTCCGGCTCTGGCTGGCCGAGCATTCCACCTCTCGGTCGCACTCGGAGTCCGCCTGCGCATCCGACTGCTCTTCGGCGTGATTTCGACCAGCTCGTCGTGCTCAATTCACTTCGAGCTGGCGGGTGAAGTCACGGCACGGATGGTTGCAACGGAGGCGTTTATGCTCCTGGTGGCGCGGGCATAGTACGTCTGCGAGCGGGAGTTGGGAGCGGGTCATGGGGTCCGACGGCACCAAGGTCACCGTGTGCCCAACTTGTGGTCGGTACAACGTCGCTGGCGTCGAGTGCCCACGGTGGTGACCCACCACTTGAATATCAACAAGGGGGATGGCGTATGTCGCGCAGGTTGAAGGTCCTACTAGTCCTGCTATGTGCTGCGCTCCTGCTCCTGTCAGCTTTCGGGTGTTCGGCGCAGCAGCAGTCAAGCACGCAGACAACCCAAGCGCCGGTTCCCTACCAAGTCGGCCCGTGGCAGCCCTCCGACCAGATGGTCCTGAATCAGTGGATGGACGCCCGCGTCGGCGAAACCAGCGCCCAGCCCCAGCCCCTCGTGCCCGTCGTGCAGGAGTTCAAGAACCTGATCGAAAGCGACCCAGAGCTCCTTATGCTCTTCACGCAGATGTTCGAACAGGTTCCGAGCACCCCCGAGTACCAGAAAGATCCCACCGGCCAGCCCCAGATCAGGGACTATCGGGTCATGCTGCAGCTCATCAACCAGATCATTACCACGGCCCCTGAATTCAACAAGACGGGTCTGGTCGGTTTTCCCATCAATGCCATCATCAACTGGCCCATGGGCACTCAGGCCGGGACGACAGCTTTCCTGAATCCGAGGGTGAACAGCCAGCTCAAGAAGATCCTGGATCAGTGGGGTGAGTTCCTGAAGTCGCCAGAGTCGCGAAGTGTGCTGAATGACGATCCCGAGACCGGATGGTTCGGCCGGGACGCGAAAGCAGCGATGCCGACCTTCGTCGACGATTTTCAGTGCGATCCGAAACAGCCCTACTACGGATTCACCTCCTGGGATGACTTCTTCACCCGCCAGTTCCGCGAAGGCCGGCGGCCGGTGGCCTCCCCCACGGACGATGCGGTCATCGCCAACTCCTGCGAGTCGGCTCCCTACCGGCTCGCCACGGACGTGAAGGGCAGCGACACCTTCTGGATCAAGTCGCAGCCGTACTCGCTGTACCACATGATGGCGGGCGATCCGCTCACCGAGCAGTTCGTAGGCGGCACCGTGTATCAGGCTTTTCTCAGCGCGTTGAGCTACCACCGCTGGCATAGTCCGGTCAGCGGACGGATCGTGAAGACCCAGCTGATCGACGGTTCGTACTATGCGGAAGCGCTGTCTGAGGGATTCGATCCGGCGGGTCCAAACGAGTCGCAGGGATACATCACCCCAGTCGCGAGCCGGGCATTGATCTTCATCGAAGCGGACAACCCCGACATCGGCCTCATGGCGGTCCTCTACGTGGGCATGGCGGAGGTCTCCTCGACCGAATTCACTGTATCGGCGGGACAACATGTGAACAAAGGCGACCAACTCGGCATGTTCCATTTCGGCGGCTCCACGCACTGCCTGATCTTTCGGCCGCAGACGAAGCTCGAATTCGACCTGCACGGTCAGACGCCGGGGTTAGATTCCACGAACATCCCCGTGCGGTCGAAGATCGCCACGGTTACGAAGTAACAGCGGGAAGGTGCCCCGCCCACGCTCTGAGCAGGCAAAAGCCGCGATCCCACGCCAGTCAGGCCAACGCCGCGAACAGGATCGCGCACTACCTGACCAAGTAATGGGAGGTCGCGCCTACTCGGATATCACGATCCTGCGAGTGGGCCTGCCGAGTCGCCCGCAGGCAACCGCCGCACATAGAGGAGCGCTAGCAGCGCGAACAACGCAATAGCCGCGAACGACATCTTGAGTGCCTTGATCTGCGAAGCCTTGTATTCCGACACGATGGTGTCGACCTCGGTGGAGGTAAGCCCCGCCTTCTCGGCCCCCGTGCTGAGAACTGCAGCTGAGACGAAGTTGGCGTCCTTCTTCGCTGCGGCCAGCACCTCCTGCTGTACGTTCGATGGCAGCTGCGGGTTGCCCACGATGCCCGACTGGAAAGACGACGCCAAGGCGGCGATAAGGATGGAGCCAACCAGCGCCGTGCCAAGCGATGCACCGAGATTCTGCATCGTTCCCTGCAGCCCGCCGGCCTCGCCACCCCGGTCCGAAGAGACCGAGGACATGATGATGTTGCCGAGCTGCGAGCCGACCAGACCCAGTCCGGCGCCGAGAAGTGCGAGCGCGACCGAGAATCCCGGCTTGTCGAGGTTCGGCGAGGTGAAGTATTGGAGCAGCACTTCACCCACGAGGATCAAGCCGATGCCGACCTGCACGATCGCTTTGGGCCTGAACTTGCCGGTGAGTGCCGACCCCGAGAGCGCGAAGAA
>Ga0194044_10001957_pt1 | contig 10409 bp, 12 predicted proteins | sample JunL4417m_MetaG_FD_155460 | JGI IMG/M metagenome (GOLD analysis project Ga0194044, IMG submission 155460) | Anoxic zone freshwater microbial communities from boreal shield lake in IISD Experimental Lakes Area, Ontario, Canada - Jun2016-L442-17m | ecosystem: Environmental > Aquatic > Freshwater...
GGATAAGGCGCGCATCCGTTTCATTGGTCGGTGGGAGGAACAATTTCCGGATGTCCTCAAAAAATTACTCTATCGTTGTCAGGAAGAAACGAAAGAGTATGACCAGTATCAGTTGAATTTTTTTCTCGCCTATAATGGCGATGACGAGATGTTGCAGGCGATACGCGATATCGTGAGCTCCGGTGTAGCGGTAGATGCTATTACACCTGAATTGTTGAAGCAACACTTGTTGACCGCCGATCTTCCGCCGGTGGATTTCCTTGTTCGAACCGGTGGCGAACCGCATCTTTCGGCAGGGTTTATGATGTGGGATATGGCCGATGCTCAGCTGTATTTTTCTGAATTGAACTATCCCGATTTCGACGAGAACGAGCTAGAAAAAGCGATCGAAGACTATCTTACCCGCGGCCGGCGATATGGAAGTTGACTCCCGATTTGACAAAAGAAATAGATTTGCTACAATATGAAGTACTGTTTAAGAAATGAACAAATGAGCCAAGAAGAGCTGTTTTGGTAGGGAACACGAACTCCCGGTGGTGTCGTATTCTTCGATACCGTCTTTTTGTGTTCAGATGGCCTTGTGGCAATACTTTATTCAGTTTTTTCTTAATTTTGTATCAAATTTTAGTATCAACGCCAACTATTTTCTATGGTAAAACCAAATAGCAAAGAGATGATCCGATTGGAAGGAGAAGTTATCGAAACACTTCCGAGCGCCACATTTCGAGTGCGGTTAGATGGTGGGCACGAAGTCCACGCTCATATCTCAGGCAAGATGCGCGTTCACTATATTCGTCTGCTGCCGGGGGATCGGGTGGTAGTGGATATGAGCCCGTATGATCTGACTCGCGGGCGTATAGTGCAGCGACTGTAAAGAATAAAGTTTAACAGAAGTATTCCTATGAAAGTCCGAGCCTCAGTAAAAAAAATCTGCGTGAAGTGTAAGATCGTCAAACGGCGAGGCAAGTTGTTCGTCATTTGTCCGACCAACCCGAAGCACAAGCAACGTCAGGGATAAGTTGATTGCCTAATTTTCAAACGCAGCGTTAAGAAGCTATAAACCAAACATATGGTAAGAATCGCCGGAGTGAACATTCCAGACAATAAGCGCATCGAGATTTCCTTGACCTATATTTTCGGCGTCGGTCCTTCGACGAGTCGCAAGATTCTCACTGAATTGGGAATCAATCCCGATACCCGAACGAAAGACCTCCTCACCGAGGATGCCAACCGGTTGCGCGAAGAGATCGAGAAGAAGCATCGGGTCGAAGGTGAATTGCGACATGTGGTCAAGACGAATATCAAACGATTGCGAGAAGTAGCATGTTATCGGGGGACTCGGCATGCGAAGGGTCTGCCGGTTCGCGGACAACGAACGAAGACGAATACCCGCACGGTGAGAGGCAATGCCCGCCATACGATGGGAAGTGGTCGCCGCAAGTCATCCGACAAGACATAACCCCGCTTTTAAACTTTCTATGAATATGCAAGAACAAAAGACTGTCGAGACACAGGAGCCAACCCAAGAAGAAGCCGTCGTTACGGAGTCTGGCGTGGTTGCGACCCCGAAAAAGAAGCGCATCAAAAAGCAGATCACACGCGGTCGGGCGACGATTCAGTGCTCCTACAACAACACTATCATCACACTCGCGGATATCAATGGCGCTACTCTCGCCTGGTCGAGTTCGGGTCACTTGGGTTTCAAGGGTGCCAAGAAGTCCACTCCGTATGCAGCGACCCAGATCGTGGCCGAGGTGAGTGAGAAGGTTAAGAAATACGGTTTGCAGGATCTCGAAGTGTTCGTGAGGGGTATCGGTGGTGGTCGGGAAGCTGCGATTCGCGCTTTGGCGAACAACGGCTTTACGATTTTGGCCATCCATGATGTGACTCCGATTCCGCATAACGGGTGTCGCCCACGGCGTCCTCGTCGAGTGTAGTTTCTTTTTTATTTCCAATGTTTTTCAAGCAATAGCGTATGGCAAAGATTTTCGATAAATGTAAATTGTGTCGGCGAGCGGGCGAGAAGCTTTTTCTGAAAGGTGATCGCTGTATGTCGCCCAAGTGTGCCATGGTGCGCAAGCCGAATGTCCCTGGTGTGCACGGGAAACGTGTGTCTCGGGGTGCGAGTGAATTCGGTCGTCAATTGGCGATGAAACAGAAAATCAAGCGTATTTATGGTGTAATGGAAAAGCAATTCCGTCACCACTTCGAGGAAGTTTCTGGTAAGGCTGGCATCACCGGTGAGTTGTTGATGACCCGATTGGAAACGCGACTTGATAATGTAGTGTATCGGCTTGGATTTGCTCCTTCACGAGCTTTGGCACGACAACTGGTCTCTCATAAGGCTTTTCTCGTGAACGGTAAATCATTGAATGTTCCTTCGGCCTGCGTCAAAGTGGGCGATGTGATCGCGGTGTCGGGCACGAAGAAAGAGAAGACCTACTTCGTGAATCAGTTGGAAATTTTGAAGCAGAAGCAGGGTATCCCCGCATGGCTCGAATTGGAAGCGGAAAAATTGTCCGGCAAAGTGGTTGCTCTCCCGAAGAAGGAAGATGTCGGTATTAGCGTCGATCCTCAGATGGTGGTTGAGTTCTACTCGAAATAATTTTTTTGGAGTCATTTATTTTAAGCAAAATAAGTTATGCATACAATACCACTCCCACAGAAGCCGCAGTACACCGCTTTGGGTGAGCATCATGGCAAGTTCGAGGTTTTGGGGTGTTTCCCCGGATACGGCACGACATTGGGCAATGCGCTTCGCCGAGTACTTTTGTCTTCGCTCGAAGGGGCGGCGGTCAAATCGATCAAGGTGAAGAATGTTTCCCATGAGTTTTCGACACTCCCGGGAGTTTTGGAAGATATCGTCCAGATTATTCTCAATATCAAGAAGGTTCGTTTTCGTGTTGAGGGCGATCTACTCGAGCCGGTTCGATTGGTTTTGAAATCGAAGGGTGAGGGAGTAGTGACCGCCAAATCCATCAAGACGGTTGGCGGCATCACAGTGGTCAATACCGACCAGGTCATTGCCACTCTGACCGACAAGAAGGCTGAATTGGAAATGGAATTGGAAATCGACAAGGGTCTCGGTTATGTGCCAGTGGAGCAGCAGGAACGATCGGAAAAAGAGATCGGTCTGATCGCCATTGACGCGATTTATACCCCTATCAAGCGAGTGAATTACGAAGTGGAAAATATGCGCGTCGGCAAACGGACGGATTTCGAAAAGATTACACTCGAGATTGTCACTGATGGTTGTATGACTCCGGAAGAGGCTTTTGATCGGGCGACCCATATTTTGGTCGAGCAATATAACGGTCTGCTTTTGGAGGAAGTGAATACTTTTGAACCAGAGGAAACCGAAGATGCAGAAGTGTCGGACAAGGCCTTTGCCGCTTTGCCAGCTCGTACACGCAAGGCTTTGGGAGTGATCGGTGTGACAAATATGACACAATTGTCCCAGTATTCCGAAGACGAATTGGGAGCTTTGGATGGGATGGGCGAGAAGGCCGCGCAGGGAATCAAGAAAGCGCTTGCCAAAGAAGGTTTAAGTTTGAAATAATTTTGAAGTTGACGCGAGCGTATGAAACATCGAAGAACTGGAAGAATTTTTGGAAGAGTCCGCAATCAACGCAAAGCATTGATGAAAACTTTGCTGGGCAGTTTGATTCTCCATGAACGTATCACGACCACGGAAGCCAAAGCCAAGGAAATGAAGAACTTCATCGATCAGCTCGTCAACAAGGCGAAGACGGCTAAAGGTGATGAGACGAAACGCCTGGCGATGATCCGGCTTTTGTCCCAGCAGCTCCCGAAGGTTGCATTGGAAAAGTTGACGCAAGGAGAGTTCATTGATCACTTCGAAGGTCGGGAGAGTGGGTATGTGCGAGTGGTGAAGCTGGGTCAGCGGATGGGTGATGGGGCGAAGATGGCAATTATCGAGTTCGTTTTTTAGTAACCAGTTTATAAATGAGAAAAGTTGTTATGGAAAAAATGGTAAACAGACAGTATCATCATTTCGACGGACAGGAGAAAATCGTAGGGCGTCTGGCAACTCAGATCGTTCGTGTTCTCTCTGGTCGTGGTCGCGTGGATTTCACGCCGCACATCGACGCGGGTGATTTTGTGGTCGTAACCAATACCGATGGGCTTATCCTGACTGGCAACAAGGCGAAACTCAAAACCTATCACCATTATAGCGGTTATCCGGGTGGTATTACTTCGATTACTTTCGAAAATCAGATGAAAAAAGATTCCCGGAAAATTTTGGAAATGGCGGTCTATGGTATGCTACCGAAGAATAAGCTTCGTGATCGGATGATGACCCGACTATTGTTGATTCAGGGAGCGGAGAGCACGTATCCGGTACATATTGAGCATAATTAATCGAGTTTTTCTATGGCAAAAAAGAAAGTCCTCACGGAAGAAGAAAAAGTAGCAACCGAAGTGTATTTCTACGCGGTCGGTCGTCGCAAAACAGCGTCAGTTCAGGCCCGCATCTATGCTGTAGAGGGTCAGGATGCGACCACTGAGACGGAAGTGACCAGTAATGGTCGCGAAGGCAAGGAATACTTTATGACGCAACGCTGGTGGAATACCGTCGTCGCTCCTTTGAAGACCGTCGGATTGGGTCATAAATTCCGTGTGAGCCTCGTTTCCAAGGGCGGTGGTATATCGGCGCAGGCCGATGCCGCCAAGCTCGCTATTGCCCGTGCTTTGCAGAAGTACGATATCGCACTCCGACCATTGCTCAAAGCAGAAGGATTCTTCACCCGCGATGCCCGCGAAGTGGAACGAAAGAAACCAGGCCTCAAAAAAGCCCGCAAATCCCCACAGTGGAGCAAGCGTTAATCCTTCCAAAATATTTTTGTATTTTCTCCGTAGAGACAGGTTTGAAACCTGTCTCTATGTTTATTCAGAATCAAAAACCCCCCGCAAAGATTGAACTTTGAGGAGGTATTTGCATTTTTCGAGTTAATTAACAATTCGGGAGGCTGAAAAGTGCATTCTGTGGCATACTAAAGCCAAGAACATAATCATTAACTCAAGACACTCGAGTATGTTACCCAAAAAAAGCACTGTGTATGCCGTTCGGTCGAAGTAAAGAAGAACGGAAAACGAAGAGGAATTCAACGATACAAATGTTTGCGGTGTGGAAAACAATTCCAAAACAAGCACCAACCTCAACGCAAATATTTGGATCTTTGGAAAGACTATGTGTGGGGAAAACAAACCCTGACACAACTCGCAAAGCAAGCGAAGCGAGGTATTCCCTGGGTTCAAAAAAGTTTGGATAGTGTTGTTTTGAAACACTGTGAAGCGAAGCCTCAGCTGCTCGTGTTCATTGCCGATGTCTCGTTCTTTGCTCGCGGTGATGGCGTGCTCGTGTTTCGTTCTCCGCACCTCAAAAAGAACATCCGATGGATGTTTGTACGAGGAGAAAGCCCGAGTATGTATCGTGAGGCGAGGAGACTGCTTGAACAACAAGGTTTTGTTTTTCAAGCTATCGTTCTCGACGGTAGAAAGGGCGTAAGAGAAGTGTTTCCAGATATTCCCGTGCAGATGTGCCACTTCCATCAGAAAGCCATTCTGAAACGGTATTTAACTTCGAAACCGAAGCTCGAAGCAGGACAGGAACTCATGGCATTGGGAAAAACACTCCCGTTTATCACGGAAAAAGATTTCAAGATATTACTTGATGAGTGGTATGAAAGATGGGGAGATTTCTTGAAAGAAAAAACTTTCCGTGAAGACGGAAAGCATTGGCAGTATACGCATAAAAGAATCCGTTCCGCTTATCGAAGTCTTAAAAACAATTTTCCGTATCTGTTTACTTTTCGAAGATATCCGGAACTTCGTATACCGAATACGACGAATTCATTGGATGGGTTTTTCAGTCATATGAAAAAACTCCTCCGTGTCCATACTGGACTTTCGGAGGAGCGGAGAAATAGAGTCGTCTTTGAGATTTTGAACGGAAAATTTTGCCAATCCAGCCTCCCAAAAGATTAATTAAACCTTAACCACTGCCTTTTGTTGTCTCAAGGCTATTTTTATGAAAAAGTATATACTCAGCACTCTCGTGGTTCTGGTTGCTATTCTCGCTCTTGGCGGGTGGCTTTGGTATGGGAAACAGAAGGAAAATCAGCTTCAAATGGAGCAAAAACAGCAAGAGACGAGGAATACCACCCAAACAGCTCCACAGGAAACTAGCTTCGTCACGAATGTCGATTCTGATGTGAACCACTGGCAAACGAAGGAAACGGAGTTTTTCTCAATTAAATTCCCGAAGGAGTGGTATTGGCTGGAAACTCCACCGGAAAAGCCTGGATATTTTGGTGCAAATGCTATCTCAAACAATCCAAATTTTCCATTGTTAAAATACTCAGATATCGGGATGGCTACTGCTTCCGACTATTCTCCACTTGTTCTGACAAATGATACAGAGGTTGTTGTGACAGACCACGGATGGCCAACCTCAAACTCTGGCACTCCTCTCGACAGCATTAATTGGCAAATAGAAAGGGTAAAAAAAGATGTAAATCCTAACGGTAAGTGCGATGCTATTGGAAATGTTAAGAATGGGCCACTTACTGCATATTGTTCATTTGTAACTGAAAACCATCAAAAGGTGCAGACTTACTATATTGCATATAATACAATGACGTTTGCTTTTACGGCACGGACGACCGAAAAAAATACATCTGTAAACAAGGACCTTTTGGAAAAAATCGCAAAAAACTTTATTGTAAAAAGTAAATCATTCAATTAACCGCTCCTCAACCGCACAAATCTTTGTGCGGTTTACGAAGCGGTCAATCCGTTTCTCAAAGAACATGTGTCCTTTGACAATTTATGAAGAGAGGTAAGTGTTGTGAAAACACAAACTGTTTTACAAATGATTATCGCGAGTTGTTTCCTGTTGTTCAGTGTGAGTGTTGTTTCTGGTGACTTGGGTTGTTATGGATACCAATCCACGACAAGTCATTTTGATTGCAATGTAGCCCCCGCAAATGCAGGAAACTGTGTTTGGTGGGCAGCATCTAAGCGTCCTGACTTGGCAGCGGCCATATCCGGAAGCGGTTGGAAGAGGGCGAGTAAGAGTGCGATTGCTGAAATTTGACACACGCGTGTATTTCCGCTAGGATAAAGGAAAGTTATTAACCACTGCCTTTTGTTGTCTCAAGGCTATTTTTTTATGAAAAAGTATACACTTAGTATTCTCGTGGTTCTGGTTGCCCTTCTCGCCATTGGCGGATGGCTTTGGTATGGGGAAACTAAACAGAAACCAACTCAATCTGTGCCAGTTAAAACGGAAGTAAATAATACAGATAGCGCCAAAACGGATCAGATCTCAGACGAGGTGATTAAAACATGTAATGACCAACAAGGCTCGTGGTTAATCAAGGAAGCAGAGATGTTCTCTATAAAATTTCCTAAGGATTGGTGTTGGGTGGAACTCAAACAGAATCCTCAAGACCAAGCGTTGATTTATAAGTCAAACTTTGATTTGTCAAAAGACCCGTATGTTGGGCTAGATGGCGAGGGAATGACAATTGAAAATAAGGATGAGGTCATTGTATCTTTTTATGGCTGGCCAACAGAGCAGGCACTTGGACTTCCAGATAGCGAAATAAGTAAGTTATCAGAAAAAGATATTATTCAGAAGGCCTTAACTATTCACGGTCAAGAACTTCCGAAAGAATATAATGCTAAATGCACTCAACAGACCAGCGGTAATCAAAACCAATCGATTTTGATGTGTTCGTATTCAAATAGCGGTCAGGATGTTCGAAAATACTTTATTGCTAACATAAAGACCACTATTTCTCTGACTGTGCATAGAAGCGCTGGTAATACATTGGACACGACTGTTTTTGATGGGATAGCCAAAAGTATCGTTCTAAAGAATTTTTAAGAGTTGGTATAGCTTCTGCTTTTCTAGAGTGCATCATTTTGGTGCACTTTCTGAAATAGTGAAAGCTATTTCTTTAAAGAACATTCGTTCGTTAAAAATTGAATACAAACAAGAGGAGTATTCCAAATGAAAAAGTATGCATTGAGTATGGCCGTTGCCTTGTTGATGGTTAGTCTGGGTGCCTTGGCGGGAGATACCATGTGTTATGGGTATAGCGCACCGGGGAATACATTTTTTAGCTGTGGCGTTGGACATGGAAATTGTACCTGGTGGGTGGCGTATAAGCGCCCAGATATTAGAGGTGTTTTTGGTGGAAATGCTGGCTCGATTTTCTATGAAAACGCACGACTCCAAGGCTTCAATATCGGTCAAGATCCACGGAACGGTGCTATTGTTGTTTTTTCCTCTCCTGGGCATGTTGCTTATATAGAGGAAACGAATAGCGATGGCTCGTTTGATGTTTCTGAAATGGATTATTATGGCAAACTTGGAACTGGAAATGGCGTGCAGACTGCTACTTACAGGCCCCTTGACAATGGTGGTTATCAAAGAAATAATGAGTCTACAAGGTGGATACTTTCGGGTTTCATCTATAACCGAAAGTTCGTGCCTGTTCCTGGTCAGCAGTTTTGCGCTCGAGGTAAAGGGGTCTTTGGCATCTGCTGGCAAGTAAATACCGATGTCTCTTGCCAAGGTGGAAAAAACTGGGAAGTGTTTCCTATTGATTGGGAATTGGAATCGGCCTATCGGGTTTCTACTAGTAAATATTGCCCGGATGATGGTGGCATTGGCGGTGGCGAAGATCCATCAGCTCCTCCTCCCATCACCGGTGGCAAGAACTCCGGACCATTACCTGATCTCGTTGTGCCTCAACAGTACTTGGTTCTGAATGATGGTGACAAAACCGTTCGTACCCAGATTCACATCGGGGAACGAAGCAATTGTGCTATCCAAATCAAGAATGTCGGCAATAAGGGTGCCTATGATGATTTTCAAAACCGTTGTTATCTCTCCAAAGGGAAATGGCGGGATAGAAATCCTCCCAGTCCCGGGCATGCTACTATCAAGGGAAGTGTCGGGCTTAAGTCAGGCGTATCTCGTTTCGTTTACATTCAAATCGAAGCTTTCAAGTATCCGGGTTCATACAATCTCACGGCTTGTACCGATACGGATAATAAAATCAAGGAGTCTGATGATGGGAATCAATGCCAGGAAGAATTTAACTTTGATGTAGTGAGCGATGTTAACCTCGTCATTTCAGCCATCACGCCAAGCAAAACAACGCTCCAACCCAATGAAGCGTTTTCTGTTTCTGTGACGACACGCAATGCGGGTGAAAACTTCGGGAGAGATACCCAAAGCACGGCGCTCTATCTTGATGGAATTTTCGTTGAGAATCGTTGGATTACCAAAGAAGCATTGCAGGGTGGTATGAGTAAGACGGAAGTCTTCACTCTTGCTTCCGGCACGGCCTCGCTGGGTACGCATACGCTTATGGCGTGTGCCAATTCAAACGGGTTAATACCGGAAACCAATGGGCTGGATAATTGTACATCAATGCCATACCAAGTCCGATTGCCGAGCGTTTACACTCCTCCATCCGACCCACCGTTGGTTACCAGTTGTCCGAAACCAGTAGACCCTGATTTCACTGCTATGCCAACTATCCCTAGTGGAGATGTTGGAGCCGTTATTTTCGGGAACACCAAGCAGAGAATATTCCTACCAACCTCCACTCTCGCGCAAGCGAAGACGAGTCTGGTGTGGGGAGGAATGCCTACTTTTGACCCATCTTTGGTGACAAAGATTTGTTGGAGTTCAATCGATACCAATTGGGGAGTGGCTTTATCAACAGCTTGTGCGAGTAATTTCACATTACAGGGCACTAACTGGATTGCGGATATTCCCAATACCCCGCAATCATCCAAAGGTACCTGGTCTTTCAAGCAAGGCACGACGGAATACTGGGTCAATCCGAGTACCATCACCACCCTCACCAATGACAGCGACGGACATATCCGATACAACGGATGGACTCCCAATGCAGTCACGGTCAGTGATGATGTTTCCGGTATGACTTTGAATGCCGCTTTTTCTTCAAAAAACATTTCTGGATTTTGGCTTCCAACCAATACTATTCCCAATGGAAAAGTATTTTGGAATAACAATCAGGATACCTATCCCGGTATGCCTGGCAGATTGAACTGCGATGTGAACGGTAAATTGATAGCGAGTATACCCAATGTAGCTCCAACCAGTACAGGCAGATTGTTACTCGGACTCACCGATGCGACGCAATACGGTTGGCAAACCACCAATCAGTGGATCTTGCCTGCGGGTGCGTTTAGCGTCAATACTGCTGGAGACTACAAACTGCCTCTGAGTGCGAGTGTCTTTCAAAAGATAGAAGCCGTCTACGACAAGAATCAACAAAAACTGACGCTCACAATCAGTGGCGACAGTCGAATGTTGAATGCGTTTTATGGTCTTACCT
>Ga0194044_10001961_pt1 | contig 10389 bp, 6 predicted proteins | sample JunL4417m_MetaG_FD_155460 | JGI IMG/M metagenome (GOLD analysis project Ga0194044, IMG submission 155460) | Anoxic zone freshwater microbial communities from boreal shield lake in IISD Experimental Lakes Area, Ontario, Canada - Jun2016-L442-17m | ecosystem: Environmental > Aquatic > Freshwater >...
ATATAGAATGATACGTATAAATATTATATAAATGAATAGATCTATAAATAGACCCAAATCAACAAAAGATAAAAGAAATAGCAGTAATATGTAATAAATTAAGAAAATCAAGTATTAAAAATTATATTATGGGAGAAGCAATGGAAATATTATTTGATAAAAATTTTGCGAAATACATGGATTCAAAATCATGTAAATAATATGTTATAATTATAAGTTTTTCATTTTTATTTAATAAAAAAAATGAAATAGAAATATATAATATATATATATTAATAAATGAATACAATAAATACAATGATAACAACATCACAATACACTGACCTGGAAGACTTTTTAACAAAGCATAATGCAAAGAATACTGACACAACTAATGAAAAGCCAAGTACTAAAATTATAACTCATACGAGAATCGGTTGCCATGATCTAAATGTTTATGGAGGCAGTTTTAGTATTAATCCAGAAGAATTGCCGTCATTTTACAAGTTGTATTACGATCACATATTTGTTAAAGGACGAAAAGAATATTTAACTGAAAAACAATTAGATAGTACTGGACCCATAGTTGTTGATTTTGATTTTCGTTACGACTTTAAGGTAACAACCAGACAACACACCGTCGGACATATACAGGATATTGTAACCCTATATTTGGAAGAACTTAAGGAATTCTTTGTTGTTGAAAAACACAAACAATTTCCGATTTTTATTATGGAAAAACCAAACGTAAATAGGGTTGTAGAAAAACAAGAAACTAAAGATGGCATACATATGTTAATAGGAATTCAAATGGACCATACAATGCAACTGATGTTACGTGATAAAATTATAAAACAAGTTGGGGATATTTGGGAGCTTCCTTTAACTAATGATTGGGCTACTGTTTTTGATGAGGGAATAAGTAAAGGATGTGTAAATTGGCAATTATATGGTTCGCAAAAGCCAGGATATGAAGCATATAAACTAACACATTATTTAGTTGCGGAATTAGATTCTGGGGATGATTCATGGATAACTACTCCAAAGTCAATAACAAAAGATATATCGTTATCAACAGATTTATGTCTATTATCAGCACAATATGATAAACATATAAAATTCGAGATTAACCCAAATATACAAGACGAATATAATAAACGATTAGAAACAAAGCCAAACAAGGTTAAAAAATCAGGCTCAAAAAGTAAAATTAATCTCGTATTAGAAGAAGATACCGAAGACATTCCATTATCTAATATAACAAATATCGAAACTCTTGGCAAAGCAGTAGATCATATTATGGAGTCTTTAAAGACTAGCGAACAATTTATAAAAGAAATTCATCAATATACTCAAATTCTTCCGGAAAAGTATTATAAACCCGGATCACATTCGTTGAATAGACAAGTTGCGTTTGCGTTAAAACATACAGATGAACGGTTGTTCTTGTCTTGGATTATGTTAAGAGCTAAAGCGTCTGATTTTGATTTTGGTACTATTTCGGAGTTATATCAAACTTGGAAAACTCATTTTCATAAACGACCTGATGGTGTAACAAAACGTTCAATAATGTATTGGGCAAAACAGGATGCATATGAAGAATATGATAAAGTGAAAAAAGGAACAATCGATCATAATATTGAAGAGGCAATACTTGAAGCAGGCGATTGGGATTATGCTATGGTATTATTTCATATGTATAAAGATAAATATATTTGTTCCAGTATAACAAATAAAACATGGTTTGTGTTTAACGACCATCGCTGGGAAAAAGATGAAGGGCAAAGACTTAGATTAGCAATTTCAAAAGAACTATACCAGTTATATTCAGACAAGCAAAATCAAATGCTTGCAGACGCCCAGTCATTTGATCCGTGTAGCGAACAACACTTAACCCTACAAAAAAAGATAAAAAAAATAGCAGAAATATGTATTAAATTGAAGAAAACAAATGACAAAAATAATATTATGCGTGAGGCAATGGAAATATTCTTTGATAAAAATTTTGCAAAAAATGCGGATTCTAATCCATATTTAATGTGTTTTACAAATGGGGTATTTAATTATAAATCCAAAGAGTTTAGACAAGGTTATCCTCAAGATTATATTACAAAAACTACGGGAATTCCTTATTTTAAATATAATTATCAAGAAAATAAAGCAATTATTGATGAAATTAATGATTTTATGAAGAAATTATTTCCACATCCTGACTTATATGACTATATGTGGGAACATTTAGCTTCAAGTTTAATTGGTATTAAGAAAGAGCATGTATTCAATATTTATCGTGGGTCTGGTTCAAATGGTAAATCTATATTGACCGATTTAATGACACAAGCATTAGGAGAATATAAGGGAACTGTTCCAATTACATTAGTAACTTCTGCGCGTAATAATATTGGAGGGACTTCTTCAGAAGTAATGCAATTAAAGGGTATAAGATATGCTGTTATGCAAGAACCGTCAAAGGATGCTATAATTAATGAGGGAATAATGAAGGAGCTAACCGGTGGCGACCCAATACAAGCAAGAGCGTTATACTGCGATTCAGAGATATTCATTCCTCAATTTAGTTTAGTTGTATGTACGAATGCATTATTTGAAATAAGAAGTAATGATGATGGAACTTGGAGAAGAATGAAAGTAGTAGATTTCTTATCAAAGTTTATATCTGACGGCGAAACCCATACAGACGATACAGAATTTGTTTATCCCAAAGATAAAGGGTTAAAAGAAAAATTGCCTAAATGGGCTCCTATGTTTATTTCAATGCTTGTAAATAAAGCTTGTGAAACTGAAGGTGAAGTAATTGATTGCGTAGCCGTAGTTGCCGCATCAAATAAATATAGACACAGTCAAGACTGTATTGCTGGATTTATTGATGATAAAATTATTAAAGATGTTAATGGAACAATTGGCAAGCAAAGCTTAAATAATATATTCAAAGAATGGTTTTCAATGCAAAATTATGGTAAAAGAAACATACCAAAATTATCGGAAATTGAAGAAATAATGAGCAAAAAACCATTTAATTATAAAAGAGATTTAAAAACAAATAAATGGTTAGGAATAAAACTAAAAGAAAATGAACCAGATAAACATGGAGACGATATAATAATTAAACTGTAATTAATTAAACTGTAATTAATTAAACTGTAATTAATTAAACTGTAATTAATTAAACTGTAATTAATTAAACTGTAATTAATTAAACTGTAATTAATTTATAAATTATTATATATATTTTTTGGCAAATTATTGTAAATACGCATATATAAACTAATTAACCATTTTACTATATAATTTACATAATATGGATATAAAATTAACAAAACAATAGTTACCGCTTTTTTTATATTTGATAATTGACTTGGTGAAATAAAAACAGAAATCACAAATACTAACACCAATATATAATATATATACCACCAAAATTTATACCACGCTTGTAATTGATTTAACGCACCTGTTTCGTAATATGTTTTTCTGTCATTTGTTAGTATATCGCCTCGGCTATCCCTTAATTTTAATTTTAATTCTTGATTATCCTCTGTATATTTTTTAAATAATTCAATTGTATAATTAGAATTAATTAATGCTGTATTCAAATATTGGTTCATTGTATTAGCGCTTGAAACCTCATCATTAAAACTTTCTCCCAATAATTCTGAAATTTTTTCAGCCTTTTGTTTTAATTCATCCTCTAATTTATTATCATAAAATGGTCTACCTTCTGTATAAATATAAAAATTTTTTTTCGTTTGTTCTAACTTTATTGGAGCCGTTTTTATATTAGTTTCAGCATCTAAATATTTTTGTTTTAGTTCATCTGTTATTTTTAATTTTTGACAAGCTGGACCACATAGTAATGATTCAGCTGATTTATTTAGTAACTCATTTATATTATCTTGATTAATTTGTTGTTTTTGTAACAAATTATTTTTATCAGTTGGTTGTAAATTTGGCTGTAATGTTTGTTGTATGCTTGAAAATAATTTATCCATCTTGTATAATTATTAGATATTTATTTTTAATAATTATTTTGTAAACGGAGGGTCGTCGTCTTATAATTAAGTATTAATTAAACAACGATTTTGTTAAAGAAGAATACATTGGAATTATATTAGTATTCAAATATGTTGGCTTTGCTTGCGTGTAAGCATATTTGTCTAATCCTTTGAACCCTTCAGTTGCATTAGTAGTTGTGTTAGTAGTTGTGTTAGTAGTTGTGTCAGTAGTATCTGGATATTTTTGTGCATAAACATCATTTGGAACACAAATGTTAGTTGAATCATCATAAGTGCTTCCATCATAACAACATGCCGAACCAACACACGTTAATGAAGGAGTCGCCCAAGGATCACTTGAGGACCCATCTGAACTTGAACTAGGTGCGGTACTTTTATCAAAATACCAGTTATATTCATCCCAATTCATATTATCTCTATTTGACATATCAATTAATTGCAACCCTATTAATATAACGCCAATAATAATAATAATTACTGTTAAAAACGTATATATGTTTGGTGGCAATATTCCTTTATTTGCTAAAACTGCAAGTATAATTATTGGAATACACATTATAACAATTGTTTTCATTAATTTTGAATGGGCGTTATATCTTTTTCCATAATAGGTATTTATTTCTACTAAACGCAATTTATTGTATTTTTGATCTTCTAATAAATTCATTCGTAACTTTGCTTCATTTAATTCATTTTCTAATATATTAATTGCAATAACTTCTTGGCCTAATGTGCTTTTAGATGCGGCAACATTTTGCTGATAATAGGAATACATATCTTGCATGCTTGAATACATATTTATTCTCATTTGAGAAATCTCATTAATCTTATTTATTATTTGCTGTTTTTGTTCTGAACTTAATGTAACATTATCTAAACTATCATATAATTGTTTTTCTTGAGTTTGGAGTTGAGATATATTATTTAATACTTGTTGGTTTTTTTCTTGTAGGTTATTAAAATTTGGTGAAATATCTGTCATTATATAAAATATAGATATATAATTATTTAATTATCATAATTTGGTTTCTAAAAATGCTATACTAATATTATTGGGTTTAACATAAATATTTTATTTTTTCATTATATTTATTTTTCATTATATTTATTTTTTCATTATATTTATTTTTTCATTATATTTATTGTTACGGTTAGCGCTCCTATTGCTAAAATACTCCACATAATATAACTGTAATTTCCTTGAAGAACTATTAAATCACTATCAGTTAACATTCCGTTAATATCATTCATATTTTTAAATTTTTTTAAATTTTCCATACCCTCTATACTATTATTAGATTGTAATTCCAATTCGTTTCTTATTTGGATATTAATATTTTTATATTTATCTAGTTCTTTTTTAAATTTGTCTGAATTCATATTTAATTTTTCATATATTTTATTATCTTGATTATATAAGTTTTCCATCTTTGATGCAATATCTTGACCCAATGTTACTAATTTCGATTTAATATTATCAAATTTTATAATATCTGATTGAGAAACGATTGATTGATTACATTGAGTATCTGGGCTCATCGATGTTCCTTTTAAATAAGCGTCGTATTGAACCGTATCTATTCCTGTAATTTTATTACTACACGTTGTTGAACCCTTTAATTGTGGGTTTCTTACTCCAAGAACTGCCCCATTATACGGTTGTTTTTGTCCTTTTGGATAAGCAGACCTGTTTTTCAAGAAACATGATGAAGATGGGCCTACATATACATAAGCAGCACAATCCGCATTATTGTTACATGCAGTTTGACAACCATTCTGGTCGGTTGTTTCAAATCCTATACCAATATCATTACCACCAGAATCTGAATTTTGATATATTTGATAATTATTTGATAATTCTAACATTAAATCTGGATATTCTTTTAAGGTTGAATCGCCGTCAATATACCCGACTTTTCCTAAACTAGCGGTATTACCTACCGAACTTAGTTTATATACAGCATTAACCCCTGGACCTCCATATGTCTTATTGTTACTATTTATACATCCTGATTTTGTTTCTGATGTATATAATATTAAGTTTCCGTCTGGTTGCATTATTAGTTTCATTAAACCATTCGGCGAACCTATCCATTGATTTACAGATAAAGTCTCTCCTTCTATCATATAATGTCGCCCAAACGAACTCTTTGATGCCTCCCAATCACTATTTGGTTGTAACTGTTTTCCATTTGACATTGTACACCAAAGTGCTGGCGGAATGATGTTATCAACGGTGCCTTGATATATACACATATTACCATCGTCTTGTAATATTAGTATAAACTTACAATTTGACGTTGTTGATTGGACCTTTTTATATAACGCCCTGCTATTATTATTGCCACTAATTTTTTGAAATTGTGACTTTAACCAACATTCATTGTTATTAGCGGTATTCATACCAACCCCATAACATTGTTTATTTGAGGTACATTCGCTTTTACAATAATCTAATGTTACATTTGTGTAATGAGATAAATCGTTACCAGGCGCATCTGATTTTTCGGTCAAACTATATTGTATTCCGCAATTTGCAGGGTCTTTGTCGCCACTTTTCCACACATTATTTGATAAAGACAATATTCCGGTCGACCCTAAAGTTGCCCCTGTTGCGTTTGAACCAGCTGTATTTGTTGACCACATTGGAACAATTGTTGTTTGTTTTGAAGAATCTCCATACATTTGAGTTCTAGTTATATCATTCGAAACTAAACAAGTCGCCGTGCCATCTGTTTTATAATCCTGCATGCCAAAATATTGATATCCATTATCCACCGCATAATGTTGACAATTATCAAATGATGTAAATCCAATTGATTCAGGGACTGCAGTCATTGCTCTATTATTACTAGTAGCTTGCGAGTTAACATCGCTAAATAAATTAAATGTTGCTATTTGGACACAACTTCTACTTCCAGCAGGAGCCTTTTCATCCCCTGCTATTGTAGTTAAAATTAAATAAGAACCATATACTTGAGGATTTAATATATCAAATGTTTTCAGTTTCCAATCAAATTTTATGTTAGTTTGATAATCAATCGCGTACCAGTTACCATTGGCGTTTCCTAAAATATACCAAGTGTTTGGGTCTCTGCCGTTTGGTTGTCCACAACAACCTTGTCTGCCTTGAATGGAATATTTTGTTACTGCGATACTGATATTTGGTAATGCTATTTGTAAATATTCACCAGCTACATTCAATTGTTGTCCGTTGCTATCTATAATATTTATATTAGTACGTCCTTTATACTTCCCAGTGTTACCATCATAATCATACCCGCCATCGGTGTTAGAATGCCACCAAGTATTAATATTATTATCAAACGCGCACCAAGGACCTGTAAACCCGTTATTGTTTTGATAAACGCTGGATGCCATCGCTATAAACCCATTAACCTCGTTTGTGCTACCCATTACAGGAACAACGTTTACATTTGTAGCCGGAGGTTTATTATTATAACAGCCAATATAATCTGACCTAGGATTTTTTAATAGTGTATTTACAAATACATTTGATCCCTCGTTACCAATACCTTGTCCTAACTGTATAGGAGCACCTGTAATTAGAGTTGGGGTTGTCGGTATAATTACTCCGGGCTGATAATCACTTTGCCAAGGCATTGAAACTGCTACAACCGGTATTCCAGGATAAATCCCGTTAGCGCCAAACATTTGTAAATAAACATCCCAAGATGTAATAGGTTTTGCGACGCCTTGATTCGTTACATAACATATAGTACCATCTTGAAAATTAATAAGTTTACCTAAATACGGGTTACTTGGGCTAACTCTGCTAATACTAGATAAACTAGTTTGATCGATTGATTTCTGAATAGATGTATATTGTTGAATTAAATCTGAATATTTTGACTGTAATTGTTGTAATTCGTTTATATCTGTTTGAATTGATTGGTCGATCAAATTAGTTCCCTGTTGTTTTCGAATAACAGATGAGTATCCTTCCTCCTCTGGTCTTAACATTATTTCTTGTTCTGAACTAACAAATCCTTCGGTTATTGCTTGTTTGGTTATTGCTCTATTTTTGTTAATTGGTTTCGTTATTTTTGTTTGATAATTATTGAATTGTTTTCCTTGCATTAAAGATTTTTTTAATAAATCATTACTCATCTTTAATATAAATAAATAGAAAAATATTTATTTATGTTAGTAAATAAATGTTAAATAAAAATTGTTAAATTATGGACTTGGTAATTATGGACTTGGTAAATTACCACTTTTCATTAATATTATAGATACTAAAACTATAATCCACATGGCAAATGTTGATGGTGCGCTTAAACTATATGTTAAAACAATTAATAAAATCAAAATTATAAACCAAATTGTTATTGAAATTGATGGGTTATTATAGCCGAGCAGTTGTTTAATAGTTACTAAAATAACTATACACGCTATTAAAACCCAAATCCGCATAGACATTGTTTGCTGATTAACATATAAAGTTTGATTTTCATTTTCTTCGTTTATAGAGTTATATTCCTGTAATTGTCTTTCCATTACTAGTTTTTGTTCTAAAAGAGTTTGATATGAGTTATGTAATTGTTGTTGTTTAATATTTTTATTTTGCAATTGTTGGCTAACTTCTGGATTAATATTTGACATTTCAATTGTAATCTGTGTGTTTAAACTTAATAACTTATCATTTAAATTTTTCATAATAATAAGAGCGACTTTTTGTGTTGGAATTAACGCATAGTCGTCATCGGTTCCAACGGTTATTGAACTGGTTCCAGTTCTAGCCCAACAATATTTTTTAACTGGATTAAATACTGCACCCGAACATTTTTCAGAATTAGCACACATTGTCTCACATTCTTGTTGTGTTGAGACTGCTCCTTCAGATACGCCCCCAGTTCCCCACCAGGTTCTCCCTTTTAATGCTGTATAATTTGGTGTATTTGTATTTGTTGTATTTGTATTTTCACCATTTTGTAAAGCATTAATGTAATTTTTGCCGGCTTCTTGATATTGCTGAAGAGTTACCTCGTATTCTTTTTGTAAGGTTTCAACCTTTATTAATACTGCTTGAATTTTATCGTTTTGTATTTCTTTATAATCCATAATATATATAAATAAATAAAAATTACTTATGAAGTTTCTAAGTATTGTACTAACAAACCATAATTATATAAAACATTAAGTTATGGTTTACCAGATATTTATGATTTACCAGATATTTATGATTTACCAGATATTGCCGCTGGTATAAACATTTTTGCCAATAAACTGCTAACAATAAGTATTCCTGCAATTATCTCCCAGTTGTAATAATATTGTGTATTATAAGAGTCCTTTGAATCATCAATTAAAATAACAGACCCATTTTGTGTATTTTGTAAATTGTTTAATAATGCTAATAATTCAGTATTTAATTTCCGTTCATCTTCTAATTTTAAAGCGGTTGCCGACATGTTATTGTCTAAAATTTCAATATTTTTATCAATATTGTTAGTTATTAAAAATAAACCCTTGCTCATTTGTTGTAGTTGATTTTTACTATTAGCATAATAATTTTGAAACTCATTAACTTCTGGATTTTTATTATAATAAACATAATATTTTTTGAAATCATCTTTGGCAGAAAAAAATCGTGCTTTTATATTATTTATTTTTTCATCAAATTGTTTAGATTGTCCTATCAATTTAGCACTCATTTATATATAATATATATTATATTTTATATATTATATTTACATATATTATATTTACATATTCACGCATACACTCAATTTATATGTTTAATTATTAATTGCATATCCTATAATATGGTGCTGAAATAGCGGTTTTACTTGGTCTAATTATTTCACATACTTCTCCAGGCCTAATACAAATTGCTTGTGCTACTGGGTCAAATCTTGAAATATCTGGAAACTGGCCGTCATTAATGATATTATATTTTTTCTTAATATTTATCTTTTCTTGTTCTAATAATACACGATGGGGAGGCACTAATATATGTTCTAGAATATTAAATTGCAGTCGTTTAAGTGGTTGCAGAACAATAAATATCTTTTCAGTTTCCCAAATATGTTTTACAGTATTTGTCATTGTCTCGTTAATTTCATCTTTTACGACAATAAATAATGTATCGTTTTTTGTTAAAATTTCTTCAACATTAAACAAATCGTCAATCATTTCTTGTAAATTATTTGGTCTTAATGCTTTTGCTAAATAGTATTTAATATATATTTTGTTATTTTGGTGTGGTACTACTTCTTTTGATGGTTCGTCTTTTTCTAAAATCATATCTAATTGAAAGTTTGTTTTTATTGTATTTATTTCATTAATACTAAACCCTTCATATTCAGAAACATTATAACCCTGTTTCTTCATTAATTCTAGAACAATATTTCTT
>Ga0194044_10001966_pt1 | contig 10367 bp, 9 predicted proteins | sample JunL4417m_MetaG_FD_155460 | JGI IMG/M metagenome (GOLD analysis project Ga0194044, IMG submission 155460) | Anoxic zone freshwater microbial communities from boreal shield lake in IISD Experimental Lakes Area, Ontario, Canada - Jun2016-L442-17m | ecosystem: Environmental > Aquatic > Freshwater >...
TGCTCACTGTATAATGAGTTACAAGTATGCGTGTATCAGACAGCTTAGTTGAAAAGCTACTAAAAGAAACCAGTAAAGTTAACGACGAGCAGCTTGGCAAACTTAAAGAGCAAGAGAAAAACGAAAAGAAGCCACTGCAAGATATTGTTATTGCTGCCAATATTGTCAGCGAGAAAGAACTAACACAACTATTCGCCAAAGAAATAGAAGTACCTTATGTTGATATAAACCCAAAAGACATACAACACGAAGTTTTGCATCTAGTGCCAGAGCGAATTGCCCGCCAATATAACGTGGTCGTTTTTAACATAGACGAAAACGGCACGAAGCTCTTGGCTATGGAAGATCCAGATGATATCCAGGCTATTAGTTTTTTGCAAAAACAGCTAGGTACTGACTTAAAAATCTTTATTGCTACAAAAACAAATATCTTACAATCAATTGACCAATACCGCGAGAATATTAGTAGCGAAATATCTCAAGTTATATCAGCCGAAGACGAAGAACAAGGACAAGAAGAAGATTTTGACGAAGCCGACTTGGCCGAAGATTCACCTGTTTCACAGACCGTTAATCTTATAATTGAAGGTGCAATTAAATCTGGAGCATCTGATATACATATCGAACCTCGCGATGGTTATGTCTCTATCAGATACAGGATTGATGGCATCTTACGGGAGGTCAATAAACTACCCAAAAAAGTCCAAGGCGCATTAACCTCGCGTATTAAAATTTTATCCAACTTAAAAATCGATGAACGCAGAGTTCCTCAAGATGGTCGATTCAAAATTGAACTAAATGGCCTTTTTTATGCCCTTCGCGTTTCGACTCTGCCAATTAGCGAGGGCGAAAAAGTAGCTATGCGAATCTTAAACGAAGGCGCTAAAGCACTAACTTTAGAAGAATTGGGATATTGGGGTGTGTCACTAAACACCGTGAATCATGCCATAGTACAGCCACACGGTATGCTTTTAGTCACCGGGCCAACTGGGTCAGGCAAATCGACAAGTCTATTTAGTGTCTTGAGTATCTTAAATGAGCCAGAAGTTAATATTTCGACTGTTGAAGACCCGGTAGAATATAAAATTATTGGCGCAAACCAAACCCAGGTTAACCCACAAGCTGGCATGACATTCGTAGCGGGTCTTAGGGCACTTTTGCGTCAAGATCCTAATATCATCATGGTCGGCGAGATAAGGGATACAGAAACAGCTAATTTGGCTGTACAAGCTGCATTAACTGGTCATCTTGTGTTTTCAACCCTCCATACCAATAACGCCGCTACAAGTTTACCTCGATTACTCGATATGAACATAGAGCCGTTTTTAATTGCATCGACTGTACGCGCTGTAGTTGGCCAAAGACTAGTCAGACGCCTCTGCTCAACTTGCCGCGAAAGCTATACGCCCGATACCACAACAACAAAACAAGTAAACGATACTTTTGGTATTCACGATAATGTATCTATGAAACATATCCACGAGCTAGAAGCCAAGGCTCTGGCCGGTGGTATTGGTAAAACCGATTTGACTAGCACTGATACTAAGTCGACTGCCAGCTTATCAACAAGCGAAACTAAAATATTGAGGCTCTGGAAAGCTAACGAAGAGGGTTGTGACGAATGCAATCATAGTGGTTATCATGGCAGAATGGGTATATATGAAGTTCTAGATAATTCTAGCGAAATCCAAAAATTAATAGTTGGTAATGCCACTAGTGAAGTTATCCAAAACCAAGCCATAAAAGAGGGTATGATTACGATGCAACTAGATGGATTTGTAAAAGCCTTAAGAGGCCAAACAACTATCGAAGAGATCTTAAGAGTAACGGTTGAGGAATAATTAAATGCCAAAATTCACATACACCGCAACCACCAGAGATGGTAAAACAATACACGGCCAAGTAGAAGCTAGTTCTAAAGCAGCTCTAACCGACACTTTACACAAACAAGGCATACACCCCGTCATTATCAAACAAGCAGTAGGTTTAAATTTTAAATTTGGTAATAGCAAAAAGAAGATTAAACTCAGAGATTTAGTACTTTTTACTCGCCAATTATCTACCATGGTTTCGGCGGGCGTGCCACTAACTAGGGCATTCACTACTTTGCAAGAGCAATCTGATGATAAATACTTTAAAACAGTTATTGCTAATATCACAAAAGATATCGAAGGCGGGGCATCAATTGGCGATGCATTCGCCAAATACCCAAATATTTTTTCTGAGATATACATAAACATGGTTAAGGCTGGCGAGGCTGGTGGTATTTTAGACGAAATATTAAAACGCCTGGCTACACAGGTAGAAAAAGAAGCCAGCATGCGCAAAAAGATTAAGGGCGCCATGATGTATCCAATGGTAGTAGGCAGTATTACAGTTGTTGCCTTCTTTGGGATAATGATTTTTATCATGCCTAGAATCGCCAAAATTATTACTGACTTAGGTGGCCCAGATGCAAAATTACCAATTTATTCTCAAATAATGTTGGATACTTCTGCTTTTGTACAAAAAAATGCAGTTGTTATGATTGTCGCCATAGTAATTGTTGTGTTTTTGGTATTAAGATATATTCGCTCGCCTAAGGGTAAGATTAAATACCACCTTTTGCTACTTAATACACCAATTGTTAAAGATATAATTACAAAAATTGCTATTGCTCGATTTGCTAGGACGTTCGCATCTTTGATGGGCGCCGGTGTTGGGGTTTTAGAATCTTTAGAAGTAACAGCCGGTGCAATTGGTAATAAAATTATCGAGGCCGAACTAAAAGTTGCCGCTAAAGAGGTAAAAAATGGCAAGCAACTTTCGGAGCCCTTAAGCCAAAGCAAATATTTCCCCCCTATCGTTAGCCAAATGCTAGCCATAGGTGAAGAAACTGGCCAAATTGACTCGATCTTGCTCAAAGTAGCCGACTTCTACGAAGAAGAGGTGGACACAGTTATAGATGGAATGACAGCTATAATTGAACCAGTAATAATAGTTGTTTTGGGTGTAGTTGTGGGCCTTATCGCTGCATCTGTTATGGGGCCGATTTCTTCGTTGAGTAAGAATATTGGCAACTAATCATTATAATAAATCCATTGACGTCTAACAGCTTATGCTTAATAATTGTTGTCATAGGTGCATAAACGCACACTATGGTTTATGCAGTCTACATTAAAATAACAACCTATTTATTTAGGGAGGGCAAACAAAATATGGTTAATAAACGACAATCGGGTTTCACCATCGTGGAACTACTAATCGTAATTGTTGTCATTGGTATTTTGGCAGCACTAGTTATCACTACCTTTAGTGGTATCCAGCAAAAAGGTCGTGACACCAAGAGGCAGACTGATATCAAGGCTTTGCATAGTCAATTAGAGGCATTCTTTGCCCAAAACGGTGGCGGTTACCCAGTAATGGCTGACGTAAATACTGCCAGCTGGCGCAACACTCAGCCAAATATGAAGGGTCTAGACGAGGCCGCTTTGTGTGACCCAAGCAATGCAACACAAACTAACTGCCAACTAGTTGCAACACCAGCAGCTCAATCATATGCATATCAGGTATGGGATGTTGATGGCACCACAGCTTGTACCTCTACCACAGGCCAAACTTGCCCCAAGTACACCCTAACGGCTACGCTTGAAGGTACGATCAATGGTTCTGGCACATACGTTAAGAAGAGCTTGAACTAAAAATAGTAGTTGAAAGCTTAAGCTTTTTGCTGTATAAACTAAGGTATTATCTAAAAGGATGGGCAAAATATGAAAGTTCAAAAGAGCAAACAATCGGGTTTCACTATCGTGGAACTATTAATCGTCATTGTTGTCATTGGTATCTTGGCAGCATTGGTTATCACTACCTTTAGTGGTATCCAGCAAAAAGGCCGTGATACTAAAAGGCAAACTGACGTCAAGGCATTACACAGCCAGCTAGAGGCATTCTTTGCCCAAAACGGCGGTGGTTACCCAGTAATGGTAGATGTCAATACAGCCAGCTGGCGCACGACCAATATGAAGGGGCTCGACGAGGCTGCTTTGTGTGATCCAAGTGCAGCAAGCCAAGCTAACTGTACTCTAGCGGGTACACCTGCTGCGAGAGTCTACGGCTACCAAGTATGGGCAGACGATGGCACCACAGCCTGTACCTCTACAACTGGTCAAACATGCCCCAAGTACACCTTAACGGCTACGCTTGAAGGTACGATCAATGGTTCTGGCACATACGTTAAGAAGAGCTTGAACTAAAAACGACTAATAAGCTTTTCAAACAAGCGGGTTAATAAACCCGCTTGTTTTTTATGTAAAGTTCATTCTAAAGTGTTTATGGTTTATAATTCGTAAGAAGCATTATGGTGGCAAAAAATAATCAAAACGGATATACACTAGTCGAGTTACTAATATCCATACTTGTACTAGGAATTATGGCAGTTGCTGTATTGAGCCTTTTGAGTGGTCTGGTGTTTAGCGCTACCTTTATAAAAAAACAGGCTGTAGCAATGACTCTTGCTACAAATCAAATTGAATATTTAAAATCTTTACCTTTTGATAATCTTGCAGTAGTTGGTGGAAGCATTTATGTGCCTTCACCCCTACCTGCAACATTTAATAAAACAATGAACGGCGTTTATTATCGAGTTGATACGAGCATTACTTACGTTGACGATGCATTTGACGGTTGTGGCTCATATCCAACTCAAACCCTTAAAGAAACTTATTGCCGCAACTATCCACCACCCACTGGTTCACCAGCAACTGACTTAAACCCTAAAGATTATAAAAATATTGAGGTGACAATTTTTGGCAAAAATGGAGCAAAACTGGCCCAGGTGAATACCAGCGTTTCGGCCCGTGTAGCTGAGACTTCAAGTACCACTGGAGCTCTTTTTGTTAAAGTCATAGATAATAACGGCAACCCAATTTCAGACGCCACTGTTCATGTAACTGACACAACCACATCACCGGCTGTAGATATGTCCGACTCTACGGACGTTAATGGCACGGCTATTTTTTACGATCTTAAGCCTGATTCAACAAACTACGACTATTTTATTACTGCAAGCATTTCTGGTTATACGACGCTCTCCACCATTCGACCTTCAGGGTCATTATTGCCAAACTTTCCTAATCAAAATATATTAACGCAATTATCTTCTTTTGTGACATTGACATTAAAACCCAAGGGTTCTGATAGCTTGGTCATTGAGACAACTGACACCAATGGGTCAGTACTAGCAGGCGCTAAAATATATATAAAAGGTGGATACAAAAAATATAGTAACGCTACAGACACTAGTTACTATTACGATAATTACACACCAACAGACATAAGACCAACTACAGATGCTGGCGGTATGGCCAGTTTAAGCGATTTAGACCCTGGCCCATACATTTTTTGTGGTGATAACGCTTATACTAACTGTAAAGTAGGCAACACGACTTATTACCTTACGGCCGCCGTACCATATGGTGGAGTTAATCCATTTAACCCTGTCAATGTACCTACTTATTTAGCTTCATCGCCGCCAGCAACAACCTTCCCCTACGGTGGTAAAAGTTATTTACAAAAAGTCAGGTTGATGCTGACTACAAATTCCAGCTTCCCAAGGGTAACAAATCTAGCGCCCTATGAGGCAGACCAATCATCTAGTAACATGAGTGCCTTTGCGTTCCAAATCAACGGTGCAAATTTACCCTGCAATAGTAATCCTGCAAGCTGTACGACAATTGTTAGGCTATTGCAAAATAGTTCAACATTTACAGCATCTTGTACTGGTACTTCTGCAGGTTTACAACTTAATTGTACCGTCAATATAAGTTCTTCCGTCATTGGCTTAACTAGGTTACAGATTGTGTCAGGTGGCAACACCTTAACTATGCCAGTCGGGCCACTTGGGGGTATAAATGTTACGCCTTAAAAAACAATCTGGATTTTCAATCATGGAACTACTGATTGTTATTATTGTAACCAGTATTGTGAGCACAGCGGCTTTTACTTTTTTTAACAATTCAATAAAACAATATTTTAATTTGCAACAAGATAGCATGCAGTTTGGTGATATGTCTATGCAATCACAAAGAGTATCTAACGTACTAAGAGGTTTAACTGATATAAACATAGCTAACTCAAACGACTTAACTATCTATGCTTATTTTTCGCCAAATGATACCTTTGTATCTCTCGTAAGATATTACAAGAACGCTTCCAATACTGCCCTTTTAGCTGATGTCACCCGCATGACCGCAGACCCACCAATCGGCACACCGATAACTTCTAGTTTAAAAACATACACGATTATAGAAAGTTTTTTTAATGTCAGTGGTCTTAATACTTTTGAATATCTTGATTCGGGGGGGAATAATCTTACAATGCCCATAAGTGATTTACATACGATTAAAGGTATAAAGGTTAACCTAGCCGTGCCATCAACTGGCCCTATTGCAAACAGCAAAACAGTTATAACTTCGCAAGTAAGTTTACGCAACAGAAAGACTAACTTATGATCTTATTTAAAGAAAATATAGATAATAAACAAGGTTTTATTTTACCTACACTAATAGCTTTTATGATCGCAATTAGTATCATCTCAGTTGCTGTAGTAGAAATGATGGACACTAATATAGGCATTGTTGGTAACGGTATAAAAAGCCAGCAAGCATTAAATATTGCCGAAGCCGGTATTAATTACTATTTATGGCATTTAAGCCACAACACAGGTGATTTTAAAGATGGCAAAACAACTCCAGCAACCGCTGATGCAACCTTAGGATGGGGACCATACACTCATACCTATATTGATGAGAATGCTATAAACGAAGGCACTTTTACTCTATGGATTAAACCACAAGGCAATGGCTCTACTGTTGTCAATATTAGATCAATTGGCAAAGTTACAGGATCTAAAGCCATCAGGACTATCGATGCAAAGATCGGGGCGCCTTCTTATGCTAGCTACGCTGTATCTTCTGATGCAGCTATATGGTTTGGTAGCACCGAGGCTGCAACTGGGCCAGTACATTCTAACTTGGGTATCCGCATGGACGGCGCTAATACTACCGACGTAACTAGCTCTAATACTACATATGTACCTCCATCAAGTTTGGGTGGTGACGGAAATAGTCATCCTGGTGTTTGGTGTAACACAAGCATAACAAGCCCAGTTAACTGTAATACCAGGTCAAAGATAGATTGGCGATACCCCGTACCGACAATAGATTTTACACAAATTACAGGTAGTCTGTGTAGTATGAAAAAAACTGCTTTCTTGTCCGATGCATCAACTAGCTCTTTAGCTGGCCTGGCAAATGCTTGCTCACAAACGCCTACTACCCGCACTAGCTCATATCTCCCCCAACGCAGTACCTCAGGCAGTTTTAGCTTGTCTAAAGGCTACTTAATAAACCTAAATACTAATGGTACTTATGATTTATCTTATGTAAATGGTGAAGTTGACACTTCAACACCTTACACCAGTGCTCTGACACTTCAATCAGTTGCCTCTGGAGTAAGCATGCCTAGCAGTGGTGTTATTTATGCCGAAGATAATGTATGGGTTAGGACTAATCCGACATTTCATGGACGAGTCACAATTGCTGCTGGGCGACTGGCTACTACTACAAATGCCAATATTGTTATTGCGGATGATCTAGTTTATAGCACCAAAACTGGGGCTGATGCCATAGGTTTGGTTGCCGAAGATTCTGTAATAATTGCACCCTACGCTCCACCATCAAGTGGCAGCTTCACTTTTGAAGTTGATGCAGCCGCTATCGCTCAAAATGGTACAGTGCTTTATCCTTCTGACTATAGAGTCGATTCTGATCGATGTAGCCGTGGTTGGGTAAGCTCTAATCAGCTATTTAACTTTTTTGGGGCAGTAGCAACTCGTCAACCATGGACCTGGACCTGGCTTAGGGGATCAAGCTCGTGCGGAGATGCAGCTTATAGCTCCACTGAAGGAAAATATATATCCGGTATACAGCATAATAATTCACAGTACGATTATAGTCTGCTCTATACTCCACCGCCTAGCTTTCCGATCACTAGCACTTATAATGTTTTATCTTGGAGAGAATTTTTGACCAAGCCATAAATTTGTTAAAAATTAGCTTTAAATGGTAGTTAGTAAAATGATTTTAAATCTAAAATATGGTAAAGTTAATCTGAAAACGCTTATACTTATAACTTCAGAAAATTAAACATGAATACAGGAATATTTTACAAAGACAAGCCACTTTTTGGGCTAGACGTCGGCTCTAGCAGTATTAAAGTAATGCAAATAGCCAAACAGGGTAAACACCAACATATTATTGGCTATGGTGTAGTCAACTACGAACAAAAAGCCGTAAAAGACGGGGTTATTGATAATCCAGTATTGCTCGCAAAAACCACCAAAGAACTATTCGAGAGAAACTTGATCGGCCAAATAAATACCCGGCGTGTAGCTTTAAGCATCCCCGTTGCACGCACTTATAATCGGGTTATGACTCTGCCTAAAATGAATAAAAAAGATCTCGATGAGGCAGTACTATTAGAAGCTGAGCAATACATACCTGTGCCGATTGATGAACTCTATGTAGATTACAACATTACCTCTGCTAACAAAGATGGGTTCGAACTTTTAGCTGTGGCTGGCCCAAAAAAAATAATTGATTCTTATGTGGCGTATATAGATTTACTAGGTTTGGAATCTTGTATATTAGAAACAACCATTAGCGCATCCAGCCGCTTGGTGGCTCATGCCGAGAGTAGCGACTTGCCCACTATATTAATCGATTTTGGTTCGTTGTCTGTCGATATAACTATCTACGATAAGCAGCTAATAGTGACAGGTACAGTTGCCGGCGGTGGTGATAATTTTACCGAGTTAATAAGTGAAAAATTAGGGGTTAGTAAACAAGTCGCACATACTATTAAAACTAAATATGGCTTAAGTGTAAGCAAAAAACAACACGATATCGAAGATGCATTAAAACCAATTCTGTCATCTTTAAGTAAAGAAATCAGAAAAATGCTCCGCTATTACAACGAAAGAACAGAGAGTAAAGACAAAATAGGCCAAATTATTACCATGGGTGGCGGTGCTAATATGCCTGGTCTTTCGGAGTACTTAACAAGTGATTTACGTATGCCATCAAGGATGTGTGACCCATGGATAAATCTAAGTTTTGGTAGATTGCAACCACCAAATGAGCTGGAAAAATCAATGTACATAACTGCCGCCGGTTTGGCATTAATTAACCCTCAGAGTATTTGGAAATGATTAACCTAATACCCGAAAACCTAAAAGAAGAAATCATTTATGGTCGCAGGAATCGATTGTTAGTCCGCTGGTTGCTAGCGGTCTCTCTAGTTATATTTACAGTGGTGGCAATGACAGTTTTTGGTCAATTTTATGTTAATCGTAATATAAAAAGCCTGCAATCAGTAGCTAAAGTTACCCAAGAACGAATTGCAAGCCAAAATTTATCGAGTATTCAAAAAGATGTACAAATTTTGTCAAATAATTTTACAACTGTAACACAGCTACTGGGCAGACAGTTAATGTTTTCAAAGTTATTCACAAAGATTGGCAGTATCATCCCAAGCGGTGCAATAATTAGTGGTATTACATTATCTACTACAAATTCTGCACTAGATTTAAATGTTATTTCTACAGACCGCGAAGCAGCGACTCAAGCTTTCGTAAATATTAGTGATCCAAAAAATGGTTTGTTTGAAAAAGCTGATCTTATTTCAGTGAATTGTACTACAAAAACTGCATCTACTACAGGTACAACCACAAGTAAATATCCATGTACAGCAATGATAAAAGTAGTCATTAAAAATGATTCGACTTTTTACTTCTTGAATTCAATAACCGGGGCTAAAAAATAATGACAGCCAAAAATACTTTCTATTTAATGTTGGGTATTTTAGCACTATTGGTTATCGGTTCGTTTGCCATGCTTTATTTTGGCAACAGCTATATGAAAAAAAGTGCTACAAACCTAATAAATACAAAGCTAGACAATGTGGCTTATGACGCCGAAGAACAAACTTATATTCAAGGTCGTAAAGATTTAGACAAATACAAAACACTTAACGAGACTATTTCCAAAATATTACCTAAAAGCAAAGACCAAGCCCAAGCTGTAAAGGAGTTATACAAAATTGGTGACGAAACAGGCATATTAATTGATCGTATACAGTTCCCTAGCTCAACTCTTGGCCAAAAGGCCGCTATAGTAGCCCCCACACCAACCACTGCTAATAGTAAAACTAGCGAGGCCATTGCCCCCGCAACACCTGTAGTATCATCTATCACACAAGCCAAAACAGTAGAGGGTATGCCTGGTGTCCTTGGCGTTGATATTCAAATTGGCCTACAACCAGCTTACGGC
>Ga0194044_10001968_pt1 | contig 10361 bp, 7 predicted proteins | sample JunL4417m_MetaG_FD_155460 | JGI IMG/M metagenome (GOLD analysis project Ga0194044, IMG submission 155460) | Anoxic zone freshwater microbial communities from boreal shield lake in IISD Experimental Lakes Area, Ontario, Canada - Jun2016-L442-17m | ecosystem: Environmental > Aquatic > Freshwater >...
CAGGCTCGCCGCTTTCCTGGTACCTAAAAGCTTCGATCTGCCAACATCGAGCGGCAGCAACTTGCCGCAATCTTTGTATGCCAACGCCGCTGACTACGTAATCTATGATCGGCCGTAACGCCGGCAACGCAACTAAAAACTACGGAGAAGGACGAATGAAAATGCACTGGCCCGCTCGTATGCTAAGTATCGGCCTGATTCTAATCCTCCTATCTGGCTGTTATCCGCTCACAACCACGGTAGAACAGGCGTCTACGATTTCGGAAGCGCGCAACCCATCGGTTCAACTGCGGTCTGTGCCGGCGTATGGCGAGTGGGGCCAGCCGCTGACCGGGCAGGTCACGGGCATAGACCCCGCTTTGGATCGGATCGCGTGCCTTATTTACGTCAATGGCTGGTGGAACAAACCGAGCTGGGATGAACGCACCGTCCCTATCTCGCCGGATGGAAGTTGGTCCTGCGCCATCACTACGGGTGGCATAGACGAGCAGGCGACACAGATCGTAGCGGTCGTCGTCGCGGCTAGTTTCGAGATGCCCAGGCTTGCCGGCGAAAAGGAACTGCCGTCGGAGCTGCGCCAACAGGACCTGGTCTCTGTAAGCGTCGAGAGGGAGGCGTCTGTGGCAGCCCGACGAACTCTGCAGTTCAGCGGCCGTACGTGGATCGTCAAATCCAGTCACGGTCTTGTCGGCCCGGGCCCCAACTACTTCTCGGATCACCTGGATGACGTATGGGTTGATGCACAAGGCCGACTGCATCTCCGGATCGCCCAGCATGAGGATCATTGGTCTAGCGCTGAAGTGATTAGCGAAGCGCCCTTGGGATACGGGCATTACACGTTCCGGCTGGGCAGCCCTGTCAACGCGCTTGATCCAAACGCGGTACTGGGGCTGTTTACCTGGGATGATGCGGCAGCGGCCAATAACTACCGCGAGATTGATATCGAGTTCTCGCGCTGGGGGCAGCAAGCCACTGAGAACGCACAGTACGTGGTTCAGCCCTACGAGCGGTCTGGCAACATGTACCGTTTCAATACATCATCAGCCGCTCAGTCAACACATTGTTTCAACTGGCAGCCAGATTCAGTGACCTTCCAGAGCTGTACCGGTGTCGGATCTTGTCCGTGCGTTGCGAGCGAAGCCATTGCGACGTGGATCTACGATGGGACGAATATCCCACCCGCCGGCAGCGGTAACGCACGGATAAACCTCTGGCTTTTTGGTGGGCAGCCGCCTGTGACCGGTCAGCCGGTCGAGGTGATTGTGGATTCGTTCGAGTTTATCCCTTGACGCGGCGCAAGTGACGGCCAACAAGCGTGGCGGTTGAACCTCAGCATCAGGGCAACCGCCGCGATCATTGTATCCCTAGCCAGTCTTCGGCTTGATGATGCAAGGGACGACTTGGAATCCTTTTCTTAGCCGATTTCAGCGAATCAGCCACCATCGTGCATAATTTGCAAAATAGCCCGTCACGTTGATGGGATAGATTAGCACAGGGAAGGAGCTTACTACTATGAGGGGCTTCGCATTTCGTTGGCCTAACGTCCGGAGCGGGGAAGCACTGGCGTTCGCTATCGTCGTAATTGGCACCCTGATTTGGTCGAGCGCAACTATGGCTCTGTCTGGCACAACTCAAGACAACTCTACGGCGTCATCTTCTGACGCGTGCCCGGCTGCTGTGACCTTTAGATACGTGCCATCCATTGGTGGGTGCTGCTCTCTAGATGGTTATGTGACAGGCTTCACACCAGCGGATTTCAAAATAGCTGTCTATATCAAGGTGGCAGGCTATTGGTGGACAAAACCGTTCGCCAACAGCCCTTTGACCACCATCCAACCTGATGGAAACTGGAGCAGCGCTATCGTCACCGGGGGCATTGATGAACAGGCAACACACATTGTGGCCTACTTGTTGCCTAACGGCATCGAGCCACCGTTACTGCTGGGCGGGTCGGACCTGCCACCAGAACTGGCGTCTTATCCGCAGCGGATGATTGATCGCACCCAACCGCCGGCGCCGGAACCACTGTGCATGTTCACCCGCATGGTGGGGGTGGTGCCGACAGCAAATGATCCCGGAGGCGGCATGTCATGGGGAGACTATGACAGTGACGGCGACATGGATCTCTTGCAGACCCGCATTCTAAGTGGTCCGCACACCCCTCATATCTTCCGCAATAACGGCGGTGCCTTTTCAGACGTAACTGCTTCCCTGGCTAGCTTCGCCATTGGCTCGCTGGCCTGGGGTGACTACGATGGCGATGGAGATCTGGACCTGTTGATGGTGGGCGAAACCAGTTCAGAGCTTCTCGCCAAAATCTATCGCAACGATGGCAACGATTCGTTTGCAGATATCGATGCTCCCTTGGAAGGTGTCACCCACGCGGCGGCAGCGTGGGGAGACTACGATGGCGATGGCGACTTGGATGCCTTGCTGACGGGAGGTGGCAGTAAGACCTTCATCACTAAAATCTATCGTAATGATGGCGGCGGGGCCTTCACTGACATAGGTGCGGCCTTACCCGGAATCCGTGATGGCGCCGTGGCATGGGGCGACTACGATAACGATGGTGATCTCGATCTGCTGTTCACAGGTTGGTCGGTCCCGAACTTAGAACTTATCGCGAGAATCTACCGCAATGATGGCAACGGCATCTTCACAGATGTCGGGGGGGGATTGCCTGGCGTTTTATCTGGCTCAACTGCATGGGGTGATTATGACAACGATGGCGATCTGGATATCTTGTTGATTGGTGGGGCGAGCATCGGCCCCATTAGCCGGGTTTATCGTAATAATGGCGATAATTCATTCACCGATATCTACGCATCTATCGAGGGGGTATACAACGGTACAGCGGCATGGGGCGACTATGATAACGATGGTGACCTGGACATTCTCATAACTGGTAGCGGCGCCAATGGGGGAGTCACCCGTCTTTACCGTAACGATGGCGCCGATGCATTCAGCGACACACAGGCGCCCTTTCCGCCGCTCAGCGAGAGCGCTGCTGCCTGGGGTGACTACGACAACGATGGCGATCTGGATATCATTTTGAGTAACAATACTGACTACGGTGATCGCGCTCGATATCGGATTTCCTGGCTCCTCAGAAATGATGTCTCCACCTCAAACACGACGCCTGTTACGCCAAGTGGTCTCGTCGCCACGGCCACTGACACAGGCGTCACTCTCTCCTGGAGCGTGACCAGCGACGCGCAGACACCCGCGCCTGGGCTCAGCTACAACGCCTGCCTTGGCACATCATCGGGCGCCTGCCAGATCATCGCAGCACACGCAGATCGAAGTACGGGTTTTCGCAGGTTGGCAGGAGTGGGCAACGCTGGGATGCGGACGTTCACAACAGTGCTAGGTCTGACGCCTGGCGCTACATATTACTGGAGCGTTCAGGCGGTAGACAGCGCCTTTGCAGGTTCATCATTCGCAGAAGAGCGCAGCTTCGTGTTTCAGCAGATTAGCCCGCTCCAAGTGACCATCGCCGCAACGAACGGACACGATATAAACCTGGAGTGGTCGCACGATTCGCAGTATGTCTCATATGAGATCTGGCGGCTGACGAAGCCTTATGATGGACCCGATCATCCGTCGGCAAGGTTGGTGGCCAGCGGACTTCCTCCTTTGCCGGCATGCACGAGCGATGGCCTGATCATCCGATGCACCGATCCCGATGTGCCAGGTACACCTTCAGTCAGCGCCTATTACCTGGTTAAAGGGCGATTGGCCGGCGGTCTGTGGGTTGACTTCAACCACATCGGAGCATTCAGTTTTACGCTTGCGGCAGGGGAATGATCTACAGGTGTTCAGATAATTTTTCGTGGTAGGGGCGATCCCTTGCGGTCTTCCAGAGCAAGCGCAAGGGATCGCCCCTATAAATCTTTATCTGACTCACTATAGATGCCGTTGAACAAGTCGTGGTAACCACACTATGGAGCCAACTGGCCGTCTCCCCATCATCCCTCACTCATACGTCAACGCAAACACCGTATCCGTCAACCACTTGCGGAACGACTCGTTGTCGCTGAACTGCTTGAACAACTCCGTGTCGTCCTGCATCAGACCCACGATCACCCGCCACAGGGCCTTGTCGTGCTCGATGCGCGCGTTCTGCCGGTTCGAGTGGGCGCAAGCATTGCTGTAGGCGGTATCCGCAGCCACCTTCTGCGGGATTTCTTGCGTGATCATCCGGCGGACGCGGTCGGTGTCCTGCCCAGCGAAATTACCGAACAGATCGTTGAACGCCCGCAGGATGTTGGAAAGCCGCTCCAACTCCGGTTCAGCCATGCCGCCGCCCCGCTGAGTACGACCCCTCGCCGACCTGCGCCAGCGCATCCGCCTAGGGAGATCACATGGCAAAGGGGCGGTACGCAACGAGGGGATTGCGCATTTGACACGGGCGGGGATCGTGGTATATTACAAAGCGTCAAGACGTTCTGTAATACACACGAGAGAGGCACCCATGGCCCGCAAAAATGGCCCGCCGCCAACCCAAACTACCCTCCCGATCGGTTGCACCGCCGCCTATATCCGCGTCAGTCTGGAAAAGCAGGCCGAAGAAGGCTATAGTCTGGATGCGCAACTGAACCGCCTGAAGAACTACTGCGCGGCCATGGGCTGGCAGCTTTGCGAGGATTTTGTCTACATCGATCGTGGCTTGTCGGGCAAGACAACGGCGCGGCCGGAATATCAGCGGATGATGCAAGCTGCGGCGACGGGCAAGTTCCAGCGGGTCGTTGCCGTGGCGCTCGACCGTATGGCCCGGTCAACGCGCGACTTCCTCACGATCGTTGATAGCCTCGACAAGGCGGCCGTAGCGATTGTCCTGCTCAAGCAGAACTTCGATACCAGCACGCCACAGGGCCGGTTTGCACTGACCATGTTTGCGGCGCTGGCCGAACTCGAGGCCGAACAGATCAGCGAACGCACCATGTCCGGCCGCACGGAAAAAGCGCGGCAAGGCGGTTTTAACGGGGCGCCGGTCCCGTTCGGCTATGCCTATGATGGCAAGGCTTTCACGCCCAACGGGCAGGCCGAGACGGTCAAAAAGGTGTTCGAGGACTACCTGGGTGGCGCGGCGGTCAACCGGATCGCGGATGGTCTGAACGCGGCCGGCATCCCCACGGCGACGAAAGCGCGCTGGCACGCGTCAACGGTATCCTACCTCCTGCACAATGGCTTTTACGCGGGCCTGGTGCAGTACGATGGGCAAGAGGTAGCTGGTGACCACGTGGCGCTCGTGGCAAAGGCGGATTACGAAGCGGTACAGGCAAAGCTCCATCGTTAGGGCCGGCATCGGAAGTTGTGCGCTCATCAAGCGTGCCGCGACCACTCCCGTTGCCAGCCGATCTAGCAGCTTCAAGGTCAGCGTTTTGGTTAGCAAAGGCCCCGATGTTCATGACCAACGACCCCAGTAACTGTGCTGCAGAAGAAGACGCACCAGGTCGCAATGCCGATGCGGCCGACTACCTGACGCGCCAGGCGGCCGCCGCCCTGTTGGGCACGACCCTGGCCGGCATCCGCCGGCGTATTTATTTGGGAGAGTATTCAGCCCTGAATGCGGCAGATGCACGTGATTGGTGATCGGATCACCACGTTTGCCCTTGCCGAACTACTCTGGAATCCGATCAGGGCAAGCTTCGTGCCAATGCTATCGCAAAATCAGTGGCCCCCATAACTGTCGGCCATCCCAGTCACCAAAGCTAATGGTTTCCTCAGAACCGGCGATGACCATGATCTCTGCCTCATTCGGCGTCGTCGAAAAACGCGGTCGGAGGGGCTGAAGTTCGCGTATAATGTACGCGTCGGTCGGCAGGTTGGCGAAGCGAATGAGTCCATCTTTATCAGTTAGCTGTTTGCTGATTAGCCAATCAGCACGCCATAGCTGGATCACGATTCCGCGAAGCCCGGGTTCGCCGGGATCCGGCTCACCATTACCGTTGTGGTCGAGCCATACCCGGCCGCTGATTGAACCATAGTGAACGTTAGATGTCGGCGTAGTGGTTGGCGTTGTCGTGGCGGTGGTTGTTGACGTTTGGGTTGGCGTCGCCGTGGCGGTGGTTGTTGACGTTTGGGTTGGCGTTGTCGTGGCGGTGGTTGTTGACGTTTGGGTAGGCGTTGTCGTGGCGGTGGTTGTTGACGTTTGGGTAGGCGTTGTCGTGGCGGTGGCTGTTGACGTTTGGGTAGGCGTTGTCGTGGCGGTGGCTGTTGACGTTTGGGTAGGCGTTGTCGTGGCGGTGGCTGTTGGCGTGCTGGTCGGCGTCGGCGTTGGCGTCGCCGTGGCGGTGTTGGTCGGTGTGCTGGTCGGGGTATGTGTCGGTGTTGGCGTGCTGCTCGGCGTATGAGTCGGCGTGGCCGTAGCCGTGTCGGTCGGCGTTGGTGTGACTGTCGGCGTATGGGTCGGCGATGGTGTAGGCGTAAACGTCCGAGTTACCGTCGGCGTGTTAGTGGGCGTAGCGGTTGGCGTGACCGTTGGGGTATGCGTCGGTGTGGCCGTGGTCGTGCTGCTCGGCGTCGCCGTCGCCGTGTCCGTCAGCGTTGGCGTGGCCGTCGGCGTATGGGTCGGCGATGGTGTAGGCGTAAACGTCCGAGTTACCGTCGGCGTGTTAGTGGGCGTAGCGGTTGGCGTGGCCGTTGGGGTATGCGTCGGTGTAGCCGTCGCCGTGTCGGTCGGCGTTGGCGTGTGGGTCGGCGTCCGTGTGGGCGCTGGTGATAGTGCGAGGGCCACGACATGGCTGGTATCCCAAAGCGCCATCGGCGCCATCCGCACCGTCGCGACCTCAAACGCGATCATGCGACCCGGGGCACCGCAACCTGCGATGCCCCCAGGCCCGTCGGGGGCCACCTTGATGCTGTACACCACCTGGCCGTCAACCTGCTGCGTCCGGCTTTCCCCGCACGTGCGACCGTCAATGAAAGCGGTCACCTGCATCCCAGGCGCAGGCGTGAAGCCGATACCGGCCAGGACCGGACCGTAGTAGGTTGCGGGTATCGTGCCGGCTGCTGGTCCGGCGACGACTGGCCCAACCGCGTGGGCTATCGGTAGAAAAACGCACAGCGTCACGGCGATGCCGACCAGCATGCGCCTGACGTGCCGGCTGCCCTCCCATACATGTTCGCTCATCGTCGGCCTCGATCAAGGCTCTCTCAGGAGGAGCGGCATGTAGATCCGTCGTTCCTCCTGAGGGTTGAGAGGCACTTCTTGGACGCGGTTATTGTCCCAGGCTGCAGCAGTAGCCATGAGCCGCGTATCCACCTCGAAGCGCACCGAGCGGCCAGTCGCGCCGCAGCCGATCGCCGGACCGGGGCCGTCAGCCGAAACCTTTATGGCATACACCACCTGCCCGTTGATTTCGCGCGTTACGGCCTGACCGCACACTGCATCACCCACTCTCGCCAGCACCTTCATCCCGGCCGCCGGGGTGAAGCCCGGCCCCGGCAGCACCGCGCCATAGAACGTAGCCGGCGGGCTGGTCATGTCGCCGGCCTGCGCCGTCTGTGCGGCCGAGGCTCCTCGGAGCTGCAGTGTGATCGCCTGGGTCATGTTGATCCAGTAGCCGCGGCCGAACTGAAGCCTGGGCAGATCGTTCACATAGTCCGGCACAGTCACATCGTAGATTCGCCACGGAGCGGCTGTGTCCTCCGGTTCGTAGCCGTAGACGGTGGTGTAGTAGCCGGTGATCGAAATCAGCGCCTCAGTCACCGGTCGGGTGCTCTGCACAGGGTAGGCAAACAGGTTCCAGCCCGGCCCGTAGAGCGGGATCTTGAGCGCCGACATGAGCGCATAGACGCCCGGCCCTTGCACGGCTGCTGACGCGAGGTTGTGGTAGGTGTCGAGTTGCGTGTCCAGCAGTTGCCAGGTGGCGCCGTCCCAGAAGTAGAGCCGCAGCCACGCCTCCTCGCCCGGCGGCGCCTCGCTCCCCAGGTAGCTCACACTGAGGGATGCGCCACTCAAGCCCAGGGCGCCCTGCGAGGCCGACAATCGGTAGGTCTGCCCTACGACAGTCGCCCACAAAGGTGGTTGCGGCGGCACCGGCAACGCCTGCAGGGTGTAGAACCAGTCATCTCCGGCACTCTCCTCGTTCATGAAGAGGATGACCTGGCCATCAGGCGACATCACCGGGGCGCCCTCGCTCCGCCGGTAGCCGCCTTCGGAGCGCCGGTAGCCCCCTTCGCTGCGCCGGTAGCCGGGCCCCCCGCCCAAGGCATAGTCCACGACAACTTCCCGGAGTGGATCGGATTCATTCACCCAGACCTGCACGTACCCCTCGATGGCCGGCTCGTCCAGGTTGAAAGTACCGGCATAGCCGTCCACCGAGGCCGATAGGACGATGGCCGCGCCCGCCGGCGCGTTGACCGGATACAGGCGTGCGCGCAGCGAGAATCCGGCCGGCAGGCTGGTGACGTTGACGCTGATCGTGCGGGTGGTCACCGGCGTGACGGTCACGCTGGGCTGCCAGCCTGGCGCCGCGACCAGCGCCAGTTGTTCGTCACCGGCGGCCACGGTCTCGCAGCCGAGGCGGCCCGCGGCCAACTCGTACACGCACACGCGATCGTGATTGCCGACCGCTGCGCCGCGCGCGGTGACCTGATCCAAGGTCGGCCGGCCCAGGTCTGCGGCCCAGTCGCCCTGAAACAGGAAGGCGCGGGCGCTTTGGCCCGGCTGGATGCGGCGACCGTTCTGCGTCAGGTAGAAGATGGGCACGTCCAGCGCTGCGCTGGGAGTGCTGGGCTCGACGACCTCAATCTGCGTCACGGCCAGCGGCAGGCCGGAGGGGCCGGGGTTCGCGGGCGCGGCGCTGAGCCACGGGTAGTGAGCCTCAATCGTGGCCCAGTCAGAGCGGCCCAGGATCTGCTGCGACAAGGTCTGGCGACACTTGGCCGACCAGGCGCTGTCGGCGAGAAATTCGCTGTAGTCGTCCCGGTAGGGATCGCTCATGGCGCTCGGACAGTCCTCAACCGGTACCAACTGTCCGTTGACGTCCAGCCCCAGATAGTTATCCTCTTGGTAGAGGGCAAAGTGGCCCAGTTCGTGGGCCAGGGTGCGCGGCCAATCCTCGCCCAGGCTGCCGTCGGAGTCGCCGTAGCGGTTCCAGACCGGCCCCATGTGTACCTGGCCCGGCGTGTACGTGATGACTCCTGAGAGCAGCGTTTCGCTGACGGCCTCCGAGACGATGCCGCCCTGGCTGGCGTTCGGCCGCAGCCGGTTCGAGGCGTAGATGCGCACGTGTGCGTCGAGCCACGGCTGCCAGCCGGCCACCTCAGGCTGGCGTTTGGCATCGTGATAGATGCGCACGCGGCCGAGCGCAGCCTGGCCGTTGGTCCAGTCGAACAGCACTTCCGAGGCGCGTTGGAGGTCATATTGGAGTTGGGACATGAACTGGTGGTCCCGCCGCGCGTCCCACTCCAGCGCCACGTCCAAATTGAACAGGAGCAGCGAGTGGGCCGATGATACCATGAGCGTCTGCACGCCGGAGGCAGTCACGGTGTAGGGAACCAGGCCGATGGGCGTAGGCACGGCGTTGGTGTGGTAGAGCGCGTAGGTCTCCGTGGCCGTGATTGGCGCGAGCGCAAATAGCTTGTCGCCCATCGCGATCTCGCCGCGCCCCTGCAGGTAGCCCTGTCCATCCGTCTTGAACATTTCACCCGCATGGCCGGCGATCGGTTCGGCCGCCGCCGACTGCCCCGTGGGTTGACGGTAGACCAGCGCACCAGGCACGGCCACGCCGCTTTCCATCACGCGCACCTGGGTGCCCCGCACCCGGAACGGGAAGGTATCCGATGCACTGCTCCCGTACAGATAGGGACCCGGCACGGAATTCGGGACGGACCGCAGGTCCGGGAATGCCACGATGCGGAACACCACGTTATCGCTCTGACCGAAGAAGCCGCTGCAGAACACGTCCCAGTTGTAGATATAGCTCACGCCGACGCCGGAGGTCGCCAGGGCCGTCGTGACCGTGCCGGACGCGGCGACCGCGGGCAGCCAGCGCCCGCCGCCATCCGGCGAATAGAGGGCGCGGATGTGCTGGACGGGCCGGCTCTCAGGGTGGCTGAGGGTGTAGCTGATGGGGATCGTCGCGCCCACCGCAGGCCACACATTGGGCGAAGAGTAGTACGCGGCGTTGCCGGGTGGTGTGGGACGCGCCAGCCGAACGGATGGCACTGTACCGGTGCCCGGCAGCCCAGGCTGCGCGCCTGTATTTCGGGTGTTGGCGTAAAGTCGGACGCCCTGGAGAAAGCCGCCGGCGGCGAGATCCAGATCGCCATCGCCATCGAAGTCGCCCCACGCAACGCTCAGTGTGTAGTCCGATTCGGCCGACGACCAGACCGCGCCGTTGGTGAGGATG
>Ga0194044_10001969_pt1 | contig 10358 bp, 10 predicted proteins | sample JunL4417m_MetaG_FD_155460 | JGI IMG/M metagenome (GOLD analysis project Ga0194044, IMG submission 155460) | Anoxic zone freshwater microbial communities from boreal shield lake in IISD Experimental Lakes Area, Ontario, Canada - Jun2016-L442-17m | ecosystem: Environmental > Aquatic > Freshwater...
GGCGGCCCCGGCGGCTCCGCGGGCTCGCGGGCGGGCGGCGCGGGCGGCCGCGGCGGCACGCGCCCGCCCGCCGGAGCCGCCGCGCGCCTGGGGCTACGCGCGCTCGTCGTCGCCGCCGAAGATGGCGCGCGCGAACACGTCGGGCTCGAAGGGGCGCAGGTCCTCGAGCCGCTCGCCGCTGCCGATGAGCTTGATGGGGATGCCCAGCGTCTCGTGGATGGCCACGACGATGCCGCCCTTGGCGGTGCCGTCGAGCTTGGTGAGCACCACACCGCTGACCTGCACGGCCTGCTTGAACTCCTGCGCCTGGCGGAGGCCGTTCTGGCCCGTCGTGGCGTCGAGCACGAGCAGGGTCTCGTGAGGGGCGCCGGGCAGCTGCTTCTCGATAACCCGGCGCACCTTCTCGAGCTCGCGCATCAGGTTGACCTGGGTGTGCAGGCGCCCGGCGGTGTCGATGAGCACCACGTCGGCGCCCCGCGAGCGCGCGGCGGCGATGCCGTCGTACACGACCGCCGCCGGGTCGCCGCCCGCCGCCTGTTTGACGATCTCGCAGCCCACGCGCTTCGCCCACTCCGCGAGCTGTTCGACGGCCGCCGCGCGAAACGTGTCGCCGGCCACCATGAGCGGCGTCTTGCCCATCTCCTTGAGCCGCCAGGCGATCTTGCCGATGGTGGTCGTCTTCCCCGTGCCGTTGACGCCGACCATGAGGATCACGGTGGGCCGCGCCGTCACGTCGATCCTCTGCGTCTCGGGATCCTCCGGCTTGAGCACGCCGGCGATCACCTCGGCGAGCTCGTCCATGAACGGCTCGCGGGTTTCGATCTTCTTCGCCGTGCAGCGCTGCTCGAGCTCGTCGACGATCTTGACGGTGCCGTCCACGCCCACGTCGGCGGCGATCAGCAGCTCTTCGACCTGCTCGTAGAGCCGCCGGTCGACGCCCACGTACAGGGCCGCCTTGAGCTGGTCGGCGACCACGGCGCGCGCCTTGCCGAGATTCTTGCGCAGGCGCCCGAAGAGGCCCCTGCGTTCACGCGCTTCCTCCTCGAACACCGCCGCCGGGACATCGTCCACGGCCACGCCCTTGAAGACCTCATGCCACTCCACGTGCAGCTCCTCTAGCTTGTCGGGCCGGCGGCCGCGGGCGCCCCGGCCTTGCCTTTGGCGCGCTCCTCGCGCTCGATCTCCTCCTGGGCCAGGCGCGCGCTCACGACCTGCGAGCCCCCGTCGGCCCCCATGGTCACGCCGTAGAGCACGTCGGCGGCCTCCATGGTGCGTTTCTGATGGGTGATCATGATGAACTGCGTGCGTTCGCGGTAGTCGCGCAGCAGCTTCACGAGGCGGCCGATGTTGACGTCGTCCAGGGCCGCCTCGATCTCGTCGAGGATGTAGAAGGGGGAGGGCCGCGCCAGCACCAGCGCCATCAGAAAGGCGATGGCCACAAGGGCGCGCTCGCCGCCGGACAGAAGCTGCAGCTTCTTGCCGAGCTTCTTCGCCGGCTTGACCTGGACGGTGACGCCGCCGGGGTCGTCGGCGCTGGGCTCGGCGAGCTTCAGCGACCCGCGGCCGCCGGGGAACAGCACCGCGACCATGTGCTCGAACTGCTCCCGCACGGCCGCGAACGTGCCGGCGAACTCCACGTCGATCTGGGCGCTGAGCTCCTTGATGAGGGCGCCGAGCTCGTCGAGCGACGTCTCGAGGTCACGCCGCTGTTCGCGCAAAAAGGCGGCGCGCTCGGCGAGCGCGGCGCACTCCGCCTCGGCGAGGGGGTTCACGGGGCCGAGGCGCTCACGGCGGCGGCTGAGCCGCTCGAGGCGGTCGCGCAGCCGTCGCTCCTCGTCGTCGTCCGCCGGCGCCGCGAACCCCGCCTGGTCGAGCTGCTCGCTGACTTCGTCGAGGGCGGCGGCGAGCTCGGCGCGGCGGTCCTCGAGGCGCGCCAGCGCCACCTGGACCGCCGTGCGCCGCTCGCCGAGATCGGCGAGGTCGCGGCGCAGGCCGGCCTCGCGCTCGGCGAGGACGCGCAGCTGATCGCGGTCCAGCGAGGCGTCTGCCTCCTCCTCCGGGTCGAGGCGCTGGATGAGCGCCCTGGCGTGCGCGCTGAGGCCCGCGATCCGCGCCGCCAGCGCCTCGCAGATCTCGCGCACCTCGGGCAAGTCCTTGAGGCGGCGCTCGAGCTCCTTCAGCCGCGCGCGCCCGGCGGCGGCGCGGCGCCGCGCGGCCTCGCGTCGATCGGCGGCGCGTTGCGCCGCCGTGTGCCGCTCCTCGAGCTCGACGCGGCGGCGCGTCACCAGCGACAGCGCTTCGGCGTGCTCCCCTTCGGCGGCCGCGAGCCTCGCCTCCGCGGCTTCCGCCTCGGGGCGCAGCCGTTCGACTGCGAGCAGCGCCGTGGCGGCGGTCTCGCCGGCGGCCGCGATCCCGGCGGCGGCCTCGGCGTGCTCGGCGGCCAGACCCTCGAGCGCCCGGCGCTCGCGGGCCGTAACCTCGTGCAGATCGCGGACGCGCTCGCGCACCGCCTTGAGGTCGCGTTCGGTGGTCTCGGCGACGATGCGCGCCTGCCTTTCCGCCGCGGAGCGCTCCTCCGAGGTCGCGCGCGCGGCGTCCTGGGCGCGCGCGGCGAGCGCCAGCGCCGCCTCCTCGCGCAGCTCCCGCGAGCGCACCGCGTCGAGTCTCTCGCTGAGGCCCACGAGCGCGGCGCGACGCTCGAGGAGCAGCGCCGCCGGCACGCCGCCGGCCAGCCCCATGTGCCCGGAGCTCGGGCGGTAGAACTCCCCGTCGCGCGTCACGGCCAGACCGGTGAACCCATCGGGGACGGCGCGCAGATCGTCGACGATCACCACGTCGGCGAGGACGCCGGCGAGCTCGTCGCACCCCTCCAGGCTCACCTTGTCGATGAGGGGCGCCGCGCCGGGGAACGCCACCGACGGGCGCGGCCGGGCCACCGACACGACGAGGCGCACCAGGCCCACCCCGGCGTCCTTGAGGGCGTCGAGGAGCGCCCAGTGATCCACCCCCCGCGGCACGGCCAGAGCCCCCGAGACCTGGGCCAGCGCCGCCGCCAGGGCGCGCTCGTAGCCCGCCTCACAGGTGACGGCGCCGGCCAGCGAGACGGCGCCGGGGTAGGCGCCGGCCACCTGCAGCACGTCGGCGCCCACGTCCTGCAGATCGCGCAGCGCGGCGCGCAGGTGGTCGACCTCCGCCTCCAGGGCACGGCGCTCCGCGAGCAGCGCTCTGTGCCGTTCCTCGGTAGCGCTCGCCAGGCGCGCCGTCGCGGCGGCTGCGGCGGTCGCCGCCTCCGCGGCGGCGCCGGCGCCGAGCAGCGCGGATCGCGCCGCCGCCTCGGCGGCGGCGGCGGACTCTTCGCCGCCGCCCCTGGTCGCGGCCTCGGCGAGCAGCGCCTCGAGGCGCGCCGTGAGGCGCGCCTCCTCGCCGGCCAGAGCCTCCCGCCGGCGCTCCAGGCGCGCCGCCGTCGTCAGCGCGCCTTCGCGCTCGAGGGTCACGCGGCTGAGGTTCGAACGGCGCTCGCCGAGGAGCTCCCGGGCGGCGGCGAGCCGCCCGGCGACCTCGGCGTAGGCCGCCTCGGCCGCCGCGAGCGCCTCCGCCAGGCGGCGCTCCTCCCGCGGCCAGCCATCCTCATCCGCGTCTTCGGGGCGCCCGGCCAGCTCGCCGATCAGGCGCTCGCGCTCCTCGGCGGAGGCGCGCTCCACCTCTTCCAGCAGGCGCCGGCGCTGCTCGGTGAGCCGGCGGCCGCTCTCGAGGCGCCCGTCGAGCACGCGAGCGCGGAGCAGGCGCCTGGCGCGACGCTCGCGCTCCGCCAGGCGCCGGGCGAAGGCTTCTTCCTCGGCGGCGCGCGCCTCGGCGACCGCCTCGAGGCCCTGCTCGCCACGGGCGCGCTCGTCCTGCAGCCCCGCGAGCTCGCCCTTGCGCGCCGCCAGATCTGCGTCGACGGCGCCGACCTCGCCGGTCAGCAGCCGGCCGCGCGTCTCCGCGAGGTCGGCCTCGACGCCGCGTAGCTGCTCGGCGGCGCTGGCCTGACGGCGCAGCGGCGCGAGCCGCCCCCCGACCTCGCGCTCCAGCAGAGCGGCGCGCTCGAGGTTGCGGCGCACCTCGCGGAGCTTGAGCGCGGCGCGCTCGCGGCGGCGCTTGAACGTGCCCAGACCGGCGGCCTCCTCGATCTGGTTGCGCCGGTCCTCCGGCTTGCCGGCGAGGAACGATTCGACCTTGCCCTGGCCGATGATCGAGTGCAGCTCCTTGCCCAGACCGACCTGCGCCATAAGCTCCACGACGTCCGTGAGCCGGCAGCCGGACTGGTTGATGAAGTACTGGGACGACCCGTCGCGGGTGACGCGCCGCATGACGCTCACCGCGGCGACGGGCAGCGGCAGGGCGCCGTCGGCGTTGTCGAAGGTGAGCTCCACCTCGGCGCTGCCGCCGGCGCGGCGCCCGTCGCTGCCGGCGAAGATGACGTCCTGCATCGAGGAGCCGCGCACGGTGCTGGGACTCTGCTCGCCGAGCGCCCACACGACGGCGTCGGCGATGTTGCTCTTGCCGCTGCCGTTGGGGCCGATGATGACGCCGACGCCGGGCTCGAAGTGCAGCTCGGTCTGCTTGGGGAACGACTTGAAGCCCTTGAGGCGCAGCGCCTTGAGGTGCACGCTCAGTCGGCCTCGGCCGGCGCGTCGGCGGCCGCGCCCACTTCGCCCGGCGCGCCCTCTACGGCGGCCGCGCCCACTTCGCCCGGCGCGCCCTCTTCGCCCGGCGCGCCGTCCTCGCCCGGCCGCCGCGAGCGCCGCCCGCGCAGCCGCGCGCGCCGCGCCGTGCGCCGGGCGCGCGCCTGCAGCTCCTGCAGCGCCTCGGCGGCGGCCTCCTGCTCGGCGCGCTTCTTGCTGGTGCCGAAACCGTGGCCCAGCGCCTCACCCTCGATGCGGGCCTCGATCTCGAACTCGCGATCGTGCGGCGGACCGCTGTAGCCGAGCACCTTGTAGTGCACCGCCTGCGAGCTGCGCGCGAGGTGCTCCTGCAGCTCGGTCTTGTGGTCGATGTAGCTGCTCTCGGCGTAGCGGATGTGCTCCTCGAAGACCTCGACCACCGCCGGACGCACAGCCTCGTAGCCGAAGGTGACGTACACGGCCCCGATGAGCGCCTCGGTGAGATCGGCGAGGACGTTCTGGTTGCTTTGCAGCTGCAGCGCGTCGCCGGCCTCCTTGCCGAGGCCCGCCTGCTCGCGGAGCAGCTTGCCGAGGCCCAGCTTGCCGGCCACCCGGGCGCACGTGACGCGGCTCACGATGTAGGCGCGCAGCCGCGCCAGATGCCCCTCCGCGACGTCGGGGAAACGCCGGTACAGCTCGGTGGTGATGCACAGGCTCAGCACGCTGTCGCCGAGAAACTCGAGACGTTCGTACGAATCGACGCGCTCGGCGGCCCACGACGTGTGCGTGAAGACCCGCCGCATGGTGGCGCGGTCAAGCTGTTCCGCCAGTGCTAGCAGTCGGTATGTCACGGCAACCCTCACACGACGACGAGGGGACGCCCCCGCGGCGGGAGGCCTCCCCTCGTCATTCACACGCGCCCCGACCGGGATTAAGCGCCGGCCGTCTTCATCACGAAGTCGACGGCGTCGCCGACGGTCTTGATCTGGGCGGCCTCTTCGTCGCTGATCTTGACGTCGAACTTCTCTTCCATGGTCATCACGAGCTCGACCAGGTCGAGCGAATCGGTCTCGAGATCCTCCTGGAAGCGGGCTTCCATGGTGACCTTGTCTTCGTCGACGCTGAGGGTCTCGACGAGGATCCCTTTGACGTGCTCGAACACCTCTTCGCGGGTCATGGTCGAACCTCCGGTGAAGTTTGGCAGAGTCTACACTGTGGGGGCTTGCGCCCCAAGCTCCGCCGAGATGCTCGGCAGGAGCTCGCTGACGACCGCCCGCCGCCCCATGCGCACCGCCTGGGCGATGCCGCGGGCGGTCGAGCTGCCGTGGGCGATGATCACCGGCGCGCTCACCCCGATAAGGACGGCGCCGCCGAACTCGTTGGGGTCCAGAGCGTGCTTGAGGCGCAGCAGGTCGCGGCGCAGCAGCAGGCCGCCGAGCCTGGTCCTGGCGGAGAGGTCGATGGTCTGCCGCAGGGCGCCGAGGATGCCACGCGCCGAGCCCTCGATGGTCTTGAGGGCGACGTTGCCGGTGAAGCCGTCGGTCACCACCACGTCGACGACGCGGTTCATGATGTCGCGGCCTTCGACGTTGCCGTAGAAGCGGATGTGACCGTCGGCGGCGATGAGGCGGTGCGCCTCGATGACGTCCGGCGTGCCCTTGGTGGGCTCCTCGCCGATGGAGAGCAGGCCCACCTCGGGCGCGGGGATGCCCATCACCTCGCGGGCGAAGGCCTGGCCCATCACGGCGAACTGGCGCAGGTGCTCGGGGCGGCACTCGGCGTTGGCGCCCACGTCGAGGAAGGCGATGGGCGCGGGCATGCACGGCATGATGGTGCAGATCGCCGGGCGCTGCACGCCCTTGAGGCGGCGCACGTACAGCAGGCTGCCGGCCACCACCGCCCCCGTGTTGCCGGCGGAGACGAAGACGTCGGCCTCACCCTCGTGCACGAGCTTCAGGCCGACGACGATACTCGAGGCCGTCTTGTTGCGGGCCGCCCAGGCCGGCTCCTCGTCGTAGCCGATGACGTCGGCGGCGTGCACGACCGAGACGTGGGGGGCATCGGGCGGCAGCAGCCCGCGCACCGTCACCTCGTCGCCGACGAAGACGATGTGGATGTCGGGGCCGGCGGCCTGCAAAGCGCCCCGCACGACCTCGGCGGGCGCGTTGTCGCCGCCGGCCGCGTCGACCACGACGCGCACCACGCGGTCGCCGACGGCGGCGCTCCAGGCGGCCGTGATCTCGTGCGGTGAGACGTAGTGGCGCGCGCCCGACACGGTCATGCCTGCAGGTCGGCCACCAGCCGGTCGAGATCGACACTCTCTTCGATGAGCTCGACGATGAGGTCGATCTTGGCGCGCTCCTTGACCCGCAGGCGGCCGAAGAGCCGGCGCAGGTCGTCGGCGGCCGTCACCGTGTCGGTCTCGACGGAGACCAGCGGCACGCCGCGCTCGTCGGCGCGCTCGAGCACCGCGGGGCTGGGCACGTAGTTGCCGGTGAGCACCACGGCCATGGTGGGCGTGTCGAGGGCCGTGAGGATGATCTCGGCGCGGTCGCCGCCGACGATCACCACCTTGTTGGGCGTGAGCTGAAAGTAACGCAGCGCGTGCTCGGGGCTCATGGCGCCGATCATGTACGTCTCGACGAGGTGGTCGCCGTACTGCTCGCCGCACACGTAGGTGCCGCCCAGGGCCTCGACGATCTCGGCGACCGAGACCGCCGAGAGCCGCGAGTTTGAGGTGAGCGCGCCGTAGCTGGTGACGCCGCTCTTGGCCAAAAAGCGCGTGTACTGGTCGCGCACGAGGCTGAGCCGCGACTCGGGGACCATATTGAAGAGGACGCCCAGCAGGTGCTTCTTGAGGGCGTCCTTGACGTAGATGATGTCGTCGAGCAGCCGCGCCCCGGCGAACTTGGCCACGAGCAGCGTCATGAGGTCGAGCTGCGCCACGACCTCGGCGCCGCTGGTGCGCAGAAAGCGGCCCTGCCAGATCTCGCCGAGCCCCTCGCACACCACGAGATCCTTGCCCTCGCTGATGCGTTCGTAGGCGACGCGCACGCGGCTCATGGCGTCGACCTCGGAGCCGGCGAGGACGTCGTGGAGCGCATCCTCGTCCAGCACGACCGGGCAGATGTCCGAGGGATCGTCGCCGAGCTCGAGGAGCTCAGAGACGAAGGCGGCGTCCTCGTCCAGAAGCACGCCGCCGGACTGCGCGGCCAGCGTGCCCACCGGCTTGAAGTAGCCGGCGTTCAGGCCGCGCCTCCGCAGGGCCAGGCACAGGCCGACGGAGATGGTGGTCTTGCCGCCGCTGCCCTGGGTGGAGGCGATGTAGAGCGATTTCAGCACCACACGCCCCGCTGACCCTTAGTCGGCTTCGAGGACGATGACCTCGCGGCCCTTGTAGGTGCCGCACTTGGTACAGGCGCGGTGCGGGAGCTTGGGGCTCTTGCACTGCGGGCAGACGCTCGCCACGTCGACGCTGAGCTTCTGCTGCGAGCGACGCTGGTCGCGGCGGCGCTGCGATGTCTTCTTCTTTGGTACAGGCATGGTGAGTCTCCTTGGCTCAAACAGACACGGAACTGTACCACATGGGGCGCGCTCACGCTGCGTCGTGGCGATGCTCGGGGTCGGCGTTGAGCTCGGCGCCGCACACCGAACAAAGGCCGAGGCAGTCGTCGCGGCACAGCAGCTTGGGCGGCAGCTCCTCGGCGATGAGGTCGCGCGCCCAGCGGCCCACGTCGAGGCTGGAGGACGTGACGTAGCCCTCTTCGTCCTCTTCCCGCCCCTCCGACTCCCCGTGGCGCACGTACTCGACGCCCCGCGCCTCGACCAACACGTCGGCGTCGCCGAGGCAGCGCTGGCACGGGCCGATCACCGCGGTCTCGAGCTCGGCTGTCAGGGTGACGTTGTCGCCGACGCGCACGGCGCTCAGGAGCAGGTCGATGGCGCCGTCGCGGACCTCGTAGTCGAAACCCCCATACACGAAGGGGTCGACCTCGACGGGCAGGCGCCGCCACACTCCGCCGGAGAGCGGTGCACCTTCGGCGCCCCGCTCGCTGGTGCGCCCGCGGCGACGAGTGTCGGCGAAGCGCAGGGAGCGCAGGTCGAAGCGGCGCATGGCGAGCCCGCGTGCCTCGAGCCGAGCCGGCCGCTCAGGGCTGCAGGTCGTCGCCCTTCGGGCGACCTTGCAGGCGCTCGCGGCCGCGGCGCACCGCGCCGATGAACTTCTCGAGGTTGAGCTCGAGGTTGCCGAGCACCTCGTCGGCGTAGTCCTCGGCGCCCAGGCGGGTGTCGCGCTCGCGTTCGCGGGCGGCCTCCATGACCTGCTGGGCGTTGCGCTCGGCGAGGCGCACCACCTCGGTCTCGGAGGCGATCCTGTCGGCGCGCTGCTGAGCCTCGGTGAGCACGCGTTCGGCCTCCTGCTTGGCCTCGGCGAGCATCTCCTGGCGCTCCTTGACGATCCAGCGCGCCTGCTTGATCTCCTCGGGGATGGTGGAGCGCATCTGGTCGAGGATGTCGTACATCTCCTCGCGATCGACCATGACGCTGTCGGTGAGCGGCACGGACCGGGCGTTGTGGATGATGTCGTCGAGCTTATCGATGAGAACGAGCACGTCCATACTCAGCAACCCTCCTTGGGTAGCCTAGCTGCGCGGCGCATAGACCTCCGCCAGGCGGCGAGCGACGCTCGGGGGCACCAGGTCTGCGACCGAGCCTCCGAACGCGGCAATCTCCCTGACCCCGCTCGAGCTCAAAAAGCTGTGCTCGGGCGACGCCATCATGAACACTGTTTCGATGTCTGGGGCCAACTTCCTATTCAGCTGGGCCATGGCGAACTCGTACTCGAAGTCGGAGATGGCGCGCAATCCCTTGAGGATCACGTGCGCGTCCCACTTGTGCGCGAACTCCACCACAAGCTCGTTGAAGCGGTCCACGACGATGTTGTCGCGGCCGCTGAGCGCCTCTCTGAGAAACGCTTCGCGCTCGTCGGGGGTGAACAGCGGCGACTTGCGCTGCGGGACCTCGATGAGGCCGACGATGACGCGGCCGAACTTGGCGGCGCCGCGTGTGATGATGTCCAGATGGCCCACCGTGACCGGGTCGAAGGTGCCCGGGTAGATGGCCGTGATGTTACGCGGCATCGGCGGTCCTGCGGCGCTCAGGTGACGGGACGGTCATCGTCGGCAGCTGCTCCTTCGTCGTCGAGGGCGTCGGCGGCCACCAGAAAGGTGACGCGCGTGGCGCCGTAGCGCTTTTCGCGCACGATGGTCCAGGGCAGACCGGCCGCCGTACCGGCGGCCGTCTCGATGACGAGCACGGCGCGTGGCGCGAGCAGCGGGCCCAGGAGCCTGGCCAGCGTGGGCCGGACCTCCGCGTAACTGTCGTACGGAGGGTCCGCAAAAACCAGAGTATATCGCGCCCCGCCCCGGGCGTCAGCCTGCAGGGCGCGGCGCGCGTCGGCGGCGATCACGCGGGCGCGCGCCGCACGCCCGTCGGCGCCGCCCTCCTCGCGTCCGTCGGCGCCGCCTTCCGCACGCCCGTCGGCGGCGATCACGCGGGCGCGCGCCGCACGCCCGTCGGCGCCGCCCTCCGCGCGCTTGTTCCGCCCCCCCACGGTCACGCCCAGGCGCTCCAGATTGGCGCGCAGCGCCCGCAGCGCGGCGCGCTCGTTCTCGACGAACGTGCAGACGTCGGCACCCCGCGAGAGCGCCTCGATGC